>CAJHYN010000013.1_pt1 | contig 22141 bp, 22 predicted proteins | sample 9198641 | NCBI WGS metagenome assembly CAJHYN01 (sample SAMEA7708370, study PRJEB35096) | sediment metagenome | biome: marine neritic benthic zone biome [ENVO:01000025]; feature: sediment [ENVO:00002007]; material: shallow marine sediment [ENVO:03000034] sea grass bed [ENVO_01000059] ... | reverse complement strand
TGCAATAGCAAGCTCGGTTCTGGTACTTATTCCTTGATAACTTCCTTCGCTTGCACCTATAAACTGGGGTAAAGCAAAATTATTTGCAGAAACAGTCCAAGTTAATCCCCCATTAGTTGATTTAATTACACCAACCTCATTAACTGCTGCGTAAAGTGTGTTAAAATTTTGCGGGTTTGCAACTATCTGCTGAACCCTGTTGTCGGTTTGTGTACCAAGAGAAATGTCAGGGTCATAAACTTGTGTCCAGGATTGCCCCCCGTCAGTTGATCTAAAAATCCCGGACTTTCTTTCCCCACCATTCGGACCAAAAGATGTGTAATCATCATTACTACAAACGAGTACTATATTTTCGTTATTTGGGTCAACAACAATTCTATTAATTGCGGCAAGTAGCTCGTTGTTTGCTGTGCTTGCTAATTGAAACCAAGTCTCTCCTCTATCAGTTGATTTCCAAATACCGCTTCCCGCAAGGTCAACCATTCTTCCAAATCCCATACCCGTTCCGGCATACATAATATTATGATTAGACTCCGCCATCACAATAGAAGTAGTTGAAAGTGTAGTCAGATTCGGTGTTTTATTTTCCCATGTGCTGCCGCCGTCTTCTGTTTTCCAAATTCCCCCGCCAACTGTTGCAGCAAACCATGTGTTGTGGTTGGGATCATCCGGATCAACTATAACCTGTCGTGTCCTACCACTTACGTTTCCGGGTCCCCTTTCTACCCAGGGCAAAGCACTGTTATTTATTCCACTACTTTTTTTGAGTACAGATTTCTTAGCTTTTTTTAACTCTCTGAATTTATAATTAGGCTGATAAGTTGTGCCGTCATATGCAGTTTTAATTTCTTTTAGAGCTTCAAGCAAAGCTCCCGGATTTTCGTCATTTACAAATTTATTATTAGCTGTTTTTCTAACCTTTTCAATTTGCTTTGTTATTCTGTATGCTTCAGGTGAATGGATATCGAGGCTTTCTAAATCTCGAATCAACTTTTGCTCGATCTTAGAAAATTCTGTCAATTCATTCTGAAAGGAAATATCAGCTTCATTTTGATTTATGTTAATTGTGAAAAGTGACGCGATTAAACAAAAAACGAATGGTAATATTTTTTTCATGCATACCCCCTTAATGAATTGTAAGCAAAAATATTACATAAAATGTGGTGAGAAACCATATGAATATATGGTACCAAATTATGGGATGAATGATTATAGTAATTGTTGCAAATTTTAATACATTTTTTTAGATCTAGCATTCAGGGGGAAATATGCTATCGAAGATATACTCTATTTCTCTATTAATAATTATTGTAATAATTGGCTGCTCCGAGGATAATACAACTGAGAGCAATCCTTCAATAAATGCCAACAACAACATCAAACCCATAATAACATCAGCGCCGACAAGTAAGATCGATCACAACAGAGAATACACATATCAAATAATGACAAATGACCCAGACGGTGATAATTTAACAATTTCCACCTCGCTTCCAGGCTGGTTAAGTTTTGATAGATCAACAAAAACAATCTCCGGAACAGCAGGCTGGGATAATATCACCTCCTTTGATATATCTATTTCGGTTTCTGACGGAAAAGAAACAACCGAGCAGAATTACAATTTAACAGTAAATTTAGGCGAAATAATCTGCAACCAGGATTTCGGCGATCCAGAGAAATCGCAGTATATTCTGCCATACGCGAAAGGAAACTCATACCGAATCATTCAGAGTTACTGTCCTAGCAATCCTGCTTGGGGACATCACAACTGGTTCGCTTATGATTTTGATATGCAGATTGGAGATACAATAATAGCCATGAGAGAAGGACAGGTTATAGCAACTCAAGGCAGATTTGTCGACGCCAATAGAAAATGCGGAGAAGAAAATTTTGTATTTATTCTGCATGATGATGGGACAGTTGCATCATACATCCATTTAACTCAAAACGGTCCTCTTGTTTCTGCTGGACAAAGAGTAGTTCAGGGACAGTCAATCGGCATAAGCGGAGATACCGGCTGTTCAATTGGACCACACTTACATATTGCAGTCTTTAGAAACAGAAACAACTTCGGCAGACAATCTTCATTGCCGATTAACTTTTCAAATGCTGGAGGAACATTAGATAACAATAAAGGCCTTGTGCAGAATGGGATTTATAAGGCATTATAGATAAAAAAACCCGTCAGTACACCGGGTTTTTCATCTTTATATAAATTATAGTTCTATGCGTTCACAGAAGCAGCTTCAACAAGTTCCATTCCTTTTCTGAGCGCTTTTTCGTTGAGCGGTAATAAGTGGTGATATCTTTCTGGAAGTACTTGTTTTAATCCTTCCATAATATTTTCAATCGCAATAATTGGTTTCTTTTGCAAAAAAGCGCCAAGCATGATCATGTTCATTACTTTTGTGTTTTCCATCTTTGCAGCTTCGTTGCTTGCTTCAATACCAATTATTTCAATGTCTGTTCTCGCAGGAGGATTATTAATGTTTGTACTATCGATCAACATCAAACCACCTGGTTTAACAGCTTTCTCAAATTTATCTACTGAAGGCTGATTCAATGCAATAACAGTATCAAATTTTGAAATGATTGGTGAGCTTACTTTTGTATCACTGATAATTGCGATACAGTTTGCAGTTCCTCCTCTCATTTCTGGTCCGTAAGAAGGCATCCAGCTTACTTCTTTATTTTCAACTACCCCGGAGTAACAGAGTATCATACCCATCGAGAGAACACCTTGTCCGCCGAATCCGGCAATTACTATTTCTTCAGTCATGTTATTTTACCTCCCCATTTTTGCCTGGTACTTTTATATCTCCTAACGGATAGAAAGGAAGCATGTTTTCATCAAGCCATTTATTTGATTGAACAGGTGTCATTTTCCAGTTTGAAGGACAGTTTGAAACTATCTCAACAAAACATAATCCCTTGTTCAACTTTTGGTATTCAAATCCTTTCTGAATTGCTTTTTTAGCTTTTCTAACGTTCGCAGGTTTGTGAACAGATTGTCTTGTAACATAATATGTACCCGGCAATTCTGCGATCAATTCAGTAATTTTTAACGGGCTTCCCATTGAAGCAATATCTCTTCCGAAAGGCGATGTTGTAGATTTCATTCCTTCTAATGTAGTTGGGGCCATTTGCCCGCCTGTCATTCCGTAAATACCGTTGTTGATGAAAATAATCAAAATGTTTTCGCCGCGGTTGCAAGTGTGAATTGTTTCGCCTGTTCCAATTGCAGCTAAGTCTCCGTCACCCTGGTACGAGAATACATATTTTTCAGGAAGTACTCTTTTAATACCTGTAGCTACTGCGGATGCCCTGCCATGAGCTGCTTCAGACATATCGATGTCCAAATAATTATAAGCTAACACTGAGCAGCCAACAGGAGCAACACCGATGACGTCCTGTTTAATTCCCATTTCATCAATTACTTCGGCTAAAATCCTGTGTGCTACACCATGTCCGCAGCCCGGGCAATAGTGCATTGTCACATCAAGCAAAGTTTCAGGTTTTTCGTACACAAGATTTTCTTTTGTGCAGATATTTTCTTCATCTATTACTTGTTGAAAGTGTTCATCTTCCAACATTGCTTTTTCGTTCATACTCATACGGCAACTCCTACAATTTTTTCTTCCAATGCTTTTAGGATTTCCTCAGGATCCGGAACAATACCACCCATTCTTCCATAAAATTCAACTGGCACCTTACCGTTTACAGCTAACCTAACGTCTTCAACCATTTGTCCTGCATTCATTTCAACATCTAAAATTCCATGAACCTTTCCTGCATATTCAGCAATAATTTCTTTCGGGAACGGGAATAGAGTAATTGGCCTTAATACACCAACTTTAATTCCTTTTTCTCTAGCTAGCTGGGCAGTTTTAGTACAAATCCTAGCCATCAAACCGTAAGCTGTTATCATATAATCAGCATCTTCACACATTATTTCTTCGTATCTAACTTCGTTAGCTTCAATTTCTTTGTATTTCTTTTGAAGATGAATATTGGTCTCTTCCATTTGTTCTGATTTTAAATGAAGAGAAGTAATCACTCTTTTTTCTTTTCCTTTTGGTTTACCAACTGTTGACCATCCTAAATCTTCAAATTTTCTCTCTTTTTGAGGCTCAAGTTCAACTTTTTCCATCATTTGCCCGAGAGCACCGTCTGTCAAAATCATAATCGGGTTTCTGTATTTGAAAGCGAGCTCAAAGCCTAAACCAACGAAATCAGCCATTTCTTGAACTGTTGAAGGAGCAAGCACGAGTAATTTATAATCTCCATGACCGCCGCCTTTTACAGTTTGAAAATAATCGCTTTGTCCCGGTTGAATTGTGCCTAATCCAGGGCCACCTCTATTAACATTAACAAGCAGGCATGGTACTTCAGCACAAGCAATGTATGAAATACCTTCCTGCATTAAACTCATGCCAGGAGATGATGAAGATGTAAAAACTTTTTTTCCGGTTCCGGCAGCGCCGTAAACCATATTTATTGATGCAATTTCACTTTCAGCCTGTAAAACAACCATTCCGGTTCTTTTTTCTGCTTCACGACTTAAATATTCTAAAACCTCGGACTGAGGTGTAATAGGATATCCAAAATAAGCATCGGCACCCGCTCTTATAGCAGCTTCGGCTAATGCTTCGTTACCTTTCATTAATTTTAATTCTTTCATTAGCCCACCTTTATTTCTGTATCTTCTTGAATATTACTTAATTTGGCAACTTGTTCCCTTACTTTTTTGCCTTCAACTTTTCTGTAAACTGTTACCCCGCCTTCAGGACAAACAAGAGCACAATTAGTACAGCCGGTACATTCATCTTTAACTTTTACAATGTACAAATAACCTTTATTGTTTACCTTCCTTGATCTTTCAAGAGCATCCTGAGGGCAAGCTTCGATACAAAGTTCACAGCCTTTACATTTTTCTATATCAATCTGGATTTCGCCTTTAACTTTTGCCATGAGCTACTCCTTAAGTTTATTTAAAACAAAAAAGGCTGCATACAGTTATGCAGCCTTTTTCCTTAGAAAAAGTGAATAATTACGAGAACTATATTTATAATGTATATTTTATGCACTTTTGTTAAGCTATTTATCAGCATAATTATTAATAAATAATTATGCCAAAATTAGGACACCACAATCTTTATATTATTCAAAATTTTGCAAATAATTAAAATATTACGATGTCGTAGTTTTCCAATTCTGAGAACGAACTAACATGTGATGAGAAAATAATAATTATTTAATACAAAGTCATCTTTTTTGTTCATGGAAAGTATGATGATGGGTATTGCAACTTATAATCCCAATCTTGCTCTTAATCGTAATTTTTATCTTTCTAAATTGAAAACAGAGTGAGAGTATGATTAAGAGAAGGATTATGAAGAATCTTTTTTGATCACCTCGAGCATCCCAAGAATTTCAATCACTCAGACAGGAATGTTTAGTATTGTCTCAATTTCAATTTATGGAGCTGGTTTTGGGTGATTCGCTCAATTATTTCTCTGGCTCCTAAATCTAGTTTTACTGTTACAACATACCAAATTACTTTGCCGTTAAAACTATTCGTGAGTTTTTCTACTGCTAATTCGGTCAAGTCCTCAAATGTAATTTCACCATTTTCTTTAATTGTGTTTGTAATGAATTCCTTAATTACGTCGTATCTTCTCTTGAGGATGTTCACTCCCTTTTTGCCTTGAGGGTGGAGAGTCAATATTTTCTCTTCGTTAGACATAACTACAATTACTTTTGCTTGGTTTCCTTCATTATTATTTGATCAATTTGTGTTTTATTTTCAGGTAAGTAATTTACAGCTATATCCCAGATGATTTCATAATCAACTCCAAAGTATTCATGCGAAATCTTATTTCTTAACAAATACATTTCGTTCCACGGAACCTCTGCATAATTGTCTCTTATTTCGGACGGTAAGTTTTTGGAAGCCTCACCGATTATTTCAAAATTTCTAATAACTGCATCTGTAGTTTTGTAATCTTTTTGAAAGTCTTCAAATGTAAGTCCATCAATATATTCAGCAATCCTATTCATTGCCAATTGAATATCCTCAAGATACATTAAATGATTTCAGTGTGCTTTTTTCACTAAACGTATTCGACTTGTTTTAAGATATCATCTTTGATTTGATCTTTAAGAGCTCTTTTAGTAACTAAATCTATTTTTCTTTCAAAGATTTTCTCAAGGTACAATTCGAGAGAAAAGAATTTCCATCCGATTGGCTTTTCAAATTCTACCAAAATATCGATGTCACTTTCATTCCGGAATGAATCATCATCATAAGAACCAAATAAAGCAATTTCTTTGACTGCAAAATCTTTATAGAGAGTAGGTTTTAGCTCCCTAAGCTTATTCAATATTTTTGCTTTTGTAATCATTTTTTAAATATAATCATTTAGAAATTTTTAATTATTACTCCACATGTCCCGTGCGTGTTTATCTGCATGGTAAGAACTTCGAACCAAAGGTGCTGACTCAACTTCTTTCATACCTAATTTCAAACCGTAATCTTTGAACATTTTGAATTCATCGAGCGTAACGTATCTGTCAACGGGAAGGTGTTGCTTTGTCGGCTGTAAATACTGTCCAATTGTCATTATGTCACAGCCATGATTATAAAGATCATTCATCAAAGAAAGCACTTCTTCATTCTTTTCACCGATGCCGACCATAATTCCGCTTTTGGTTCTCAATTCCCTATCTTTAAACCATCGCATTAATTCAAGGCTTCTTTCATATTTTGCTTGCGGACGAACAGCGTGATATAAATTTTTCACTGTTTCCATATTGTGGTTCAAAATATGCGGAGGGCTTTCCATTATAATTTCAAACGCGTGTTCTTCGCCTTTGAAATCCGGGATAAGAATTTCTACTGTCGTATCAGGCATTCTTTTATTGATTAATCTAACACATTCTTTAAAAATCGATGCACCGCCGTCTTTTAATTCGTCTCTGTTTACAGAAGTAATCACAACGTGTCGTAAATTCAATTCTTCTACTGATTCGGCCACTCTTCTTGGTTCATCTAAATCAAGTTCATTCGGAAGTCCGACTTTAACATTACAGAAACCACAGCTACGTGTGCAGGTGTCACCAAGAATCATAAACGTAGCAGTCCTGTTTTCCCAGCATTCACCAAGATTCGGACATTTGGCTTCTTCGCAGACTGTGTTCAGTTTTGAGTTTCTCATCAAAGAATGAACATCTTTGAAATTCTTTCCGCTTGGTAATCTTACTTTAAGCCAATCGGGTCGTTTGCCTAATTCGCCTCTTTTCTTTTCTGCTTCTTCTTTATATGTTTTCTGATGCTGATTGATCATTTTTTCCTCTTAATCTTAATCTTACTCTTAATCTTAATCGTCAAAAACAGATTAAGATTAGGATTAAGAGCAAGAGTAAGATATTAAATATTATTTACGTCAAAATTTTCTAAAGTGTCTTTAATTGATTTCAAGAACATGCCGCCAAGCATGCCGTCAACTAATCTGTGATCGTGGCTTAGTGATAAATACATCATCGGTTTAATTGCAATTGTGTCTGTTCCGTCAACTTCAATAACAACAGGCTTTTTAGTAATAGCACCGACACCCAAAATTCCAACCTCAGGTTGATTTATAATCGGTGTTCCGAATAATGTTCCGAATACACCATAGTTTGTAATTGTAAATGTACCATCCATGATATCATCGGGTACCAAACCTTTGTTACGAGATTTATAACTTAACTCGTTAATTGCTTTTGCGAGTCCTACTATATTTCTTTCATCTGCCCTTTTAATATTTGGAACAATCAAACCATTTGGCTCAACTGCAACAGCAAATCCTAAATTTATATTTTTCTTAACAACAATATTATTATCATTTATTGAAGCATTTACATATGGATATTCCTTTAGCGCTTTTATACAAGCCGATGAAATGAAAGGCATGTACGTCAGCTTAACACCATTAGCTGCCTGGAATACATCTTTATTCTTTTTAACGTAGTTGTAAATTCTCGACATATCAACTTCGATAACTGCAGAAACGTGTACAGAAGTATCTCTGCTGTTAACCATGTGCTCCATAATTCTTTTCCTGATGTTATCCATCGGGATAGCTTGTGAGTCAGCACCAGGTTTAAATTCAAAGCCCGGAGTTTTTGGTTCGGGAACATTTTCAGCTTTCGGAGCCTGGTATGTTTGGACTGGAGTTGCAGACACAACCGACGGTGCTTTACCACTTTTTCTGCCCTCCAAATATTTTAGAACATCTTTTTTAGTTACTCTTCCTCCTGCACCGGAACCTTTTATATTTTCAAGTTCATCAAAAGAGATATTTTCTTTTCTTGCTATGTTCAAAACTAAAGGAGAATAAAATTTATTTGATTTTGGCAACTCTTGTTTTGGAGTCTGTACAGGCTGCGGTTGTTCAATTTTTGTTTCAGCAGGTTTTTGTTCAACCGGTGTTTCTGTCTTTGTTTCTTTCGGTTTTACAATTCCGCCGCTTGTAGAAATTCTCGCAACAACTGTGTCAACATCAACTGTATCCTGTTCACCGTGAATTATTTCTGCTAAAGTGCCTTCAACAGGGGATGGTACTTCAGTATCAACTTTATCCGTACTGATTTCAAAAATAATTTCATCTCTTTTAATTTGATCACCAACTTGCTTATGCCATTTGATTATCGTTCCTTCCATCACAGACTCGCCCATTTTCGGCATTGGAATATCAATCAATTCGCCGCCAACCTGAGTAGTGGAGCTTTCTTCTTTTGGTTCTTCTTTTATTTCTTCAGCAGCAGCTTCACCATTAGTTTCAATCACTGCAATAACCGAATCAACTTCAACTGTTTCCTGCTCAAATGCTTTTATATCAACAAGCACACCTTCTTCGGGGCTTGGAATTTCGGTGTCAACTTTATCTGTGCTAATCTCCAATAAGATTTCATCTTTCTTTACTAGCTCACCTTTGCTTTTATGCCATTTTAATATTGTCCCTTCATTCAAACTCTCGCCCATTTTGGGCATTACAACATCAACTTTCATCTATGTGAATCTCCTTTAGTATTCTAATATTGTTTTTAGTTGAGTATAAATTTTATCCCTGTTCGGTAGAATTTCTTTTTCAAACACCGGGTGGAATGCAATCGGTGTATCTAAAGCACCGATTCTTTTTACCGGACCGTCAAGATTTTCAAAACAGTTATCCGAAATTTTTGCAGCTATTTCTGCACCGAATCCCGCAGTCAATGAATCTTCATGAATTACAATTGCTTTACCTGTTTTCTTCACAGAATTATAAATAGTTTCTTCATCCAATGGATTCATAGTTCTGATATCAATCAACTCAACAGAATAACCTTCCTGCTGAAGTTTTTTAGCGGCAAAGTTAGATTCGTGAACCATCGCACCGTAAGTAACAATAGTTAAATCTTCACCTTTAGTCACAACATTTGCTTTTCCAAATGGCAACAAATAATCAGGATCAGGTTCTGCAACAGTAGCATGGCTTTGCCTGTAAAGCCCTTTATGCTCAAGGAAAAGAACAGGATCGTTTAATCGTAACCCTGTTTTCAGTAACCCTTTTGCATCTGCAGAATTTGAAGGATACGCAATCAACAATCCCGGCATGTGTGAGAAAAATCCTTCAATATTCTGACTGTGATAAAGTCCGCCGCGAATGTAACCGCCAACAGCAACACGTGTAACAACAGGAGCTTCAAATAAATTATTGGAACGGTAACGATACATTACTAGTTCATCACGTATCTGCATAAATGCCGGCCAGATGTAATCCCCAAATTGAATTTCAACGCATGGCTTTAATCCACTTAAAGCCATGCCAATTGCTACACCCATAATGCTGGCTTCTGCAAGCGGCGAGTTGAAAACTCTTTCTTCACCAAATTGGGTTGATAATCCTTTTGTTGCAGTGAACACACCACCTTTATTATCCGCAACGTCTTCACCGAAAATATAAATCTTATCGTTGCGTTCCATCTCCTCGCGAAGCGCATGGTTAATTGCATCAACCATTACTACGGGCTTTTTATTCGGCTTTGACTTTTCATACTCAAGTTTATCTCTTTTACCGCTTTCGTCTAAAACATACTTTGAAACAGTTTTAGGCTCAGGGTCAGCATGGCTTAAAGCCCAATCTGCAGCTTCATTTACGTGATTTTTTATTTCCTTTTTGAACTCTTCATAAGCTAATTCTGTGAGAATTCCTTTATCAATTAACTTCCTTGAAAATAATCTTATAGGGTCTTTTAGCTTATCTTCTTCAATTGATTCTTTTGTTCTGTATTTTTTTTGATCGTCTGAAGTTGAGTGGCTGAAAAGCCTTACTGTCTGTGCTTCGATTAAAGCCGGGCCTTTTCCCTGTCTTGCATATTTGAAAGCAGATTGGGCAACAGCATTCATCAATAAAACATCAGTACCGTCAACTTTTTGTCTATGTAAATTTTCATAGCCTTTCATTAATTCAACAATCGATCCGCCTTTACCTGCATTTTGTTGTTCAACCGGAACTGATATTGCATATTTATTATTTTGAATCACAAATACTACGGGAAGCTTTTTACGGGATGCCCAATTTACTGCTTCATGAAATTCACCTTCACTTGTTGTTCCTTCACCGCTACTTACGTAAACAACTGCATCACTCCCCTTTTTTCGTGCTGCCAAAGCTGCGCCAACTGCCTGCAAAAATTGTGTCCCAGTTGGGCTTGATTGTGTGGGTACATTAAACTCTTTTGAAGCCCAATGACAGGCCATTTGCCTTCCTCCGGTCATAGGATCATCAGCTTTTGCAAGTTGATGAAGAAATATTTCGTCCGGTTTGATTCCTAAACCAAACATAAAACCCATATCGCGGTAATAAGGAAATGCCCAGTCGGTTTTGCCTTTCATTACAAGTCCGAAAGCTATTTGGGTAGCTTCATGTCCCGCTGCACCAAGGTGGAAAAAGGCTTTACCCTGTTTGATCATTCTGAAAATTTTCTCGTCCATCTCTCTAGATAAATGCATGAGACGGAGAATATTCATTAGCTCATTTTTTGTAAGTCCTCCGAATGAATCTATTTTGCCGGTTGGTGCCTTGCCGTTTTTTTTATCTTTTGCAATCGTTGTTTCTTCCGTTTTACTATTTCTTGACATTTACAATACCTCAATTTTTTTCAGTTTGTAATAACTGCTTGCCTTTAAATTCAACATTAGTAGCTTCGTAGCTAAATTCATTTATAAACTGCTGCTTTACTTTTTCTTTTACTACATTTATTTCAATTTTTCTATTGAGTTCTTTCTCCAGAGAAGTTACTTCTTTATCTGTTATGCCGCAAGGAATAATACCATTAAACATTTGCAAATTAGAATAGACATTAAACGCAAACCCATGCATTGTTACCCATTTTCTAATTTTAATTCCCATTGCACAGATTTTTCTATTTTCAAGCCAGACGCCCGTATACTTTTCATTTCTTCTGCAGCTCAAGCCGTATTCAGCACAAACATTAATTATTGTTTGCTCAAGACTTCTCAAATATTTATGTGTATCTTTATACCATTCCGACAGCTTCATTATAGGATAACCAACAATCTGCCCTGGCCCGTGATAAGTAATATCACCGCCGCGGTCAATGTCATAAACGGAAATATTTTGTTCTTCCAATTGTTTTTGATTGAACAACAAATTGTTTTTATCAGCAACCTTTCCTAATGTGTAAGTATGCGGATGTTCCAATAAAATAAAACAATCATTGATCTCATCATTAATTCTTTTTTCAAAAAGATCTTTTTGAATATCCCATGCAACTTTATAGTCAACTATACCGAGATCAAATATGTCTAATTTTCTATATGTGAATTGCTTCGTCATATGCGTCTGCTGCTGCTTCCATTATTGATTCTGATAAAGTTGGATGCGCGTGAACAGTCTTAATAATTGACTCAAATGTTCCTTCCATATGTTTAGCGATTCCCACTTCCGCAATTAGTTCTGTTGCTTCCGAACCGATTATGTGCGCACCTAAAAGCTCACCGTACTCAGCATCGAAAATCATTTTAACGAAACCTTCGCGCTCACCAATAGCGCTTGATTTACCACTTGCCGAAAACGGGAATTTTCCGATTTTTAATTCGTACCCTTCTGTTTTTGCTTTTTCTTCTGTTAAACCGATACTTGCAACTTGTGGCTGACAATAGGTACATCCGGGAATTGTTAAATAATCGATCGGGGTGACTTCCATTCCTTTTATTTTTTCAACGCAGTAAATTGCCTCGTGTGATGCAACATGTGCGAGCCAAGGAGGCCCAATCACATCACCTATAGCGTAAATACCTTCAACATTTGTTTGATAAGTTTCAAAATCAATTTGGATGTGATTTTTATAAAGTTCAACACCAAGTTCTTCCAAACCAAATCCTTCAACATTACCTGTAACACCGATTGCATTTAACACTTTATCGGCAATTAATTCCTTTTTCTCACCGGCTTGTTCAATTGTAACCTTAACTGTTCCGCCGTCAATTTCTGCTTTTTCAACTTTTGTTGACGTATAAATTTCAATTCCTCTTTTCTTGAAACTTGATTCAAGCTGCTTTGATACTTCTTTATCTTCAACCGGAATAATTGTGTCCATCATTTCTATGATAGTTACCTTCGTTCCGAGTACCGAATAAAAATAAGCAAACTCAACGCCGATAGCTCCGGCACCAATAATTATAAGTTCTTTGGGCTGCTCCTTTAAATTCATTGCTTCGGTACTAGTAATTATGTTTTCTCTATCTAATGGAATTGAAGAAATGGTTTTCGGTCTTGCGCCAGTGGCAACAATAATTTTATCGGCTTGTACAGTTTGAGTTTTGTTACCGTCGTCATCTAAAATATCAAGCTCATTCTTTGAAGTAAATTTTCCAAAACCTTTTATATGATCAATTTTATTTTTCTTCATTAAGAAACCAACACCACGTGTAATTTTGTTAGACACGTTTCTGCTTCTCTTTATAATTTTATTGAAATCAAAACTTAAATTATCATAAGAAATTCCAAAATCTTTTGAATGATTTTTCATCAAATCGTAAACTTCAGCATTCTTTAATAATGATTTTGTAGGAATACATCCCCAGTTAAGGCAAATTCCGCCTAAATTATCTTTCTCTATTACAGTAGTTCTAAATCCAAGTTGGGCAGCCCTAATTGCTGCAACATAACCACCTGGACCGCCGCCCAAAACAGCAATATCATATTTTTCAGACATTTAGTACCTTATTAATTTTAATTAGCTAAGTAATATAAATAACAATTAGTTGATAATAAAATTCAATTGGCTTACGAAAAAAGATTTGAGTAAAGCTTAAAAATATCGACATCGTAAGATTGTAATAATAAAGATACTGAAATTAGGATATATTGTCCAAAAGCATAAAGGCATTTTGTCTAGATGGCGCCATTTTTTCTAAGTTTTTATCCTCAAAATTACAAATTTTAAGTAGAGGGCAAATAGAACACGACGGCTTTTTAGGCTTACAAATCTCTCTGCCCAACCTTATTAAATTTGTGTGAAATTGATGTGCGATCTTTGGCGGGAAACCTTCATTCAATGCAAAAAATGTTTTGTCGGGAGTATTTTGCTGCTTTACGATCCCGATTCTGTTAACTGTTCGGTGAACATGTGTATCAACCGGACAGACATTTCTATCCAGCGCAAACAGCAAAACACAGCTCGCAGTTTTTACCCCCACACCTTTATAGTTTGTTAATTCTTCTATAGCAGAGTTTTCATCCATCTTTTTTAAGTGACTAAGAGATAGTTTTCCTTTTTTATCATTCAATTCTTTTACAAAAGATTTTATTGCTTCGGACTTTTGTTTTCCTAATCCGGCAACTTTAATTACCGATTCGATTGTTGTTCTTCGTGCGGTTAAAATTTCTTCCCATGATTTATATTTTTCTCTCAAATTTTTATAAGCCTGGTATGAGTTTTTATCATTTGTATTCTGTGAAAGAATAGTGCCGATAAGCATGTCAACCGGATTTGGCAATTTTTTATTTCGCGGTGGAATGCCGAAATGCTTTACTAATAGTCTATTTGCTTTTTTTATTAATTTATATTTTTCAGTACTCATAGAATAGAACACGGATTTTTATGATTATCATGATTAATTATGATCTTTAATTTATGATAATATTCAAAAGTATCATAATAACACGCATTCAATTTTTATATATTTGTAATCAAAAATTATGGAGATTTTATGCCCAAATTAATGGTAAGTGTTTCCGGCATTAGAGGAATTGTTGGTGACGGACTTGATCCGCACACGATTGTAAAATATACGTCTGCTTACGCTGATTTCATCGGCAATGGTAAAATCGTAATTGGCAGTGACGGCAGAATTACCGGTAGTTTGGTCAGAAATATTGTTACAGGCACACTTATCAGTAAAGGCATTGAAGTGATTGATATAGGTGTTTGCCCGACACCGACTGTTTTGTATAATGTTAAAAAGCTTGATGCAGTCGGAGGGATATCAATATCAGCAAGTCACAATCCAAACGAATGGAATGCATTAAAATTGCTAAACTCCGAAGGCGAGTTCATGACTCCCGAACAAAATAAGCAGATGCTTGAAATTTTGGATTCATCGAACAAAGAATATAAGCCCTGGGATAAAATTGGTAAAGTTGAAAACTATAATGACGGTTTGAAAAACCACATGCATGATGTTTTATCGATGGACATTATCGATAAAGAATTAATAAGAGAAAAGAAATTTAAAGTCGTGCTTGATTGCGTTAATGCTTCCGGTTCATGGGTGATGCCGGATTTACTTGATGAACTTGGCTGCGAAATAATAAAATTGAATTGTGAGAAAACCGGGGTTTTCCCAAGATTGCCTGAACCAATTCCACAAAATTTAACTGAAACAATGCAAGTCGTAAGAGATAATAACGCTGATCTTGCTATTGTGGTTGATCCAGACGCAGATAGGCTTGTTTTAATAACCGATGAAGGTGAGCCGTTTGTTGAAGAGAATACAATTACACTCGCAGTAAAGCATATTCTCTCAAAACAAAAAGGTAATGTTGTTGTAAACCTATCAACTACACGCGCAGCTGATGATGTCGCCAAAGAATACGGCTGTGGAGTTTTCCGTTCCCCAGTTGGAGAAGCAAATGTTGTAAAGAAAATGAAAGAAGTTAATGCAGTCATCGGCGGTGAAGGCAGTGGTGGTGTTATTTATCCAGGCTTGCATTACGGACGCGATGCTTTAGTTGGGACAGTAATCACGTTACAGCATTTGGCAGAGCAGAATAAAAAACTTAGCGAGATCAAAAAAGAATTACCGCAATATGAAATTGTGAAAAAGAAAATGGAGACTGGTGACTACAGTCCGGATGAAATAATTAATAAAATGATCGAAAAGTATTACGGTGAAAAGATAAATACAGAAGACGGTTTGAGAATTGATTTCGATGACCATTGGGTACACTTGAGAAAGTCGAACACAGAGCCGATTATTCGCTGTATTGTTGAAAGTAAGAGTATAGAAAAGTCGGAAGAGTTGGGCGGAAAATATTTTGAACAATTGAAAAATATTTAGTAGAATAAGTTGATTTCACAATTTCTCTTTGATTGCTTCCATTTGTAATTTAAAAGTAGGCAAATCATTCTTCACAATATCCCAGATTACTTTTGTGTCCACTCCAAAATATTCGTGAATTAATATATTCCTTAAACCTATAATTTCACGCTATGGAATCTGTTTGTTGTTATCTTTTAACTCAGCTGTTAGCTGATTAGATGCCTCTCCAATAACTTCTAGCTGCTTTATAGTAGCAAAATGGATCATCGAGTTTGTGTGAAATGTTTCATAAGAGATTTGGTCAGTATACTTCTCTATTTCAGCGATTGCATCAAGAATATGCAATAAACGTACTTTATCACCCAACCTACTTTTCATAAATCAAGACTTTTTCAGTTTCAAAAAATGGTTTGATGTATTTAGAAATGCTGTTACTTGTGAGAAGATCAACTTTTTTATTTAGTAATTCTTCAAGATCCAGTTTCATTTTTACAAATTCTAAACCTACGCTTTTTCTTTCATCTAATTCTACTAAAAGATCAACATCACTCAAATCATCATTATCATTTCTTGCAAAAGAGCCAAACACAAAAACCTTTTTTACTGGTTTGTCAGAAAAGTAATACACGATTTTATTTTTTGTTTCCTGACTCATCTAATGTCCTTTTTGGAATTATTATTTTAAGATAAGTAATCATGATGAATTTAACCAAATGGATAAATTTAGTAAAGGCTTTTCTAATTTAGTTTAATTCTTTTTTTATAAAAATTCATCAAGGCTTTATCATAACTGTCGGTCGTAAGAATCAAATTGTAATCGATGTTATAGCGAAGAGATTCGTTTTTTAATTTGTTCAAAAATTCATTGAAAGCTTCCTGATAAGCTTTTTGAATTTGATATGGCTGGCTTGTCATTTCTTCTTCAGTTTCCAAATCTTTAAATACGGCATCTCTTCCAAAGGCAAAAGATTTTTCAATCGGGTCTAAAATTTGAAAAAGGATTATCTCATTCTTTTTGTAATGAATTTTCTTTAATGCTGTTAACGTGGATTCAATATCATCAAAGAAATCAGAAATTAAAATCACCAATCCCCTTCTTTTAATATTTTCAATTGCTTTAACCAAACACTCCGAGGTATTAGTCTTGTTTGACGATTCCGATTTGGCAATTGAAGTAAGCAAAGTCTTTAAATGAATTTTACTTGATTTAGGCGGAAGATAATTTTCAATCCTATCCGAATAAAGTGTTAATCCAACTGAATCCTGCTGCTGAAGCAATAAATAAATTAAACTTGCTGATAGAACGTGTGAATATTCAAGCTTAGTAACACTTCCTTTATTTCTAAAGTCCATTGATTTGCTATTATCAATCAAAATGTGGCAAATTAGATTGGTTTCTTCTTCGTATTGTTTTATAAAAAACTTTTCACTTTTGCCATAAACTTTCCAATCAATGTCTTTAATGGGGTCACCTTGCTGGTAAGCCCTGTGCTGCGTAAATTCAACAGAGAAACCGTGATAGGGGCTTTTATGAAGCCCCACCATAAATCCTTCAACAACGGCTTTAGCTTTTAAATCAATAGATTTTAGTTTTGATACTAATGCAGGGTCTAAATATTTTTTATAGTCAACTACTTCAGGCACTAATTACTTTCGTCTAATTTTCTCTTTAATATCTCTTCCGCTGAAATTCCTAGATTATCTAATTCAGCTTTGGCAGATGAAACTAATTCATCACTAGGATATCTTTCCAAAAACTTATTATAGTTACCTCTTGCTTGCTCGTATTCGCCTAATTCATTTGCTTGAATAAATGCAACCATAAATAATGATCTCGAGGCATGTTCAGACTGTCCGTATCTATCGGCAACTATTTTATAATAATCTACAGCTTTCTGCGAAGCTTCTTTTTCATTAATTGAAGTAATAACTTTACTATGGTAAAGTTTGCCTAACTCAAAATTAATTTCTGCAGCATATTGTCCTTCAGGAAACTCCTTTAAGATATCTTCAAAAATTGTAAGTGCTGAATTAAAATCTTCATTCTCAATTTTTTGTTTTGCTTCATTATATAATTGTTCTTCACTTTTTGATGAGCAATTGAAAAATGTTATTATTGACACGATTAACAGAATTGAAATAACCTTCAACTTCATAGAATCTCCAAAAAGTTTGTAAATTTTTGAATCTTAATATAACATCAAAATTTGATGTAAAAAATATAAAATATTATGCGCGATTATCTTAATGAGAAGCTAAAGGAGGTTTGTATGAATGTCCTTTTGTATTAGAGAGTTTTCTACCGATTGACTGAATTCTGGTCTGTAATTTATTATAAGCTACATCAGGGTTATCTTTTACCCCTCTTTTATTTTTATAAATAACGTATTTTTCTCTAAAAGGATGTGGTGTGAAATTCGGCATTACCACGTTTGCGCCAACAGACAGTCCTTTTTCTCTGCCAAATTCATCGAGTGAATCTAATGCCGTTGTTGAAGGTATGTGAACGTTTTTTAATACTAACCTTGCAACAGCCATCGATTTAAGTGTGAGGTCAACAGAACCAGGTTTTTTATTTTGATATGGTGTAAAATCTGAAGGAATAAATGGTCCAATTGCAGCCATGTCAACATCAAATTCTTGCAGTGAAATGATATCATCCGCTATATCACTTGTAGTTTGCAAAGGAAGACCAATTATGTTTCCTGATCCTATTTGATAACCAATACTCTTTAAATAATTGATATGATTTAATCTTTCAAAAAGGCTTTGGCTGCAATGATAGATTGAATACAATTTAGGATTAGTAGATTCTTGTTTCAATAAATATCTGTCAGCACCGGCAATTTTCCAGGCTTTATATTCGTCAAAACCTCTTTCACCCAAAGAAAGAGAAATTGCAACATCTGTATTTTGTTTAATCGAATAAATAATAAATGCAATCATGTCGGTATCATAGTAACTGTCTTCACCAGATTGCAGTACAATAGTTCTAATACCTAAGTTAGAAATATGTTTAGCAGTTTCAACTATCTCTTCCGGGGTCATCCTGTATCTACTGATAGAGAAATTCTCTTCTCTCAATCCGCAATACATACAATGCTGGCTGCAATAATTTGAAAACTCAATTACCCCGCGAAGATGTACATCATCGCCGCAGAATTTTTTACGAATTTCATCTGCCCTTTTAAAGAGTTTTTGTTTATCCTCTTCTTTCTCCAATTCAAGAAGATAAACAATTTCCTCTTTGGTGAATTCTTCCTTATTTAATATTAAATCTAAATCCATTTGTTTTTAGAAGAATACGTCCCTCTCTCCGTCGTCTACTCTATCAATCATCTTTTTGATTTTCTTTTGAGCAGTTTCAGATTCTTTTGATATTTCTTTTTCAATAAAACTTTCAGCATTAGCTTTAGTTTCATCATTAGCAAAATCATTGGCATACTCTTTAAAGGTTGCCAGCGCATTAGGAACACATAGTTTACCGATATTCCCGGTTTTAGCTAATTCCATAAATCTGTCGCCTGTTCTTTCAGTGCGGTAACAGGCCGTGCAGAAACTCGGTAAATAACCTAGGGTAGTACAGTCATTCACAACTTCCTCTAAAGAACGGTGGTCACCTAACTGGAATTGTTCCATCTGGTGTTCTTTCATATTGTCTTGTGATTCTTTATAAGCACCGGGCGAAGTTCTGCTTCCGGCACTTATTTGAGAAATGCCTACTTCAAACAATTCTCTTCTTATTTCTGCTCTTTCACGTGTCGATAAAATTATTCCGGTATACGGAACTGCTAATCTTAAAACTGCTACTAATTTTTTAAAATCTTCATCATTTACTGCAAATGGTGGTTTTTCTGCAACCGGTGCGTTAAAAGCAGGCTCCAATCTCGGGACGGAAATTGTGTGCGGCCCAATTCCATATTTTTCATCAAGATAAAAAGCATGCTGCAGCATGGCCAAGGTTTCGAATTTGTAGTCAGTTAATCCAAATAAAACGCCAATTCCAACATCATCAATTCCCGATTCAATTGCCCTGTCCATCGCGTAAAGTCGATATTCATAATCGCTTTTCGGTCCCTCCGGATGCATATATTTGTAAGTATCATAATGGTAGGTCTCTTGGAAACACTGGTATGTACCAATGCCAAAACTTTTCATGATTTTGAAGTTTTCAATTGATTGAGGAGCTGTATTTATATTGATTCTTCTGATATTATTTCCACCAATATTTACATCATAAATTGCTTTTACAGCTTCACCAACAAATTCCATATTAGATTTTTTGGGATGCTCGCCCGCAACTAGAAGTACCCTCTTGTGTCCTTGTGAAACTAAGAAATTTGTTTCTTCGACTATTTCGTCCATGGAAAGTGTTTTTCTTGTTAAATCCTTATTATCTTTTCTGAAAGCACAATACATGCAGTTATTAACACAAAGATTGGTCAGGTATAGAGGTGCAAACATAACCAGCCTGTTCCCGTAGATTTTTTCTTTAACTACTTTGGCTGTTTCGTATAATTCATGTAGAATTTCTTTGTCATCTATATTAAGCAAAACTGCACAGTCGGATAATGAAAGACCTTTTGCTTCCTTTGATTTTTCAATAATCTCTCTCTGCAGCTTGGGATCATTGGTCTTTTGTTCAATAAGTGAGTTGATTTCTTGTTCATTTATAAATTCCATTCACATCCTCGCTGGATTTTTAATTTAAGTTAATAAAACAATAAACATACCAAGCGGGTTTTATAGGAAAAAGATTCAAAAATAGACTTTAATCGAAGAATTTCTTAAAAAAGAGAATATTAAGAAATGATAATTCTACAAATTAACAAATAAGGATAAACCGTCCTTAATTATAAATTACTCAAACCACTGCATTTTCAAGAATCTGTATTATACCACGACCGGAATTAATTTTTGTTTTTACCCCAATCGGTAAGGTTATATTATCGCTTACATGCCCATGTTTTATATTGTACATTACAGGTATTTTCAAGTTATCAAAATAATCAATTATAACTTCATTTAAAGATAATGTAGATTTAGATTTATCAGATTCATAACAATCAACAAATCTTCCGAATAATAATCCCTTTAAATTATTGATAATTTTAGAAAGTTTTAGTTGGTTAAACATTCTGTCGATTTTATATGGAGGTTCGTTAATATCTTCAATTAATAAAATTGCGCCCTTTAAATTAGGCAAATATTCTGTACCAAGAAGAGAACATAAAATAGTTAAATTAGCTGCAAATAATTGCCCCTCTGCTTTTCCTTTATTTAGTGAATAGAATCTTTCACAATTTGGATTAACAATTTTCCCAATATTCTTAGAACTTGTTACAATCCTCCAAAAATTCTCTTCCGTAAATTCACTAATTTCATCAGAAAAATCCGAAACTGCCATAGGTCCTGCAAAAGTAACAAGTCCTGTTTTTTTGTAAATTGATAAATTTAGTGCCGTTATATCACTATATCCAACAAAAATTTTTGGATTTTTTTTAATGAGGCTGAAATTTATTTTGTCAAGCAGCCTTGCCGAACCATAGCCCCCACGGGCACAGAATACTGCTTTCACATGCTTATTTTTGAACATATCGTGAAAGTCTTCCAACCTTTCTTCGTCTTCTCCTGCTAAATAGCCTCTTTCTTTTCCAACATTTTTTCCTATTTCAACACGATAACTTAGTTTTTCAAAGTAATTTACACTTTTTTCAATATTGGTGAGATCTTTTGGGACTGATGCCGGACAAATTATTCCGATCACATCGTTAGATGACAACTTTTTAGGCTTTAATAATTTCATATAATGAATTGTTTATTGAGAATTGTCAAAATATACTAATTATCAAAACTTATTGCAAAAAAAGGACGTAATAAACATTATTTAAAAATAAAAAGGGCGCCAAAATAGACGCCCCCTTTGGGATCTGGAAGGAGAGAAGAAAATTTATTTAATCAATGTCATTTTCTTTGTGATGACATTTGATCCAGCTTCCAATCTGTAAACATAAATACCTGTTGAAACTTCTTGAGCATTCCAAACAACATTATATGTTCCCGCATTCCTGAAACCATTAATTAACTGGGCCACTTCCTGACCAAGAATATTATAAACAGTAAGTTTAACATTAGATGCTTCAGGTAAAGCTACTCTAATTGTAGTTGATGGGTTAAATGGGTTAGGATAGTTTTGGGCTAATTCATATGTAGCTGGTAAACCTGCTACTAGCTCAGTTTCATCTACTGAAGTTACAACATCAGTAACATACCCTAATTGATCTAAAGCAGTCCAGCTTAATAACCAGTTGTTTCCACCAAATGCTCCTACATACGAAGTTTGTACAAAGTAATCATCATCCACTACTTTGGAGCCTGTCCACGCCGGGGAGCCTGATGCCGGTCTTGGGTCTAAGCCTTTATCTGTTGTTCTGCTTATGCCTCTTAACTGCGGTGCTTCTACTCTGTTGCCGTTTGCTGCGTCACCTAAATATGCTTGTACGAAATCTTGATCTGAAAACTCTGTGATAGCGTTGCCTGCTGCAAAAT
>CAJHYN010000257.1_pt1 | contig 22278 bp, 13 predicted proteins | sample 9198641 | NCBI WGS metagenome assembly CAJHYN01 (sample SAMEA7708370, study PRJEB35096) | sediment metagenome | biome: marine neritic benthic zone biome [ENVO:01000025]; feature: sediment [ENVO:00002007]; material: shallow marine sediment [ENVO:03000034] sea grass bed [ENVO_01000059] ... | reverse complement strand
CACTGAGCGGAGTCGAAGTGCGTTTACTGAAGAAAACAGTTTTCGACAAGCTCAAACTGACAATAAGCAAGAATGGCAAAGTTTAATAAATTTATTCACCTTAATTTTGTTTTGAAATTAATATTCAATTTTTTAACGTTGTTAAGCTGACTTCTGAATATTTCACAATCATAAAATATACTGTAATGAAAACTAAAGACGCAGATTTATCTTCATTAAAAATAGACCGTTCAAAAAAAGAAAATTCCTCCGGCGGCGGGAATAAATTCTTCGGGATATTTTTTACTATTGTAATTATTGCCGCTTTATTCTTTGGCGGATACTACGGATGGCAAATGCTTTTTGACAAAGGCGAAGAAGTAACTTTAACAACGGTATCGCTTGTTTCGCCTTCGCAGTCAAATGCTTTGATCACTGCAAGCGGTTATGTTGTTGCTCAGCGAAAAGCATCTGTTGCATCAAAAGCTACGGGCAGATTGCTTTATCTAGGTGTGGTTGAAGGTGATGCAGTTAAAAAAGATCAAATAATAGGACGTCTCGAAAGCGACGATGTGAAAGCAGCACTCAACGAAGTGAAAGCATCATTAAAATTATACGAAGCAGATTTGATCGATGCCGAAAGCAATTACAAAAGAACAAAAGAATTATTTGAAGCTGGTGTTTCGACAGAAAAAGATTATAAAACTGCAGAATCGGTTTACCAAAGAATTTTAGCATCAATTGAATTAACAGAAACGCAAATCAAATCTGCGGAAATTGCAGTTGAGTACACTTTAATAAGAGCACCGTTTGACGGAACTGTTTTAACAAAAAATGCAGATGTGGGCGAATTCGTTTCCCCTCTTGGAGCAAGCGCAACATCGCGGGCAGCTTTAGTAACAATGGCTGATATGAGTTCTCTGCAAGTAGAAGCTGATGTTTCCGAATCAAATATTGATAAAATAGAACCGAACCAGGATTGCGAAATTACTCTTGATGCTTATCCGCAGATTAGATATGCAGGTTATGTTGATAAAGTCGTTCCCACAGCGGACAGGTCAAAAGCAACTGTGCTCGTAAAAGTTGCTTTTAAAAATTACGATAGCCGTGTACTGCCTGAGATGAGTGCAAAAGTTTTATTCTTAAACGCTCCTGTTGATACGGCATTGTTAAATCAGAAACCGAAGCTGATGGTTGCAAGATCGTCTGTTGTTAACCGTGATGGGAAAACAGCAGCATTCAAAGTTTTTGATGAAAAAGCAAAAGTAGTTGAAGTTACAACCGGGGAAGAATCAGGCGACCTTATTGAAATTACCTCCGGTTTGAACAATGGAGATAGAGTAATAAACAACGTCACGGAAAAAATAAGTGACGGTGCTAAAGTAAATATTAAATGATTTGTCATTCCCGAACTCCGTCGCGGCGGATTAATCGGGAATCCATAAAAAAACTAGATTCCGGCTAAAAGATTGCCGGAATGACAGAATAAAAAAATGCGATTGTCACATTGAGCTTGTCGAAATGTGAGCAAAATTTGCATAAACATGCTTCGACAGGCTCAGCATGACAACTATAAATTTCAGAAATATAAACGGAGAAAATATGCCTCCTATAATTCAAATTCAGAATGTATCAAAATCCTACATGCGTGACAGTTTTGAAATTCCTGTGTTGAAAAATATCAACCTGGAAATTGACGAAGGTGAATTCATGGCTTTGATGGGACCTTCGGGATCAGGTAAAACAACCTTGCTGAACTTGATTGCCGGAATTGATAAACCGTCAAGCGGAACTATCAAAGTTGAAGATACGGATATTTCAAAACTAGGTGAAACAGCGCTTGCAAAATGGCGCGCTAACAATATCGGTTTTGTATTCCAGTTTTATAATTTGATTCCAGTTTTAACTGCTTACGAAAATGTTGAGCTTCCACTCTTGCTTGCACCGTTAAGCAAAAAGGAAAGAAGAAAGCAAGCTGAAACTGCACTTGAGATTGTTGGGCTTGCAGACCGTATGAAGCATTACCCTAAACAACTCTCCGGCGGACAGGAACAAAGAGTAGCAATTGCACGCGCTATAGTTACTGATCCACTTGTAATTATTGGTGATGAGCCAACCGGTGATCTCGATAAAAACTCTGCTGAAGAAATTTTAACATTGATGGAAAGATTGAACAAAGAATTCAAGAAAACGTTATTGATAGTAACTCACGATCCGCATGCTGCTGAAAGAGCGAACGTAACAAGGCATCTTGAAAAAGGTGATTTGGTACTGGAGGAAGCATGAAAATTATAAAGCTAATAATTAAAAATTCACTGCGGCACAAGTTAAGATCGTTCCTAACAATACTGGGCATTGCAATTGCTGTTATTGCTTTTGGAATGCTGCGTACTGTTGTTACGGCATGGTATGCCGGCATTGAAGCTTCGGCAGCAGACAGATTGATTACACGACAAGCTGTTTCATTTATTTTTCCCTTACCATACACCTACCGTGATAAAATTGCAAATGTTGAAGGTGTTGAGGAAGTTACTTTTGCCACTTGGTTTCAAGGGGTTTACATAGACAAAAACCAGTTTTTCCCGAGGCTTGCTGTTGATCCCGAAACAATTTTCGAAGTTTACCCTGAATGGATCGTACCACCGGAGGAAAAAGAAACCTTCCAGCGCGAGAGAAACTCATGCATCATTGGCGAAGACATTGCCAAAATGTATAATCTGGAAGTAGGTGATGTAATGACTCTCGAGGGCGATATTTATCCCGGCGAATGGCAGTTTGTGATAAGAGGAATTTATAAAAAACGAGACGAGACTGTTGACGGCACGGGAATGTTTTTCCACTGGGATTACATAAATGAAAGAATGAAAGTGGATGACCCGATACGGGTTGGGGAAATAGGCTGGTATGTTGTGAAAATCAAAGATCCAAATCAATCGGCAGAGGTTTCAAGAAGAATTGACGAACTCTTTGTTAACTCAAGTGCTGAAACAAAAACAGAAACCGAACGGGCATTTCAGCAGGGATTCATCGCATCTTTCAGTTCAATTATAACTGCAATGAATTTTATGTCTTTTGTGATTATAGGCATAATTATGCTTGTGCTCGGCAACACCATGATAATGTCTTCGCGTGAAAGAACCAGAGAATATGCAGTAATGAAAACTCTCGGATTTTCTACTCCGCATTTAACGTCTTTGATTTTAGGCGAGTCACTCTTCATTTCTTTTCTCGGCGGAGGGTTGGGAATGTTTTTGCTTTTCCCAATTGTTGAAGGGTTTGGAATGGTTGTCCCGAAAAACTGGTTCCCGATATTCAACCTGGAAGAGATTACAATTGTATTAGCTGCGTCATCAGCTATACTGGTTGGCATTGCTGCTTCAATATTTCCGATTCACAAAGCCATCCGAACAAAAATAGTTGATGGTTTCAGGTTTGTTGGTTAACCCTCCTTCGTTCCAAAAAAGGAACTTCGGAGGATAAATAAAATTTTTAGGAGAAATAAATGGCAATCCCTTTTAAATATAGTTTTAAGAATTTCAAATCAAGAAATCTTACTACAATAATTACGATAATCGGCGTTGCGCTTGTTGTGTTTGTGTTTGCTGCAGTATTGATGATGGCTTATGGTGTTCAAAAGACGTTGAAAGAAACCGGTTCGCCTGATAATGTTTTAATCGCGCGCAAAGCAGCAAACAGTGAGATTTCAAGTATCATTTCCGGCGATGTTCAAGGGGTAATCAGAACATTACCAAACATAGCTAAAAGAAATGACGGCTCAGCTATTATTTCGAATGAGCCGGTTGTGATAATAAACCTTGACAGAGAAGAAGGCGGAATAAGCAACATCACCGTGCGAGGAGTTTCCGAACCAATTAAAGATTTGAGGCCTCAAGTAAAGTTAACAAGCGGCAGATGGTTCAACTTTGGAACAAGAGAATTGATTGTTGGGCGTTCGATTAATGAAAGATTTAAAGGCGCTCAAATTGGCGACAAAGTAAAATTTGCAGGAGATTTTTGGGAAGTAGTCGGAACCTTTGAAGCTGACGGTAGCGGTTTTGAATCTGAATTTTGGGGAGACGGCTTACAATTATTAAATGCTTTTAACCGCGGCAATTCTGTTTCTACTGTAACTTTAAAATTAGAAAGCGCCGAAAGTTTTGATTCTTTCTTAAATGCTTTTCAAGCTGACAAAAGATTACAACAATTTGAGGCAAAGATTGAGCAAGTATATTACGAAGAGCAGTCCACTTTTCTTGTGCAGTTTATTACTGCGCTTGGAGTATTCATAACGATAATATTTAGTGTGGGTGCAACAATAGGTGCAATGATAACTATGTATACAGCAGTTGCCAACCGCACAGTGGAAATCGGAACTTTGCGTTCACTTGGTTTCAGAAGGAGAAATATTTTAATTGCATTTTTATTTGAATCGTTAACACTATCGATCTTAGGCGGATTAGTAGGAGTAATTTTAGCTTCCTTCCTTCAATTCTTTTCGATTTCAACAATTAATTTTAATTCATTCTCCGAACTAGAATTTTCATTTGCATTAACTCCGGACATTGTTGTTTCTTCACTTATATTTGCCGGAGTGATGGGTATTTTAGGCGGCTTCTTGCCATCTGTCCGAGCTGCGAGATTGAAGATAGTAGATTCACTCAGAGCGGTTTAAAATTTTAAGTAGAGACATGATTAATCATGTCTCTACAATTATTCGGTTCTAATTGTTTCTATCGGATTGGCATTAGCCGATTTTATCGCCTGATAACTTATAGTTGCAATCGAAATAAAAATAGCTGCAAAGGCCGAAAATAAAATTTCCATCGTTCCGATATTGATACGGTACGCAAAACTTTGCAGCCACTGATTCATAAAATAGAACCCCAGCGGAACGGCAATTACAACAGCCACAACTACAAGTCTTAAAAATTCTTTTGAGAAGATCATTGTGATTTCCGAAACTGTTGCGCCCAACACTTTTCTTATTCCGATTTCTTTTATCTTTTGCTGAGCTGTGTAAGAAGCCAATCCGAATAGTCCTAAGCAAGCAATGAATATTGAAATAATTGAGGCCGTGTTAATTATTGTTCCTTCCCTTTGCTCTGCTTTATAAAAATCAGCAATTCTTTCATCCAGGAAGTTGAATTCCATGGGAGTCGCTTTATCAAATCTATTGTGCACCGATTTGAAGTAATCCAAAGATTCCGAGATGTTATTTATTTGAAATCTTGCTGTGAAATAATCCAAAAGTTGAAATGGATTTAAAACGTAACCTACAATTAATGGCGAAACTTTATCATGCAATGACTTGAAATTAAAATCTTTCATTACGCCGGCTATTTTGTAATCTAATAATTCTCCGTGCTGTTCAAGTTGTAAAACCTGACCCACGGGATCTTTTAATCCCAGGGTATTAACTGCCGCTTCGTTTATAAGAATGTTTAAAGAGTCTGCTTTCGGATTACCTGTAAAATTATTTCCAGCAGCTAATTCTATTTCATAAGTATTTAAGAAATCCTCGTCGGCACTAATATAATTCATTCTTCTTTTATCGGATTCCGATTCCCCAAAATTTCTTAATTCAACCTCTCTAAAATCCTTCCAATCCCCAGGTATTCTTGAGGTTACTGAAACACTACTCACACTAGGATGTTTACCAAACTCAGTTTTCATTACCTCAAAACTAGTTCTTACGAAATTGTTATTTATATCAATTATTAAGAGCTGCTCTTCATTAAAGCCAAGGTCCTTGTTTTTTATATACTGCATTTGGTTATAAATGGTAATTGTTGCAAAGATCATCATTATAGATATTACAAATTGAACCACTACTAAAGATCTCCTTAATAGGTTTACCGATCCTTTCGGATTCAGCTTTAAATTGAAAAGGGCAACTGTTTTAATTTTGGTTAGGAAAAATGCAGGCAGAGTTCCCGATGTTATACCAACAAAAAGAGCAACCAGAACAACCAGTGAGAAAAGGAAAATATTATCAAAGAAGCTCATATTTAAATTCTTTTCTACATAACCGTTGAATGCCGGCAGTATTAGGTTTACAATTACAATAGAAACAACTAAGGCAATTGAGCTCATAATTACGGCTTCGGAAATAACCTGGAAGAATAACTGTTTCTTGCTTGCTCCAACAACTTTCCTCATTCCGAATTCTTTTGCCCTCTTGAAATATTTTGCAATGGAAAGGTTAGAATAATTTATACAGGCACTTAACAAAATGAACAACCCTATTACGGCAAGCACATATACCGTGGTAATACTTTTTGCGCCGTAATTCCTATCTAACTGCATGTAATCGGAATTAAAATGAATTTCACTCATTGGCTGCAGATGCATTGTTAAGGCTGTGCCAAATACCCTGGTTTTATTCTTTTCAATAAATGATTTTAATTTTGGGGTGAATGAAGCCAGTGATTTTTGATCCTTAAATAATAAGTATGTTTTTACCCAGAACCCATCCCAGTTGTTAATGCTTTGTTCAACTGCCGCAATACCTGTAAACGTTGATAACGAGGTTGATAGTGAGATCAGCATTGAAAATTGGAGATGTGAATTTCTAGGCGGATCTTCCATAATTCCTGCCACCTTAAAATCCAAACCCCGCCTTTTATATTTAATTGTTTTACCTACCGGATCTTCATCACCGAAATATTTTTTTGCAGTGGTTTCCGTAAGGATCAATTGATTAGGCTGAGATAAGATTTCTTTACCATTTCCAATAATTAATTTAAAATTGAAAACGTCAAAAAACTCGGGAGTTGTGAAGATATAGTCTGTTTCAATAATTTGTGTTTCTTTGTAAGAAAAAGCTGAGGGACCTAAAGTATTATTATCCATCATATTTACGTAATTGATTACTTCCGGATAGTTTTCCTTAAGCGCATTTCCTGCCATTGCAGTGGCACGAGGATAGAATTGATTGTCCCCATTTCCTACGAATTCCTCGATTACAAGCCGTGCTGTTTTATCATAATTTTTATGGAATTTATCGAAACCTAATTCATCAATTGTAAATAATAATATTATAATTGATGCGGCAATCCCCAAAGTTAATCCGCTTAAATTTATAATAGAGTGTGTTTTATGTTTTATAAGATTGCGCCATGCAAGCTTTATATAATTTTTAAACATATCAATACTCCATTGTATTAAGTGATTTAATAGAAAATAGACCGAGACAAATACTTCCTTTCTGTACCACCATTTTGCTTTAAACGAACCTTCTTTTTTAGCTATAAAGAAAAAAGACTCGTGTAAATCCCCGAGAGTTGTAAACTTCCCACTGTCCGGGAAAAAAAACTTGAACAACAGAGAAAATAATTTAGGCGGTTTTATATTTTTCTTTTTTTGATTCATTAAAATCTATTATTCCGTTCTAATTGTTTCAATCGGATTAGTATTCGCGGATTTTATCGCCTGGTAACTTATTGTAACAATTGAGATAAATATTGCAGCAAAGGCCGATAATAAAACTTCCATTGTACCGATGTCAATTCTGTATGCAAAACTTTCAAGCCACATATTCATAAAATAAAACCCCAGCGGAACTGCAACTATGACAGCCACAATTACAAGCCTTAAAAATTCTTTTGAAAAGATCATTGTAATTTCCGATACTGTAGCACCCAACACTTTTCTTATTCCAATTTCTTTTATCTTCTGCTGTGCAGTGTACGAGGCTAATCCGAATAAACCTAAGCATGCTATAAGAATTGATATTAATGAAGCGGCATTGATGATTGTACTTTCCTTTTCATCCTGTTTATAAAACTCGGCAATTTTTTCGTCGAGGAAATTGTATTCAAACGGTGTTTCTTTATCAAATTTCTCGTGAACTGATTTCATATATTGAATTGTACTCTGAATATTTGCCATGCTTACTTTAGATGAATAATAATCAATTGTTTCAAGTGGACTGTTCCTATAACTAATTACCAGTGGACTAATTTTTTGATGCAATGAATGGAAATTAAAATCATCCACAATTCCAATAATCTTAAATTGATGTAAATTATCTCTATCTCTTACTTGAATAAATTTTCCAATTGGGTCAGAGATATTTAAGCTTTGTATAACAGCATTATTAACGACCACTGTTGTAGAATCGATTAAATGATTGCCAGTAAAATATTTTCCTTCTTTTAGTTTAATATCATAGACATCAAGAAAATCTTCATCCGCACAAATAGAGAACATAATTTTCTCTTCATTTTCATTGGCTCCAATATTAGTAACAGGTACCTCACCGATGCCTTTCCAATCACCGGGCACACGCGACGATACAGTAACTCCTCTTACTTCACTTGATTTTAGAAATTCATTTTTAATTGCTTGAAAACTGTTCCGGGATTCGCCGCTGTTAATGTCGATTACCAGCATTTGTTCTTTATCAAAACCGATGTCCTTGTTTTTTATAAAGTTTAGTTGATTGAAAACAGTGATGGTCGCGAAGATCATAATTATTGAAATAACAAATTGCACAACAACTAAAGATTTTTTTACAATAGATATTGTGTTTCCCGGCTTGAGTTTCATTTTCATTAGTGAAATAGTTTTAAGTTTTGTTAAAAAGAATGCAGGTAGTGTACCGGAAATCATGCCAACCAGTAATGTTATTGCAATCAGCATCCCGATAAATAAAAGACTGTTATTTGCCGTGATGACAAGACTTTTCTCCAGGTAAGAATTAAATGTTGGAAGAATTAAATAAACTAAGCCTATCGCTGTCGTAACTGCAAGAATAGAAATAAAAACCGACTCAGATAAAATCTGTATAAACAATTGTTTCTTTGTTGCTCCGACAACTTTTCGCATTCCAATTTCTTTTGCCCTGTTAAAATATCTTGCGATGGACAGATTCGAATAATTTATGCATGCACTGAGTACAATAAATATTCCTATGATTCCAAGTATGTAAATCGTGTTAATACTTCGCGCCCCATAATTAATGTCTAATTCATAATTGTTTGATTTGAAATGGATATCCTTCATCGGCTGATAGTGCACTGCTTCCTTAACTCCGAACACGTCCGTTTTATTCTTCTCTTGAAATGCTTGGAGCTTGATTCCGAAGTTATTCAGACTGCTTTCATTATTGAATAACAAGTAAGTTTTCACTGCCGAAATATTCCAGTTGTTCAAAATATCTTTCCAGCGCGAACCCTCTGTAAAAATTGAATTGAATGAAATCAACATCGAAAACTGCAAATGCGAATTGCCCGGCGGATCTTCAATTAAACCTGTTACTTTAAAATTTCCCCAATCACGGTTTGTAATTAGTACTTTGCCGATCGGGTCTTCGTCGCCAAAAAACATTAGCGCCGCCGATTCAGTTAAAACAACTTCGTTAGGTTCCGTTAACAACTTATCGGGATTTCCTTTAATTAAGTTGTAATCAAAAATCTCGAAGAATGAATTTTGGGTAATCAAATAATCGTCTGCATGATACTGAAATTCTTCATACTCAACCACGAATCTACCAAATACATTCCTGTCAAACATATCAACGTGATTTTCTATTTCAGGATATTCATCGACAAGAGTTTTACCGATAATACCGCTGGCTAAAGGATAAAAACGGGAATCATCGTTTTCCTGGTATTCCTCTGTAACAAGCCGGGCTATTCTATCATACTTTGTATTGAACTTATCGAAGTTCAGTTCATCAATTGTAAACAGCAATATTATTATTGATGCAGCTATTCCGAAAGTAAGTCCGGTAAGATTAATAGAAGAGTGAGTTTTATATTTTAAGAAATTGCGCCATGCTAATTTTATATAATTTAGTAACATGCTTATCCCCCAATAAAAAGTGTTTTTAATGATTGGATTAACCGATTTATAAACTTGATTCACGTACCACCATTTGGCTTTGAATTTACCTTTGTCTTTTATTTCGCAATAATATATTTCGTGCAAGTCCCCTACTGTTGTAAACTTTCCTTCATCAGGGAAAAAGAATTTTAGAATTACTTCCGGTAGAAAAGGAGGTTTAATATTTTGTTTTTTTTCTTTCATTTATTTTGATCTTATTGAATTAACAGGATTATCAAGAGCTGCTTTGAATGCTTGATAACCTACGGAAACAACAGCAACAAGAAATAACAACAACAGGGAAAAGATTATTACAGAAACACTAATATTTGTCCGGTAAGCGAAGTCATTCAGCCAATTATTTAAAAACAGATACGAAACCGGTAAGCCGAAAAGTGATGCTGCTAAAAGTGGTTTCATAAAATCAAATGAAAGAAGAATTGCAATATTGGAAGTTGATGCCCCTAAAACTTTTCGTATACCGATTTCTTTTGATCTTTGCTGTGTTATAAAAGACATAAGCCCGAATAGTCCCAGGCATGCTATAAACAATGCTATCCCGGAAGCATAAACAAACACTTTGAATAATTTCTGTTCGCTTTTAAATAGCTGTGCAAATTTTTCATCGAGAAAAGAATATTGAAAAACCCGGTGCGGGACGACTTCATTCCATTTCGATTCAAGTATTGATAGAGCTTCTTCAATTTTATTCGGTGCTACTTTTACAGCAAGGTAATCGTAAAAGTAATTCAAATTTGCTATTTGCAGAATGAGCGGATCAATCTTAAAGTGCATTGAACGCCAATGGAAATCTTTTACAACTCCTACTATTTTCCCGCTTTTGTTTTTTCTTTCAATTACATGTTTCATCGTTAATTTTTTACCTACGGGGTTTTCCCATCCCAATTCCTTTGCCGCAGTTTCATTAATAATAAATCCTTCGTCTTTATCCGTTGAAAAAGTTTTATCGAAATTTCTTCCGTCGGCAATTTTTATTTTTAATGTGTTTATAAAATTTTCATCCGTTATAATTGTTTTGAAAGAAACTTCTTCATCCTTTTTCATTCCTTCCGCGTTTATCGGAAATACTATTTCCCTGTCAATACCCGGGATTGAAGATGCCGCAGTTACACCCATTATTGCCGAATTGAAAAGGAGTGATTCTTGAACAGTTTTTATGTTTTGCTGAATCACTTCATCTTTAACAGGAATTATAATTGTCTGCTCTGAATTAAAACCCAGTTTTTTATTTTTTATAAAATCTATTTGGTTTGATATAACAAACGAAGCCATAATTAATATGAAAGATGTAACAAATTGAAATCCGACCAAAAATTTTCTGAATAATGCCGGACCCTTTGTACTTCTTAAGGGCGTATTTGATTTTAGAGTGTCGATCGGTGAAAATCCTGAAAAAAACAAAGCAGGATAGCTCCCGGAAATCATTCCAACCAAAAGCGCTAAAATTATAAATCCGGCAGTTAATGGAATATCGTTAATGTAATCGAACCGGATGTTTCTACCGACAATTTCATTAAAGGGTTTTTTAATTATTTCAATTAACAAAACAGCAGTAAAAAGTGCCGCAAAAGAATAAAACATTGCTTCTCCGAAAAACTGCATCATTATACTTTTTCTTTTAGCGCCTATAACTTTTCTTAGCCCTATTTCCTTTGCTCTTTTTTCCGAGCGGGCGGTTGTGAGATTCATAAAGTTTACGCAGGCAATTAAAAGTATAAACAGAGCAATACCGGTAAGCAGGTAAATGTATTCTATGCTGCTGTTTGTGCCGATTTCGTTTTCCATGTCCGAGTAAAGATGAATATCTGTCATCGGCTGCAAATGAATTTCTCTTGCCTCTTTATAGCCGATATGTTTTGTAACGAACCCCTCTAAACTTTGCTCTATTTGAGATATGTCGTAATTCTCTGGCATTAAAGCATAGGTATAAACCGGCGGATAATGCCAGCTCTTTAATGCCCAGCTCATAAAATCGCGCATACTGCTTATGGAAGCCAGCATATCAAAAGTAAAATGCGAGTTTTCCGGAACATCTTTTATAACTGCAGCAACGGCAAAATCATATTCACCTTCTACGTGCAAAATTTGTCCAACCGGATTTTGATTTCCAAAGTATTTTATCGCAGAAGATTCTGTTAAGATAATCGAATAAGGATTTTGCAAAGCATTATTTTCATCACCCCAAATAAATTCATAATCAAAAACATTAAACATTGTTGAGTCAACAAAGAAGAATTTATTTTCCTGGAACTTAACCTGATCATTTTTTGAAACCGTAACTTCAAAAGGGAAGATTCTGACAACACTTTCTATTTGGGGGAAATCGATTTCCAAAGCCGGCGCAACGGGAGCAAAGGTGTTGGCAGTATATTTTACTACAGATTCATTATTGTTTTCTTCGTAAACACGGTAAATATTTTCGGCATTTTTATGATATTTATCAAAACTGGTTTCAAAGCGAATGTATTGCAGTATTGCAGCGCAGCATGCAATTCCTATAGCTAGTCCGCTTATATTAATTATTGAAAACAATTTATGGTTAATCAAATTTCTGAAAGTAACTTTAATATAATTTTGAAACATAGACATTCCCCCAAAAAATGAGTGAAAGAATAACGGTGCAACTGATTTTACTACTTCTTTCCTGTACCACCATTTAGCTTTAAACACGCCTTTCTCTTTCGCCTCATAATAAAATGATTCCTGCAAATCACCTACAGTAGTATAATTACGGTAATCCGGGAAAAAATATTTCATAATTAATTCCGCAAAAAATGGTGGCGATATTTTTTTTGTTTTACTCATTCTTAATAGTTTCAACCGGGTTTGTGTTTGCAGCTTTAAGCGTAAGCAGTATTAAAACAAAAATTGCGGGCAGCGAAGAAATTATTCCTGCAAATAAAAACAAAGTTAAGTTGAGCTCCATTCTGTAAGCAAAACTCTGCAGCCAGTGGTTCATCAAATAAAAAGAAACAGGAAGGGAAATTACAGCCGAGACTCCAACAATAATTATAAATTCTTTGGACAACAGGTAAATGATATTCGAGACTGATGAACCGAGCACTTTTCGGATGCCGATTTCTTTTGCTCTCAACTGCGAAGAATATGTGACTAATCCGATTAGTCCCAAACATGAAACAAAAATTGCAAACCCAGCGAAAAGAGAAAACATATTACGCATCTTTAAATCGGAAACGTACTTGTTCTCAAAAGCTTCATCCAAAAATTCATATTCAAATGGATATCCCGCTGTAAGACTTTGCCATTTGTTTTCGACAAACTTAAGTGTCGAACCCATATTAGCGACATTTAACTTCAAGATAATATTTTGAGCCTGGGGCTGGTAAAATATAACAAGGGGATCCACCGGCTGGTAAAGTGAATTCATATGAAAATCTTTTACAACACCTATTACTCGCCCGTTTTCAATGTCGCCGGGAATGTCCAGCCGTTTACCGAGCGGGTTTTCCCAGCCGAGATTTTTTGCAAGAGCTTCGTTTATTACAATCCCGTTTAATGTATCCGAAGGAAATTCTTTAGAAAAAAATCTCCCTTCCGCCATTTCCATTTCAAAAGTATTTAACAAATCAAAATCATCTATCCTGAACATGTCGCATGTCCAATCTTCCTCATCGGATTTTCCCTCAGGCTTTATACCGGCACTGTAAGTTCCCAATCCGGGTACTGTGCTGGTTACCGTTGCACTTAATATTGCGGGATTCTTTAACAACTCATTTTTAAATACTTCAGCACGATTTGATATTTCCGTATTACCTATCGAAAGCACAAGCATCTGGTCTTTCTGAAAACCCATGTTTTTATTTAAAATAAAATCCATTTGGTTGTTAATAACGATAGTACATGTTATCAGAATAATCGAAATTACAAATTGAAAAGCTATAGTTGATTTTCTTACAAGTGCTCTTGAGTTGCTTGCAGTCAATTGTCCTTTTAACGTTTTTGTTAATTTAATGTTTGAAAGGAGAAGAGCAGGATAAATACCCGAGACTAAGCTTATTGTTACAGAGAGAAATAATCCGTACAGGATTAATGAACTCCAATCAACAGTATAATTTATTTGAGCAAGTTCATTGAAAAATGGCAAAAGCAGTTTAACCAATATTATGGCCACAGTAGATGATGTCATAGTAAAAAGTAAAGATTCACTTAAAAACTGTTTTAAGATTTGCCTTTTCGAAGCACCTAAGGTTTTTCTTACACCTACTTCTTTAGCTCTGCGTAATGATCTTGCGCTTGTTAAATTAATGTAATTAAAAGAAGCGATTACAAGAATTAATATCGAGGAGATAAAGAATAATTTTACATAATCTTTATTTCCGGCAAGTATTTTTCTTGTGTAAAGAATATTTGAAGAACCCAGGTAAACGTCTTTAAAAGGCTGTAGATATAAACGGTATTGATCAACTTTTTGAGGGAGATTATCTTTTATAATATCCTGCAGTTTCTGTTCGAGTGAATTAATGTCTGCATTTGGTTTTACCGCTATGTAAGTAAACAATGCCTGGGCAAGCCAGTTATTCAGCCATCGCATCGAAAATGAACCTGTACCCGGAACAGTCGACGACCACGAAATCAATGCTTCGTATTGCAAGTGAGAATTTTCAGGCGCATTCCCGGCAACCCCCGTTACTTTAAAGTTATTCCCGTTCAAATCAATTAATGTTTCTCCAACCGGATCTTTTACGCCGAACAATTTATAAGCGGTTTCTTCGGAAAGTACTACGGACATTGGTTCTACCAGTGCCGTCTGCGGATTTCCTCTCAAAAGTTTGAAATCAAAAAAATTGAAGAAGTTTGAATCAACAGCTATAAAACTTGATACACGTAATACGTTTTGATCTTTTTTAAAATAAACATCCGAAAACCAGGGGAAAACCCTTACGGTGCTTTCAACTTCGGGATAATTATTTACAACCGCCTGAGCCATCATGCCTGAGCTGATAGGATGATGTTCCTGCTCGCCAACAAGTGGAGTGAAAACCTTATTAAGCCTGTAAATTCTATCCCCGTTTTTATGAAAATTATCAAAAGAATATTCTTTATAAACAAACAATGAAATCAATATAAACGAAGCGAAGCCAATAGTTAGTCCCGTAAGATTTATAAACGAATACACCTTATCACCGAGTATATTCCTGAAGCCCATTTTTATATAATTTATGAACATATTTATCCCCCAATAAAAATTGTTGATGAACAAAGGTAAAACCGATTTCATAACCTCTTTCCTATACCACCATTTCGCTTTAAAAACACCTCTGTTCTTTACTTCATAACTGAATGACTCATGTAAATCCCCTACGGTTGCGTAATCTCCGTGATCGGGGAAAAAATACTTCATAATTAATTCAGCAAAAAACGGCGGTCTGTAATTCTTCCTTTTTAATTTCTCATTTTTCATTTCAAATGTTCTCTAAGCCTATTCCTTCAATTCCTTCCCACATTGCTTTTTCAATCTGCTTTATTTCGACCAGCGCTTTTTTACCGTCAATAGTGAGCTGGTAAATTCTTTTGCTTCTTCCGCCGCGTTCGGGGGTAGGGTCTGTTAAATAAGATGTGAGTAATTCTTTGTGCACAAGCCTGTCAAGCATGGTAAAAATCGCACCGAAAGCCCATTCCTTGCCGGTAATTTCTTTGAGTTTTTCGCGTATTAAAACACCGTAGGCATCGTGTTGTAAACGCCAAACTGCCAAGAGCAGCATTTCTTCCTGACGAGAGAGTAGTTTCATTTTTTCCTCATGTTTTAAGATATTTCCTAAAATGTAGTATTAATATGACGGACAATCAAATGATTTGTTCTAAAATGTAGGAGAAAAACCAAAGTTAGTTGTTTATAGTAATAAAAGTGTATTAATAAATAGCTTGAATTTTAACTCAATATATATCAATTTTTACAAGAAAAATACTTGCCTAATTCTTTGATAAAATAATATCCCGAGGTATTAATTATAAATTATTTAAGGAATCCTTTCATGAAAAAGTATTTATTTATTTTTATCGCCTTAATTTTCTTTTTATTTCAAAGCTGTAGTGACGAAAGCAATCCAGTCAACTCACAAAATGACGATAATGAAATTGAAGTTAAAACCCCAGTCGATCCAAATGCCCCTGAGGTAAAAAAAGAATGGGAAGATTGGATAAAAGTCAATGCCAATAAAATTGAGTCCATAACCTCAGAGAATTTTGAAGACCTCCAATTTTTCAAAACAATTATCCTAAATAAATCAATAATCCAATTGGGCGAAAGTACGCATGGAGCAAAAGAGTTTAATCAATCTAAAGTGAGATTTATCAAATTCCTCCATCAAGAGATGGGTTTTAACATAATCGCTTTTGAAAGCTCCGTATTCGATTGTTTTTACGGAAATAACAGCGCTAAAACTAATTCCGCAAGTGATTTAATGGGTGGAACAATATACGGCGTTTGGCATACACGCGAAGTTTTGGAATTGTTTAATTATGTAAAATCAACACAGGCCTCACAAAATCCTTTGAGAATAGTTGGATTTGATATGAAGCCAAGCGGGAGCAGCAGGTTATCACGGTCTCGATATTTGAGAGACGCATTAAATAAACTGGATGCACAACAAGCGCTGAAAGTATATGAACTTGACAGCTATATGATTAATAACAATTTATATTATAGTCAGACCGCACCGGAATTTTTATCAATTAAAGACAGTTTATTAAACGATTATCAAGAAGTATTAAACTTTTTGGTGGAGAATTGGGATGAATTTCTGACTCAATATCCATCCGGTTCTGATATTCCTCACATAGTTAGATTGACAATAAAATCCAACATTGCCGGATTGAACTTCTATGAAGCCACACAAAGAGGTTCCGGCCAATCAACCAGAATAAGAGATATGGAAATGGCTTATAATTTAGAATACCTATTTAGAAATGTTTACAATGACGAAAAATTTATTGTGTGGGCGCATAATTTTCATATAAGGCACGACAATGCTCGAACAAATAGCGGTGTTAATACAATGGGATATTATCTTAAAAACAGTATAAGTCTAAATGCCGAGTTATATACTATCGGTTTTTATATGTACAAAGGAAGGTCCGCATACAATGATAAGACTCCTGCTATTGTTACGCCTTGCACTTCACAAAATATTGAAGCAATTTTTTACAGAACACGGCATCATTATTCTTTTGTTGATATGTTCTATCAAGCAAAAAATGACGGTAATTCATGGATGTTTGAATCAATGAATTTGAAATCCTGGGGGATTTCAGAAATAAGTATGATTGCTCGTAATCAATATGATGGTTTGTTTTTTGTTTATGAAACAAGCATGCCGGATTATGTTTCTACAAGCAAAGGGAATTTTCATTGGCCTTAGTGTAGATTAACAATGTTATTTTATAAAAAGTGCTTGTAAAAATTACTTTTTTGTTGTTCATCATCGGAATTTGACGAAGCCAACTAAGCAATCGATAAGCCTAAGCAAAATATCTAAGCAATGTTTGGATTAAATTACAATTTCTAATAAATTCTTTGTGATTATTCCTGTAAATTTTTCGAGGGAATTAAAATGATCTCCAAAGAATTATTAAAAGAATTTACTATTGCCGTTAGGCAGTCAACGTTAAAGCGACTGCTAAAAGTACCAGACGGTTATGAGCACTGGAAATTAAGTGAGAACTCTTTAAGTTTTGCTGAGATAGCACAGCATTTAATTGATATTGACGAATGGACAATTCAGAAAATCAATAACTCTGAAATCAAATCTATAGAAACACTAACTGCAGAAATGAATGAATGTAACAGAGCTAAATTTATTGAATTGATTGAGGACCTAAAAAATACTCTTGATAAAAAACTGGAGCTTTTTGAATCTTTGAATGAGAACGATTTGAATAAGAAAATTTACGACGACAGTTATAATATTGAAATGAGTTTATCAATGTTAATTTTAAGAAGAAATTTAGATCACGAAACTCACCATAGGGGACAGCTCGCGACTTATTTGAGAGTGATAGAAGATTTATAAAAGCACGGACTTAAAATTAATTAAACGGCAGCTATAAAAATAGCTGCCGTTTAACATATGGGAGCATGGAATAACTACTTAAGAAGTAGCATTTTGTTTGTAACTACTGATGAGCCTGCACGGAGTATATAATAATATATTCCCGAACTCAAACTGGAAGCATCAAAATTTATGGAGTAACTTCCTGCATTTTTTGTTTCACTAACCAAAGATTTAATTTCATTTCCTAAAACATCATACACTATAATTGATACAAAACTTGCTTCAGGAACATCATATTTTATTGTTGTTGACGGGTTAAACGGATTTGGGAAGTTTTGCTCCACAGAAAATTCCTGCTGCGATTCATCTTCATCGTCTTCTTCGTCATCTGCATCATCGTCGTCGTATTCGTCTAAATCACCGCCTTCAACAGCTTTATAGAATTCGTTTACCTCAATATCTGTATAAACATCAATATTACCTGAGAGCCACTCAATTCTTAAAGTATCTATTTCTTCCGCATCGCCAAATCCGAAATGCACTCTTAAATCATTCTGCCCGTTAAAACTATCCGAAGATGAAATAAACCTATACTGCCAGGTATCAACACCATTAATATTAGCTTTTGCATAAACCTCAGTTCCTGTTGCTGCTCTGTTTGTTTGTGTACCTTCACATTTTATATTCACCCAGTTGTTATCGTCATCTGTATCATTTCTGTACAAAAAGTTAACATCACCGGGATAAGCAACAAAGGCTGCATTACCAACAACTAAATCGAGATCGCCGTCATTATCGTAGTCACCTGCACTTGTGCCATAACTTCCTGTTGCCGCACTTTCGTTATCAAAAACATCGCCTGTTAAAGCAGTGAAAGTACCGTCACCGTTGTTAGTATAAAATCTATTTACACTTCCACCGTCGTTGCTGATGAAAACATCAACATCGCCGTCATTGTCAAAGTCACCCCAAACATTAGCTAGCGAGAAACCTGGATCAGTAACTAAACTACCTTCTGTAATTTCAACGTATTGACCATTATCATTTCGCCATAATTCATTTGCCAAGCCAGTGCCTTGACCGCCCCAATAGTTTGTTACACACATATCAAGGTCACCATCGTTATCGTAATCAATAAAATTATAAACCTGACCATCGCGGTCTTTATCTATAAAAGCATCTCCTGATAATCTTTCTAATGTAGCTGTTCCAGTTTCCACCAACATATTTTTATAAATAAAATCCGGTGCTACAGTTCCGTTTGCAGGACCACTACCTATAAAAAGATCTATATCACCGTCCCTGTCGTAGTCAGCCCAGTTTGCACAAGTGTATGGAGCCCAATTGGTAGTAACATCCGATGCCCCGCTGTCAACTTCAAAGAAAGTTCCGTCACCATTATTAATAAACATATGATTAGGCTGAGCACCACCGCCTATAAATCCTGCTGCATGAACATATAATAAATCAGTGTAACCGTCTCCTGTCCAATCTGCCGAAGAAACAGACCAGGCAGCTTTTCTATCTTGCTCCCATTCAATATCACCTTCATTTATTAAATCAAACGTACCGTCGCCATTATTCATGAAAAACCGGCTTTGAAATCCCCCCAATAATACATCAAGATCGCCATCGTTGTCGGCATCAGTCCACGTACTTCCCAAAGTACCTGTCTGAATATTTAATAGATCCCCTGCTTCTGTTACTCTCTCAAATTTAGCATCACCGGTTTCTACAAGCATATTTCTGAAGAGTTTATCTTCATCATTTGTCGGAAACGATAAATCATTGCTGTAAATGTCAATATCCCCGTCTCCGTCAAAATCAACAAAACTAATTCCCAGTGTTCTGCCGGAATCGGTTGTAACCGGACTGTTGGTTATTTTTGTAAATGTCTGAGAAAACAAAGAAGTTGAAAAAAATATGGTAAGTAATGTAAAAGAATTTAGGCATTGTTTAAGAGTTGTTATCATATCTCCCCCGAAAATGTTTTTTAATTGATTGATTAATTTGAATGAGTAACTCATTCTTTTTTCCCTTTTTGCAAAAAGCGGATGCAATTATAAGGAAAAAAGGAGGTGTAGTCGTTTAATCCGGTGAATATTTACCCCGTTTTGACAGGGGGATTTTTTATTGCACTAGTTTTTGGAAGCTATAGAGATTGATTCTGAAGTCCTGTACTCTGAGGGAGTTAATCCGGTTAGTTTTTTAAACGAGTTATTAAACGAAACTTTATTGTTGAAGCCGACATCATAAGCTATACTTAAAATTGTCTGATCAGCATATCTTGGATCACAGAGCCTTTTTTTAGATTCTTCTACTCTATAATAATTAAGATAATCGGAAAAATTCATTTGCTTGAATTCATTTATTACCTGCGACAACCGGTGGGAAGAAATTTCCATTTTTTCAGACAAGGCTCTGATGTTTATTTCATTATCCATAAATAGCTTTTCTTCGCACATCAGTTTCTCAAGTTTATCCAAATATACTTGTGCATCTTCCTGAGCTATTTTGGACTTCTCATATCTTGCATCTTCCTTAATGGGTGATGTTCCTGAAATAATTTCCGGCTGACGGAGCGAAGTGATTGCAATGGTCAAAAATATAACTACACCGAAAAATGAAATTGTGTAATCAACACTTCTGACGTACTCAACTCCTAAAAACATGACCAATTCATAAAGAAACCATGAAAGAAAAAAAGCCACGAAACCATACGATAATTTTTGAAGCCATTTATAATTTATAAATCCCAGAGAATTTGGATTGGATCTATCTTTGAACGAATAGTGATTGAGTTTTCTGATTGTTAAGAAAGCATAAACAAATATATGCAGAATTACAGCCCCGCCAAATATCAGCGAATACAATGTTACATTGTAAGTTTCATCAGCAACGAGATTTTTTATGTAATTTACTCTTTGTTGGATATCAATGAAATAAATTCTGCTTGTATATATAACTGAAATGAGTGCGGGAATAAAATGAAGCAATTTTTTGTAGTTAAATGACTTGTTCTTTTCGAGCAATTCTGACACATAAAGAAAAAAAAGCGGACCCCATAAATAATTTACTAATCCCATAGTTCCCATAAGATCAGGAAAAACTACTAGATGTTTTGACCAGTAAAAAGAAATAAACAGAAAATACAGAGAGAACATTAATGTTAGCACTGATAAAAATCTATTTGCAATTCTATTGCCTTTCTTGTGAAATACAAAAACAATTGCAAAGAAAAACGCCTGTCCGGCACATATTAATAAAAGCAATGACCAAAAATTAAATTGGGGGATAATTTCCATTAGTGCAAAATTTTTATTTTAGCTTAAAATATTCGTTAACAAAATATCCAGCGAATTAGTTAAAATCAAGTGAGATAAATTTGCTATAGAGACACTTTGTGCTAAATCGATTAATAGGACAATTCTTTAATTTGAGGCCTACGACTTCATAACATAATTCAATACTACATATTCTTAATTTTGAAGGAAACTTACAATTACAACATATCTCTCAATATTATAATTTCCATTATTGTCGAAAGGTGTTTTGGCTAACAGTTTATTCAACTTCCTATCATTACCAATTTTTTGCGCTATGGTCTTTGCATTTTTTAGTAATTCTATCTCGGAAAATAAAAACCACTCATTAAGTTGCGAAATATATTCAGATTTTCCTCTATTATCATTATCGTTGATATATTGAAATTTGGACAAGAACTCAGGAGTAGCAATCACGTTTATAATATCTATTATTTGTTCCATAGTATCATTATGCCCAGATAATAAATTCCAAAGCTCACTGGCAACAAGAGTTTCGGTTGGATCAAAATATTTATTCATATTTATTATTGATCCAAGAAATCTAGATTTGTCATAACTTGCATTTTTTTCTTTATAGGGGTTTACAGTTGGGTCAAAAGGAAAACCAATATAAAACTGTATCTTCTTACCATGAAATTTTCTAAATAGCGCTGCTTTACCTTCTAATATCTTTTGTTTTTCTCCACGCATTTCTCCAGAATTAGGTTTCACTGATTTTAGTTCAATTGCTGTAATGATACCCTTATCTTCAAAAAATACATCAGCTGAAAAATCAATAGCATTAACCTGCTGAGAAGTATAATTTTTATAAATAAGATTATTTTCGTGAGTCAAATTTGGTTTTTTTGTTGCATTACTTAAATCAGTAATCAGTTTTGTAATAATGTCTTTTTGATCTTTCGCTATTTGAAGATTTCCAAGTTTTTTGGAAGTATATTCTCTTTTTTCTCCATTGCATAAATGCTGGGCCACATTTTCAAAAAAGGTTTGTCCAAGAGTTGTATTGAGTCCTTGAAGCCAACTACTCAAACTTATTAGAAATGGGGTATCAATAACCTTTCCCTCTAACTTATCTGAAAATGCTTTAAGAAAAGCTTCATGGAAAGGAGCGT
>CAJHYN010000376.1_pt1 | contig 22349 bp, 32 predicted proteins | sample 9198641 | NCBI WGS metagenome assembly CAJHYN01 (sample SAMEA7708370, study PRJEB35096) | sediment metagenome | biome: marine neritic benthic zone biome [ENVO:01000025]; feature: sediment [ENVO:00002007]; material: shallow marine sediment [ENVO:03000034] sea grass bed [ENVO_01000059] ... | reverse complement strand
TCCAATTGACAAAATGTGTCCTGCTAAGTTTTCTAAATCAGCTTTGATTAAGATGTTTGGGTTTAGTGTTGAATTGCCAACAATAATATTACCCATTACATATTCTAGAGGAATTTCATCTGAAAAAGGATTATCAGGTAACGCAGAAAATTCCTCATATGATTGGTTTATTTTTTCACTCACTCTTTTAATTAACTCTGGTGAATTTAATTGAAGAGCCATTTTGTATTCTTTGAAAAGCTTTGGATTAGCTTTTAGAAATCTTTCTAAATTCATCTCACCCTCGCTTTTTCAAATTTGCTTTTAATGAATCTCCAGATACCTGAATGAAAGTCACATACTATTAGTCCATTGGCTAGAATTTTTGAGTCCATCACACAGCAAAGGTGTCTACCTCTGTCACAGTACCTTATACATTGTGTGCAAACAACATGACCAAAACTGTCAACTCCACCAAGTTCATAGGTTTTTTGACTGTGTCCGCAATGCCAAACATTTTCACTTCTAACTGTTCCTAGTTGTCCGTCTTTATCAACTATATCAACTCTGCTGTGTACGAAATATTTGTTTTTAGAAATCATAGTTTGTGCAATTTCAAAACCTAATTGATTATCTTGGTTTGAGATTGACCCACCAAGAATTTCTTCAAGTGATATTTCACCCGACGAAATTGCATTAACTATATCAGGGTGAAGTTGACTTAAAATTTCTAATATTTTTTCTCTATTCATTGTACCTCCATTTTTAAGAATGATGGAAGTGATTTGTTTTGATTTTGTTTTTCAATGTCACCATATCCAAATAGTGCTTTTTGTGAGCAAACTAAACAATCATTGTTTTTTTCTTGATTGACTGGAAACATGAGTTTTTCTTTGTTTAGGAAATCAAAGAATAAGTAGGAATGAGGTTGAGTGAATTTTGTTGTTAGTGCAATAAATTCATTGACTAGGGATGATGCTACAACTCCGTTAATTGAAACTATACTGGCTGAGGGTTCATTTACACCTCGAATATATCCGCCCGCAACTTCAGCTTGTTTTTCATTTGCATCTAAGTTTTCATATGAAATCATTTTGTAATCAAGAAGTAAATTGCAACATAGACAAGGTGTTGAGCCAGGTATTATAGTGTTTATTTGTCCTCCAGCATGTTTTATTTTTCCGTTTTTCAGAATGATTTCTGAACCTGCATCTATGTAATATTTGAGATATTTTACTGAGAAATTGTTTAGGAAAAGTCTTATGTTTTCTGAATCAACAGCTCCTATTATTATGTCATAGTCTTTGAGTTCGTGAGTTATTTTTTTATCAAGTACATTTTTGATTCTGTAATTGATTTTAGTTTTTGGATTCATTTTTTTGAGTATTGAGGACAATATTCTTGCTTTTGGTTTTCCAATTTTTGAATAGGGCAGAGCTGGTAAGCGATTTAAGTTAGTTTTTTCAATTTTATCCGGGTCAATTAAGAGAAGATTTCCAACACCTAATGATGTTAATTGTAGAGCTATTTGCCAGCCAAGACCACCACAACCAACAAGTGCAACTTTAAGGGACGAGATTATTTCTTGTCCATGTTTTGTAAAGGCTCTGTAGTTTCTGTCAAATTCTAAAGGATTGGAATTATCTATTTTACCGGCAAATTCTCCAAAGATTTTTATTTCATCAATATCAATGAATTTTTCTTTTCTTTTGTCAAAGAGTCTTGCTTTAAATTCTTTTTGTGATACAATTACATTTGCGTAATAAATAAAGGGGATATGTTCTTTAATGAATTTGCCATGTAAGGAATCATTGTTGTCATCGGTTTTACTAAACCAGGCTTTTTCAGCAAATGGATGAGAGTGAAAAATAGTTATTGATAGTTCTGACTTTTTTGCTTTTAGTAATATTTTTCTGTAAACATTTTCTTTTATTTCTAAACCTGTTCTTGTGTGAGTGACTAAGTCTTTGTTTTGAAGACAAAGTATTTCTTTGATAATTAGTTTAATCTGTCTTTTTGATTTGCTTATTCCACAAAATGCAATTGCCATGTTTTCTTGATTTGGATTTTGTAATAAGTGTTTATATAGAATGTCTTTGTCTGACTGTTTGATTAGTATTGAATTCATATTATACTCCTTCTCGCTCTAGGTTATCGAATACGAGTTTTATTAGTTCTAAGAAAGTTATGAGTGAGTCACCAGAGAGGATGTCAGTTGTTGGCTTCCAACTTTTTGTGTGCAAACAGAATTTTGACCATCCTAGTTTTGATAAGTCATTGAAACCAGCATCTTGAAAATAGTGTTCAGGAGATTTTCCTTTATACAGCAATCCTTTTTTTAGATAGAAATGTTCAGGAGGAGTAAAAGGATATTGAGAAGGTATTTTTAACAGCAGAGTTGTCTTGCGAAAATTAAATTGAGAATTAAGAGGAAAATTTTTGATTGATATGTAATTGAGATTGTTTTCATCAAAGAGTACAGGAAAGCGATTACTAATTATTGTAATCTCCGTTTGTAAACGTACAGCTTTTGAATCAAATCCTTGAACATATCTAGGTAGAGTAATTAAATTAAGGTCTGATTTTTTTGGAATCTTTGAATTGTTATCAAGGATTATTGAAGACTCTCCAGCTGCTCCTTGTTCTGCAACAAAGTGTTCTGAGTCTAAGCCAATGTAGTCTTCAAGCTCACCGGCTTGCATTCCAGAAGGAATTTTGATATCCCTTCCATTGATTCTGATTTTTTGTGATTTCATAATTTTTTTCCTTTAATGTTTTTATTCAAAATATTTTGGAAATTGATTGTTGTTTTTACTTTCCTCATTTTCATGAGGGTGATTGTGTATTGTGTTTCCCGGTCTGTTTTGTATTTGTCTTCTTGTTCTCCTTTTATTTTTGTCAAAAAGTGAATAAATCCATTTGATTATTTTTGCTACGCCAGTTATGAAGCCAAAAAGGGCTCCGAGAATTAATAGGATACTTAGCACTTTAAGAAGAGTCATATTACCTCCGCTTTTGTTGTTGAAATATTTTTGTTTTAGAAATATTGTTCATTAGGTGTCTCCTTGGTTATGTGTTGATTATTTCTTTTGGTGGCAAAATTATGAGGGATAAAGCGGACTTCCACGGAAGTCCATTAATGTCCTTAAAAATGATATGGTAGTTGATTAATCTTGAATTTTGGGATGTATTGAATTCTAAGAATTGATTGTTACTACTAATAAATAGGCATAAACCGAAAGATTTATAAGTATTTGTATTCTGTAATTATCATGAAAAAAGAAAATTACATTAGTATTGAGAAGGAGTTTGATGAAGATAGATTATCTCTCCCAAACATAGGAGAAAGAAGTATACCTTCTCCATTTACTAAATTTGGAAAATCTTTAGATGGGATTTTGAGAAATGGGGGATTTCGTTTAGAAAAAGTATATTACGAATTTGATGGTGAAAGTGGAGATTTGAGCAGGTATTATAAACATGATAAATCAAATCTAAAAATCCAGTATTACAATGAAGTTATATTAATGAAAAATTTTGAATTTGATCCAGAAATTCCAGAAAAATATATTGACATAACTGATGAAGATAATATAAAATTTGATCCAAATTTATTTTATGATTTATATTCTAGAGATAATTCAAATAGAGAAGATGTAAAAATTGAAACTGATAAATCAGGTTTATGGATAAGTAACTCAAAGGGAATAATTCTTGAAAATCAAGAACTAATGGATAATAAAGGTGAATCTTTTTACTTAGAGCGAAATAAAATGTTTTATTTGGATGGAGAGATTGATTATGAAGATAAACATTATTTTTTTCTTAATAACAAAGCTATTAGTGATGATTTTGTAGAAGGAAAGAATAAAATTAAAGAAATGTATTTAAGCAAGGACGCTGTTTTAAATTATATATCCAATGTTGTCACAAATCTTTCAAAAGTTGAAAAATAATTATTTAAGATATAATTTTAATTAGTAATTGATTGTATATATTTTATAGGTTATTTTTTGTGAAAACATTTCATTTATAGCCAAAAATCATCTTAAATTTTTTAGAGTACTTTAATGACTAGGACAGCTCCAAAACAACTTTCTATAAATGGTGATAAGCTAAAAGAAATTTTGGATAACCTTAATTGGAATTCAGTAATTTTATCTGAGAAAATAGATGAATATTTAAAAAAAGATATAAATGAAAAAACTATAAGAAAAATTATAAATGGAGAAACAAAACATCCCCGAACTTACACCCTTAGTGCTATTGTAGAAGTTCTCGCAAAAGAACTTGGATATGCTGAAGATGAAGTTAGAAAGCTAATAGGATATAAAGAAGCAGACCCTATACCAGAATATTTTATAGATATAAAAAACCACTACAAAGATAAATTTGATGAGTTAAAATATTGGATTGAATCCAGAGTTATTGAATACGAAATATTTAGACACTCAGAAGATAATAAGACTGAACCTATTAATCTTGTCAATGCTGTGGCTAAAAGAATTGGTGAAAATTATAATGTGGTTTTGTACGGTGAATCAGGATTAGGAAAAAGTTTTAGTTGCTTGAAATTAATTGACACATTTCACAATGATTCCAATAATGTTCAAGTTCCACTTATAATTAAACTACCCATAATTGATGGAACAATTGAAAATACATTACAAAAGAAAATAAATCATTATAGTCTGCGTGAAAAAAAATTACTTATTTTTTTTGATGGCTTAAATGAGGTCGGAGATTTTAATGAGCAACAAAAAATATTACTTCAAATTAATGATTATACTTCAAGAAATTCAAAACATGGAATAATTATTACAACACAAGTTCTTAATGACTCTCTAAGAAATTTAAGAAATTATAAATTCTATAATATCCAACCTTTTAATAGCGAGGATATTGTAAACTATCTGAGAAAATTTAGAAGTAAATTTAAGTTAAAGAAAGATGCTCAAGAATTTTATGATGATTTTGAAAACTACCTCAAAGATTTTATTTCTGTCCCCAAATTGTTAAATATTTTAGTATCTGTTTATGAAAAAGAAAAACACCTAAAAGTAAATAACCCAATACAATTGTTTAATGAATATGAAGAATTTCTTTGTGGCGGAAGAAATGATAGAATTGCAATGAATGAGGAAATTAGAAAACATTTTATTCCATATTTGGCATTTAAGATGTCAATAAATGTTCAATCTAGAATTTCATCAGATCAATTTTATAGATATATAAATGAGTTTAATAATGAACCGACTATCCCCACCATAAAAGATAATTTTATTAGAGACTCTTTGATTAAAAATTATAACATATTAAGAACAAATGAAAATGATGAGTATGAATTTAACCATAATTTGGTTAGAGAATATTTTGCAGGAAAATTTTGGAAAATAAAAAACTATGATATTGAAACAATTATTAGTGATGCTTATCAGGGCTCAAAAGAAAATAAATTTTTGTTGAATTCATTAAAGTTTTATGTTGGATTTGTTAACGAAAATCAATCTAAAAAACTAATAGAAAAATTAACTGAGAAAAATATTGTTATTGCAAGTGAATTATTTGTATGGTCAACGCTAAATGAGTTTGATGAAGAATTAATCAAACCCATTACTATTAGATTGTTTGAGGTAGTAAAAAATTATGAGGAATTAAATTCAGTTATTTTGTTCTACTTAAAAATATTTGATATAATACCAAAAGAAACTGAGGCAAATTTAATAACACAAGCTAATTATTTAAGAGTACTAGGGATATGTTATTATAGGATATATAAATACAATCAGGCAAAAAAATGCTTTAAAGGGGCAATTGAAATATTAAAAAATTATGATGGAGAAGTTAATAATCTTGTACATTGCTATTATAATCTTGGGTTAGTATATGCTAGGAAAGAAAACCATCACGATTCGCTTAAATTTTTTAATAAGGTTATTGAAATAACTGAAAAATATAATTTGGAAGATAAACTAATCTATGCCCATTCTTTTATAAAAATAGGGAATTTATTATCATATGGCCATTTTGATGAAGCTATTTCTTATTTTGAGAAAGCAATAATAATTTACAAAGAATACAATTTATATGAAGATAGCAATTATATAGGATGTGAGATTGAATTAGGATGGGTATATTTACAAAAAGGTGAAATAGAAAAATCAATTTCTAATTTGTTAAAATTATATAGCAAATTAGATAAAGATAAAAAATCAAATTTATTCCTCTACTTCATGTGTTGCAGAAATTTAGGAATTGCTTATAATAAAATTGAAAAGTATGAAAATGCAATTAAGTTTTTTACAAGGGCTGATGAGATTTGGGATGAAATGGGAGGCTTCATCTATCCGGAAATTATTGTAACTCTTGCAGAAATGGGTAATGTTTTTGATGAAAATGTTTCAAATCATTCTGAAGCAATTAAGTGTTTTAAAAAGGCAATTGCAGTATATGATGTCTATAAAAAGCATGGTTTATTGCATAAAGAACATGTTAATTTACACCTCGCTTACATGGATTGTAATATAAGGATGGTTGAAATTTATTTTGAAAATGAAGATTATAATAATTGCTTTCCATATCTTGAAAAGATAATTCTTTTTAGAGAACTTACCCCAGAAAAAAATCCATGTTTTATTTCAAGTCTAGTTTACTTAGGGGGATGTTTTGAAGAATTATCAGAATTAGAAGAAGCAATTATGTGTTATGAGTGGTGTATCAAATTTATAAAAAAGGAAAAAATAGATGAAATGTTTGAAGATTATGAAATTTTTGAAGATTATGAAATTTGTGTATTCCATTTAAGCACAATATATATAAAAGAACAAAATTATAAGAAGTCGTTGAAATATTTGAAACAGTACGAGAATATATGTATTAAAAATAATGTGATAGGAAATCTAAATTATGCACATTGTTATCATAATATGAGTACTTGTTATTATAAAATATCGGATTTTGAAAAAGCAAGGAAAAGTGTTGAGACAGCACTTCCCATATTTATTAAAAACGATTTGAAAGAGTATATTAAGATGGCAAAGGAATTGTTAGATAAGATAAATAATAAACTCAACTAATTTCACTTAACATATAACACATTCTTAAACCTCTTGATTTTTTTCCCATAATTCTTTATCTGTTTCTCGCATTATTTTTTTAGTATTTGATTTAACTTTTTTATTCAAACTGTTTTTCTTAGAAAATCTCATTAAGTCTCCAACTGTTGTTTTATTTTTTGCTTTCATAATGATATCAACTTTTTGATTATTTAATAGTTCTTTTGGATACATTTTATTTCCTATTTAATACTTAAATTTTCTTTCATAGTCTTTATGACTCATCCATTCAAGAATAATTGATAGAACACAAACTTGACCATTCTTTATTGTGTAAATCAATCTCCAGGCATTTGGTAAGTCATATTTCCATAGGTTATCAATATTATATTTATCTAAATACACATTTGGAATTAATTTTTTTGATACCTGAGTTCCGCAAAAAGCATTTTCTTCCAAATCTTCAAAAGCACGACAAATCCAGTTGTACAATTTTTTTTCTTCAGTTTTCGAATTTTTCAATTCTTTAAAGTTCATTTGAATTTTTTCATCAGCAAATTCAATCTCAGATTTCATTCAGATTTTCTCCAACTTAATTCAGGTCTTGCTAAATACTTCTTGACTCCTTCAGGGTCCCAAATCCAGCAAACATGTCCTTCTTTATCTTGTGCAATTTTTCCAGATTCTAATAAGTAATCAAATATTACGCAAAATGTCTGATACTGCATTTTTTTAGATAAGTTTTGCCAAAGGGATTTTTTTTTGTATTCTCCACCATGTTCTTTAATAAATTCTTCAACTCTAAGAATTGTATCCAACTGAGGATAATGTAATATATTTTTTTGTAGCATTGTTTGTGGCATGGTTGTATAAATCTATACAACTATATAAATCTTTGGTTTGTAGATTTAAATATGTTGAGGAAAGAGGGAGATAAAAATAAAAAAGAGAGAACTTAATCTCTCCTTTGATTAGCCAATTGGTTAAAATAGGTATGAACCTATCTCAATGAAAAAGAATTTTTTATTTATATTCTTTACTTTTTATTCAGGCTAAATAATCTTGTTTTATTATTTTGATAATTTCCTGTTTCTTCTTTTACCAGTTTTATGTCCTTTAGAAAATTCAGGGAATTTCTAACAACTCTGTAAGATAATCTTGTTTTGTTACATATTTGATTTAATGTTGATTTGGGGTTGTTCCTTATGAAGTTAATAATGTCTTTTGTTATTTCATAACTGTTCTTTCTCATATGGCTTCTAAGTCATTGTTGTTTAAAATTACAGTTCTGACATAAAAGTCATAATTGAATAAAGTTTATAAACAGTATTGATTTATTAAACATAACTGATAACATGGCACTAAAAATCAAGCATTTTACAGATTATAAGAAGTTGGAAAAGTTCTTTAATGAGTTTTCAAAAGGCAAGAGGGCAAAAGATAAAGATATTAAGATTGTTGAAGTAAAAGGCAAGGTTGTGTTTTATTTGATTATTGAGGTTTGAGAAAAAAGGGATAAAGAAAAAACAAAAAAGAAATAAATTATAATTAGACAAAGATCTGATTTTATTTAAGTTGTTCTTGAATTTTGTTTAGTCGACTTCTGACATTTGATATTGTTATTGTATACTGCTTTTCCAACTCTTTTAGGATTTTTAAATAAATTTCTTTTCCTACTGTTATAGGAGCAGAAATACATATATCATCTAATAAGTCCCAATCAATGCATCCTAGTTCTTCGCCTTCAAGAGCATAAGCTATCATATAAGCGTGTGCTATGCTTTGTGAAAAATCCATTCCAGCACCAGATAAGGATAAACAATAACCATGTTCAGGGTGATATACAACCGTGCATGCAGTTTCTTGACATATCCTTATAATCTTGTTTTCATCTAAGTCTTGTGAATGGCATTCTAGAGGATATGCATAGTTATACATTGGACAATTTTCTGAGTAAATGTCATCGGGGTAAACTTCACAATCCTGACAATAGTGGCTGTCCTTATTAACATGTGGGCAGTTTTTTAATTTATCTTCTGCCTCTCTTGACATTAGGTTTGCACCAACAAATTCCCATTCAGAACTTTTAGACCAATCAACAAAAATACTTTTCATTCTACATTATTCCTCCTTTACACTTCTTTTATTACTAATGCTAAACATTAGATGGCATATGCACCATAATTCCAGAGTGCATATGCAGATTGGAAGGAAAAGTTATTTCCACGAGAAGAAATATATATGTCTTTTATGTGAAACGTGTCCAAGGGACAAAAGAATTATATAGATTCTTCTTGCTTGAACTTTTCCGTAATGGGTAGGGTGAAAAAGTATTTGTAAAAATTTTATAAAGAAAGAAAAAAATAAAAAAGAAAAAAATAAATTAGACAAGGTATTATTCCTTGTCTTCAAAAGTACCAAATTGACATGAATTAGCTTCACCAAAAAGAACGTTTAATAAATTCTCTTTACTTGTATAAAGCCATTTGTCATCAATAGCAATTTTATAACCTTTGCCATTGTTTGTTTTGCAAAATGTTGCTTTCATTTGTATACCTCCCGTGATTTAATTTTTTCATGACCGAAGCTTTTGCGTAGCTTTTAGATAGATAAATTTTTTGTGGGCGACGAACAATTTACTTAGGTAAAAGTGTGTTATGATTAAAAAAATTAAATAGGGGGTATAAGTAACAATAGAAATTTGCAATCAAATAAATGGATAATATAAAATTGTTATGTAAATAAGTTTAATGGCTTGTGAGGAATTTATGTGTTTTTGGTGAAGGACTTGTCAATTGCAATTTGAAAGGAATTGTTTTGTTACTATTATTTTTTCTGTTAGATGCTTTGGGTAATTTTTCTTTTTTCTATTAGAATGAATTTACGAAACGGTTTTATCAAATAAATCACCCTTCAATAAAATCTACATCCTAAATTTGAATAGCCTCTCAGCAATTGGTTTTTTGTTCCCTTTTCTTTCGGTTATCAAGTCAAGGGATTTTAGATTTTCTAAACATTTAGAAACTACACTATACTGAGATTTAATTTTCTTGAAAATTTGATTAATTGAGAACTCGTTATTTTTGTTTTTCTTTAGAAAAAAGTAAATCTCTTTTTGAATGTCTAAACTGTTTCTTCTCTTTGGCATATCCTAAATATGCCATAAAGTATTAAATAGAACTAACATACTTATGTATATCAATGGATTTATAAGGAAAATGGAAAAACTAAGAAATAATCAGGAATTTATAAAACTCTGTAGAGATTTAAGACAAAAAGGAATTATGAGAACAAAAGAAGAATATTTTAAGATAATGATGAATATTACAAAGGTGTATTTTAAGATATATTTTACTTCTTAACTAATATAAAAATCCTCTCATTTCTGTAAGATTTTTTCCCATCATTTTCCTTTACTAGTCCAACTTCTTTCATAAAATCCAGAGAGTTAATTGTTGTCTCCCACTGGGCATTTATTTTTAAGGCAATTTGCTGAACTGATAGACCTTTTTCTTTTGATAGTATTTTAATTATATCTCTGACTATATCAAAAGACCCTCTTTTCGTCATATGTGATTATAAACAGATAAGTTTTTATATCAATTCTGCTAATATTAACAGAAGTAAAAATGGAAAAACTAAAAAATAGTCAGGAATTTTTAAAACTTTGCAGAGACTTAAGACAAAAAGGAATTATCAGAACAAAAGAAGAATACTTAAAGATGATGATGAATATTGCAAAGAAGTATTTTAAGAAAATGCACATAAACATTATTAATCAGTTAGTTTCACTACTTACCTTAATATGACTAACTTTTTTCAACTTATAGGAAATATTTCTTTATTTCATCAAAATAAATTTCTTTGTATCGCTAAATGAATCACTTTGCAATCTATAGAAATAAACTCCGCTTGTTAGATTGTTACCATTAAATTTTATTTTGTATGTTCCAGGTGATTTTTCTTCGTTTATCAAATTTGCGACTTCATTTCCTAGTAAATCGTAAATCTTTAATGAAACATTGCTCTGCTTTTGTATTGAATAAGTAATTGTAGTACTAGGGTTAAAAGGGTTTGGATAATTCTGGAAAAGTGTAAACTCGCTTTGGACTTCATTTTGGTTTTTAATCCGAACAATTACACTGTCTGGTTTGACTTCAATATTTTGATAAACAGAATCCACTTTCAAAATATGATCATAAGCAAAACCATTTGGAACAATAGGATTATACAAAGTGTTTTTTTCTATTAGTTTAATAACTATCTTTTTCTTAACCTTGTAATGTTTTTTGTCTTGACTTAAAAACGTAGTGTCAACAATTAAAGAGTTTTTATTCAAATATATTTCACCAACTATATCATTCCCAACTCCAGTGCTAAAAAGCGAATCATCACTGAAATAAAAGTCCTCTCCTTCTGTTGGAATTGAGTACGCTTCAATTTTGCCATAGTCTTCACTTAGTAAATCTGGATTTGAAGCATTTATTAAAGTGTCATTTGGTGCAATTATGTTTAATTGTGCTCGGCGAGGAGAGTTTCTTAAAAATGTAGGACTAAATGATTCTATACTTATTTGCTCTGCGTTTTTTACGACCCATTTTATAATATCTAAATCTCGAAAAAAAATACTTTCACTTGGTGAAATAGGAGATTGCAAATAAAAGGAAGAACCTAAGTATACTGATTTGTTCTCATTTATTCCATTAACTCCAAAACTTATGCTTTTGTTTGTTCTAAAATCCCACTTATACCAATTATCTATTTCAAGAGGGTTATCACCAACTAGAATTTGCAGAGCTTTTGGTTCAACAAATATAAAAAAGCCACTTTCATCGCCAATAGGCTGGTATAGTGAATATACTGGAAGATTAAATAAACCATTTGCATTAGAATCTAATTTATATTTAGCTCCATGTTTATTTAGAAATGAAAAATATCCTCCAATATTTGATATCCCATTAAAATTTATAAATCCTTGTTCTGCATGGACAAATAAACTATCATTGTGTCTTGTAAATTCTTGGTTATTTCTTAGTGCTAATTCAATAGGTAACATTTTTTCAATCCAAGAAATTCTTTCTTCTTTAGATTTTAGTTTATTCCAATTTCCAGGAAGGTATTCAATTTCGGCTGACAAATATTGTTTGAGGATTGCTAGATCGCTTGAATTAGTTTGACCATTTCCATCTATATCGCTCCTATACGAAACGGGATAAATATTCCAATCGGATAAATCTAATGAGTCTATTTTTCCATCATTATTTACATCGCCAGACCCATAGTAATCTAAATAGTTTTTCCCGACGACATAGTGAATGTTATGGACTCTAAAGGCATCGTATCCAATTGTATAGGAAATAGCTTTATTTATTGGTCTTTCTTGAGCATTAACGAAAATGGATAACCAAACAATCCAAAGTATTATTTGTATTGTTTTCATTTATTAAAATAATAGTTAGTCAAAACTAATTATAAATCCAATTTCAACGCCAATACCTTTTGAAGCCTCGGAATCTTCTTCATCTGAAAAACTTATGATATTGTATTTTATTTCTCCATAAATATATTGTTTTGGCTTAAACATTAGTCCAACTTTTGGAGCAAATCCATATCCGTCGTCTTTAATATCTTCTGATTTACCAGAGATATAGAATGCTTCTGCACCTATGTAAAAGTTTTTTGAGTTACCGGGAAAGAACAAAGCTTGTGCACCTAATTTTAGTAATGTTACAGTCTGCTTTTTAGTGGTTGTTGTTTTAACATTTCTTATAAAACTAACTTCTTTAATTTCTTGTTTTGCTGCTTGAAATTCTGCAAATAATCCCCAGTTTACTTGAGGAGATATTTTTGCTGAATACCATGCTTTTCCTCCAAAGAAGTTTAGTTTGTTTTGGTCATCTTGTGTAAAGAAAGTTCCAGCCAAACCTAAACCAGAAGTTTGTGCATTTGTTAATTGTGTTGAAATTAATAACAAGAGTACTAATAGTAAAAATTTTTTCATGATTTTACCTATTTTGATTTTTTGTATTGTTAATTAATTACAAACATCTACATAAATGACTGCATCATTTGTTCTTGCTTTGCTTTTTGAATCAACAAAAACAATTGTTTGTTCAGGGGGTTTCCAAGGAATTGATTGATAGAGAACATAACCATCAGTGACGTGAGTTATTTTGACTTGGCAAATATCATCATTTTTAAATGATGTGTAAGGATCAAAAAACCATCCATCAGGGGTTGTTGAACCATTTAAGTGACTAATCCCATTTTTGAAAACTTCAACATTGCAAATGACAGGATTATCATTACTTCTGCAAAGAACTTTGAAAGAAACCCAATAAAGAGTTTCTCCAGCAGGCTGGTCAATGGATTCGCTTATTGTTGATTGATTATCACAACTGAACAATAAGAGGAAGTAGATACTTATTAATAACAATGATAAATTTTGCATTGCTTCTCCTTACTTAAAGTGAACAATCTTAAATTTATTGCTATGAGTTCGAGTTAGGTTTTAGATTGAGATTATATTCAGAGTATTCTATCGAACACATCTGATAGCTAGCTCAAATAATTGATTTCTATTTGAAGAAAATTAAGATATAATATTCTAAAAAGCAAAAATAAAATATAATGTTTTATGGAAGAAATATTATTGTATTAATTTATAGGTTTTATGAAAATAGAATGACATGAATTTAGCACAGAAAATTGGCTTAAATATTAAAAAGGCTAGAATTGTAAAGAAAGTGTCGCAGGAACAATTAGCTTATTTAACAGGTCTTCATCAGTCTCAAATTTATAGATTTGAAAAAGGCAAGCAACCAATTAATACTGTTCATTTGGAGAAAATTTCAAATGTTTTGGAAGTTCCTGTAATTGAATTTTTTAAGACTGATTTTGATATTCAACATGGATTTGATTTTCAAGAATTGTTTGAATTGATTTATAAAATGCCTAACGAAAACAAAGCAGAATTAGTTAAAATTTTAAAGCAAATAAAAAGTTTTGATTTTAGTAGTTTGAGAAAAGCTGTTGAGTTGGTAGAGGATATTAAAGGGGATTGAGATAGTTTATTAAGCATAAAAGGAAATAGTTGATATTTAATCCGACGCTTCAGATAGAAAAAGTTAACAAAAAACATCTGATTTAAAAACTTTACTCAGGTTGTTATGTATAATTATAGAGATTTTTATTATAAAAAGAATTTATTAATGAAAAATTGTATTTCAAAGCTTTTGTTTTAATTTGCCAGTAAATTAAAAAAAAATTTGAAATTACACGAAAAAGTATTTATTTTAACATAATTATTTTGGTTGATCTAATCTATCGAGCTACTCAATTTAAAAAAAAAATTTTCGATAACATTTATATAGTTTTATATTCTTCAATTATATGTGAATGAACATTGCAATAGAAAAAGAACGATCTAAGAGCAAAGTTTCATAGGGAAAAAATTATGGCATTATGGAATTTATTAACAGCAGAAAATAAGATTTCAGAGACTATGGATGATCTTAAAATAAAAAAAGCTGCTTTGCGTTCGGAAATCGAAGAAATGGTGAAGTCTAAAATGGAAGAAGAGTATAATAAAAGTTTTCCAGATATAATAAAAAATCCAGATAGCTACAAAAAATATAATAAAATTGTTACTGAATTATATGGAAAATACCTCCATATTATTGAAGGCCAAATAGAAAAATTTATTAAGCTTCAAGAACAACTAGGGATTAATCAACTATAAATAAATCTGGGAAAGTGGATGTCAGATTTATTAAAAAGTGTATTTGAGTTTATTAATGAACCTTTCTCTCTCTTCCTTAGTGGTGCCCTTCTTGGATTATTAATATTATTTTTTTCATCTTTTATACCTTCATTATTCTCTAAAAATGTTAATGAACTAAGGTTAGGATTATATAAATTTATAATTTCAGCTTTTGTTCTTATTTTTGTTGCTATGATATTTGCCATTATGTCCTATTTTCACCAATCTACAGTTTTTTTAACAGGAATACTTATTAGCGCAATTTTGTTTAGTCTATTATTTGAAATGAAAACAACATTTTTAAAAACTATCTTAAAATCATTTAATGCTTTTAAAATAGTACCAGAACCCATAAAAGAAAATATTGAAAAAGAGAGAGAGGAGAGTAAAGAAGAAATATCAAAAGAAAGTATGGAAAAGGATCTTTTAAAACTTTTAAGGAAATAGTAAAAAAATAAATTTATTAGTGAGTGTGATATGGACTTCGAAAAAATTAAAAAGTTAGCAGAAGAAGAACTTGACAAAAAAATTAGAGAATCATTAGAAGCAGACAATAAACTTGACAAAAAAATTATTGAGTCAATGGAAGTTGAACTTGATAAAAAATTTAACAAAAAAAATCCGGCTAATTTACTTCTAAAAAATAATGTTAAAAGCTTTCTGATTATTTTTATGTATTGCCCAGATCTTAGTACTACAAAATGCAAGACTATTTTAAAAGAAATTCAAAATCTTAGTATTGAAGAATGTGATAGAATTAAAAAAGTAATTGAAAAGTATCCATTACAAAATATATTAGACTTCCTTACAGAAGCTCAGGCAAGATGGTATTGTTATTTGAAAACTAAAAACACCCTACATAGCAAAGATGATATTGATAAGAAAATAAATAATGCTATGAAATATATGGGTTGTTTATTAGCTGCTATACTAATCTTTAAAACTAACAGAATACCTATAATATTAGCTAAAGAGGAGTTTCATCCTTATCTTAAATCTATTAAGTTAGAAGATATAGTAAGTCACTTTGCTTATTATATTTGGCTTGATACAGGGAATAAAGACTCTAAAAAAAATTATATGGAAGCTATTGGTATTGTTCATAACTTTGTGCAATCTTTAGATAAAATAAAACAGAAAGATAAAGATATTCTAACTGACTATATTGATAATAACCGTGGCTCAATAGATGCTTTAACATTTTTTAATTTTTTTAATTAAGCGGAAAAATGGTCATTATCTTTTATAGCCAGTATAAGATCAAACACATTATGCCATCAACTTATTCTTCAATAAATTATTGTTAGTAAAAATATATCTCTTTAAAATCCCATATGTTACTTTTAATCAGAAACAACAACATCAAAGTCCTCACCATACATTCCTTCAATTTCTTTAAGCATTCTGTCTTTATTCTGAGAAAAATGTAATAGTAATTTCATGATGTCTTTTCCCTGAAATAATTTATTATACTTTTCATTTATCTCATTGCATTGTTTCATGAGTGTTTCATTGGATTGCTTAATCATAGAGAGTTCTTCTACAAGCATTTTGTTTTTTTCTTCAAGAGTGGATATGTCATTTTTTTTAACTACATCGACTGTTTCTTTTTCAAATATACCTTCGCGATCTAAGTATCTATTTGGCATATTACTAGCCATTGTCCACCCATATCTATAACATAATTGCTGGTGGTTAAGTAAGTTTGCATAATAGGTTGCACTTGAATGACGAAGTAAGTGAGGGGTTATATTTTTTTTTAGAACTTTTTTACCTACTCTGTGAAGCATCATTCGAAGTCCTTCGTATGTGATTGGAAATAAGTATTCTTGTGAGTTTTTAGATCCATTATAGTTGAGCCACATATCAATGAATTGTGAAGCTATTGGAAGATGAATAGTTCTGGGTTTTGTTTTTGAGTGAACAATTCTAATTTTGTATACTCCATCAATTTTACTTAAGTCGCAAATTTTTATATTTAGAAATTCTTCAGCTCTGGCTCCACTATCAAATAAGCTTATTAGAATAGCTTTGTCCCGGATGGTTAATGTTGCAGCAAGCTGTTCAACTTCTTCTCTTTTTAGAGCAGGAATTTCTTTTACTATATCGTAAGTGTCTATCCAATCAACTAATTCAGGAACATTTTTGTTATTTCCATAGAGCCATTTATAGAATTTTATTAGAGATTTTTTATAGTCAAGCTTTGTCGAGTGTGCGAGTGGTTTAGTTTTTATAATTTCACCGGATTTTGATTTTAAGTCATATGTATATTTGTCATTCTCTAAATTTTCTATGATTTTTTCAATGTCTTCTTGTTTTACTTGATTAAAGGGTTTATCCAACCAGAGAGATAGTTTTTTTAGTATTTGTATATATTTTAGGCATCTGGCTTCGCCAATTATTTTTTTTTGTCTGTTCTTTAGGGTTTTTCCTAGTCTGCAATCTCGAATGAATTTTAGAATTAAATCTTTGTTTTCTGGAATTGGGAAATTATTGTTTTCTAATTTTTCTAATGTATTTTTAAAGGCTTGTATTCTATTGTGAATGTCTTTTTTTGTTGGGTCTGTCATCTCTTTGAGGTGTGGCTATTTATTTTAATTTACTTTGTGGCAGTTAATGATTGTAAAAATAGCCCAATAAATATAACAGAATGTTTGGACGCCCCCACCGAACATCCTGATAATCTGTAATAATTATTAAGCTTATCTAATAACCATTAATAACTTCTATCAAATAAAAGTAATATCATATAAATACTTTTCGGTTTATGTTCTTCAATACTTAATTTCAAACTCCTCAAGTAAATAACCATAGACAGATATGAAATTTTCTTTTTCCTTTTCTTCTAGTTTGATTTCATCATAGGTAAACCAGTCAGCAAACCAGTAGCGAATACTTGTCAATTCATTGTTTTGATCAGTGTCAACTTTATAGCCGTCTGACGGTCCGCCCCATGAGAGCATAATATTATATGTTTTAGTTATTTCTATTGACAGGATTGACTCTTCCAACTCGTTTAATTTCTCTTCATATCTATTAGGATTTTTTTCATGTTTTATTATGTCCTCTAATTCATTTTTTCGATACTCAAAATTATTGTTAATATTTCTCTCTCCCATCTTCTACAACAATCCTCTTTCTAAAAAGCTTAGATATTTATCACCGGCGATGATGACATGGTCAAGTAGTTTTATTTCGAGTAATTTTGTGATGTCCTTTATTCTGTTTGTGATGTTAATGTCTTCTCGGCTTGGTTCAGGGTTGCCAGATGGATGATTGTGCGCTAGGATTAAACCTGCTGAGTTGTGTTTGATTGCAGATTTAATAATCTCTCTTGGAAAGACATATGCTTGATTTACTGTTCCATTAGAAATTGTTTCATTATTAGTGATTTGATTTTGGCTGTTTAGATAGAGTACATTGAATTGTTCAATTTTATTTCCACGCATTGAATGAATGAGATAATTATAAACATCTTCTGGGCTCTTTGTTACAGGTCCAATTTTTGACTTTTCAAAGAGATAGATATTTGAAAAGTGATATGGTAATTTTAATCCTACAAGGTACTCTTCTTGAAAACCAGATATTTTTTTTAATTCAAAATCTGATTCGTCAACTATATTATTGAGACATTTATACTTGCTGGCTAGTTCTTTCGCAAGATTATAATGATCTTTGTTATCAACTCTCAGAGATAAAAGAAATTCTAACATTTCTATTTCGTCAAAACTACTTAGTCCATTTTTTAAATATCGTTTTTGAAAAGTTTGGTTCTTGTACATTTTTATCAAAAACTTTAATAAATAACCATTTATAAGATTTGTGTCACTTGAAAGTGGTAAAGAATTTATAAGGCATGTGTTTATCATTTGCATGGAAAAAATATTAAAGGAAAAACTTGAATTGAAACTTGATATGATTCAACAAGGTGTTTGGAAAACTGAAGATTACTTAATAAAAACACTTGGTATCACTGAGATGAATCGTTCAGAGCTTCATGAAATCAAATTTTGTCTGGGTTTGTTAAATGAAAAAATAGACAAAATTGATGCAGAATTAAGGGGGTTGAGAAGTAATGGAACAGGTTAACCTCTTTGATTCTAATAATAATTCGGAAGTTAGAGAAATGTTGAATAAGCTATATGAAATTTTTTTGAAAAAGTTCAAAGATATGCAAAAAGCTTGGAATCACTTTTTAGAGTTTATTGCAATTGATAATTCTGCGGGTCTGATTTATGAAATTGGACTTAATATTGAATGGTTGATTAATGATAAGAGATTTAGAGATTCTGTTTTTTCAGTGTATGATTCTAATCTACTTAGATCAGTTTATTATGATCACCTTGGGGATATTTATTTTGAATTAATAAATAAGAAGACACCAAAGCAAATTTTGCTAAATAACATTCAAACTCGAATTAAGACTCTAAGTAATGAGAAGAAAAATTCGATTGGAATTTTAGACCTAAATATGGGCACCGGCAGAAAGTTAATGGCAATTCATGGAATTGACCCTAAGTCTATTCTTTTTGGTGTAACAAATGATTTGAATCTTTTTAGAATTGCTCTTACAAATTCATTTCTATTTGAAATTAAGTGTTATTTACTTTATGCAGATAATAAAATCCATGAATTAGGATTAGATAGTAAAAGAGGAATTGATAACTGGAAACAGGCAAATCAATGGAATAATAGTTTTAATAAGTTACAGCAAAAATTGGATAAGGCTGGCAATTAAATCAGATAAATAAAATAAAATTATACAACAAATGGCAAAATTATTATCCCTACCAAAATGGAGTGATGTGCTTATTGGAATATATAAGACACCTGAATGTAGAAGATACTGCCAGAAAATTACAAGAAACATTGATTCAACAGCAAATCATATCAGAGCAATTGTTAAATTTCTTGAAAAAGCAAAATTAATCCAAATAATACCAACAAAGAAAATTAAACGAATTTATTTAACTGACAAGGGAAGAGATGTGGCTTTGGCATTATTAAATATTAAATCAGCAATAAATGAAAATTAATTATGAGAAAATAAAAAAGATGCTTCCAATTGAAAGAGTATTAAGAGAATATGGGCTAATTAATAATTTGAACAGAAATCGATTTAGGTTGTATGGGAACTGTCCTATACACAAGGGGGACAATCCATCTGCTTTTAGTGTGGATTTAGAGAAAAATTTATGGAATTGTTTTACTCGATGTGGTGGCGGAAGTGTAATAGATTTGTTGATGGAGATAGAGAAAATAAATGCTCATAAAGCTGGTTTGTTAGGTGAAAAATTAATCAATGTTAATCTTGAAGAAAAAGAAACATTTGCAAAAAATAAATCTCTTGAGTTTAGATTAAATTTGAATCCAGATCATCATTATTTAAAGAAGAGAAAAATTATAAAAGAGACTGCAAAATTTTTTGAGATTGGGTATTGTTCAAAGGGTATTATGAGAAATAGGATTGCAATTCCTATTCATGATATGAAAAGTAATTTGGTGGCTTATTGTGGAAGGTCAATTGATGAAAGTTTCCCAAAATATTATTTCCCATATGGTTTTAAGAAAAGTGAAATTGTATATAATCTAAATCGGGTGATTAATTGTGATAATAAAGAACTATTTATTGTAGAGGGCTTTTTTGATGTTTATCGGTTATATCAAGCTGGAATTGATAGTGTTGCTATAATGGGAAGTAACATGAGTATAAATCAAAAACAACAATTGGAGAATCTTGATAAAGAATTGATAGTAATGTTTGATGGGGACACTGCAGGACAAAAGGGAATGAAAAAAGCTCTTGACATGATTGGTTATAAATCTAATGTTAAAGCAATTTATTTGCCTAATAGGAGCCAACCGGATAATCTTTCTAAAGGGTATTTGAAAGAGTTGATGTTAAAATGAAAAATAAGAATATAGATAAGAAATCGGAAGTTGAAGTTGATTTTATGGGATTTAATAGAACTGGTTATCCGGGTGGATTTGGTGATAGGGTAATAAAGGTAATAAAGCAAATAATCCACGGAAAGATTTTACATTTGTATTCTGGAACTTCTGAAATTGGAGAAGTTAGAGTTGATTTGAAAAGACCAGAAGCCACTCACAATCAAAATGTTTTTGATTTTATAAAGTCTAATAATGCAGAGAAACAATGGGATTGGGTTATTTTAGATCCACCTTATAAAATTGAAAAAGCAAATATTCGTTTGAAAGAGTATGGAGATTATACTCCGTTAAGTAGTTCTATTTTAAAGAGAAGAGAAGTTGAGAAATTTTTATTGAAAAATGCTAAGAATGTTTTATGGCTTGACTATTGTGCTGCTCTTCCTAAAGGATTTAAGCGAAAGAAATTGTGGTTATTTCTTCCTGGCAGTTATAGGCATGTTAGAGTTTTGTCATGGCTGCAAAGGGAGAATAGTCTTAATTCATATAATATTGATAATCAATCAAGGGATATTTGAAAGAGTTGATTTTGTTAAAAGCCCTTGTCTACATAAAATAACACACCCACGCTTATGCAAGCGGTACCTAAAAGAAGATGATAAAAAGCATAAGTTATAATGAACCGGAAATACAGAACAATATTCTTAAACTTCATTCGGAGAAGGAATATTACGAGTTAGACCCTTGTTATTCAAAAGGAGTTTTTTATGAAAGAGAACTAAAAGAGCCAAGAATAAAATTTGATATTAAACCACAAACAGAGTGTACAGAAAAAGCCGATGTTAGGAATTTGCCTTTGGAAAATAATTCAGTTGAAAGTATTATTTTTGACCCTCCTTTTATTATTGGATTGCCTAATAGTTCAAAAGATTCAAAATCAAGCAACAGGATTTTTAATAGGTTTGGTGGATTTTTTTCAAAACAAGAGCAATCAAAATTTTATAGGGATTCATTGAAAGAACTTTATAGAATTTTGAAAAAGGATGGTATCATAGCTTTTAAATGTCAGGATACAGTATGTTCAGGAAAGCAATATTTGGTTCATGCTGAAATAATTAACATAGCTGAGGATATTGGTTTTTATGTGAAAGATTTGTTTGTTCTTCTTGCAAAGAGCCGTATGAAATCTGGAAAGTGGAAAGTACAAAGACACGCAAGGAAATATCATTGTTATTATTTGGTTTTAACTAAAAAGGGAGGATTACGGTATTGCTCGAAATCTTAATAGAATAAAGTATCCCGCCTGCTTTTATGAAAAATAGTGATAATTATATAGATGAGGATGTTGATGATATTGTTGAATCAATTATCAAGCTACCAATAAGAAACCTTGAAGAAAGAATTAAAGGTATTAGAACAGATATTAGAGAAAGGCAGAAAATTCTTGATTCAACATTATCAATATTTGGAAAACGTGAAAAAGAACTTGAATCTCATCTTTGGAAAATGAGATATTGTGTTGGTAATGAGTTAAATAGAAAACTTTCCCTTGAAAATGAACTAGCGAATTTGAGAAATAAAAAAATCAATGACACAATTTCTCATTTTCTTGATAACCAAAAATTAAAAGATAAACTTCAGTTAGCACAAGAACAACTTTCAAT
>CAJHYN010000141.1_pt1 | contig 22584 bp, 23 predicted proteins | sample 9198641 | NCBI WGS metagenome assembly CAJHYN01 (sample SAMEA7708370, study PRJEB35096) | sediment metagenome | biome: marine neritic benthic zone biome [ENVO:01000025]; feature: sediment [ENVO:00002007]; material: shallow marine sediment [ENVO:03000034] sea grass bed [ENVO_01000059] ... | reverse complement strand
GATTACCACTATCGCTATTTTGACTATTCACAAATATCGCCTGACCCTTTGGAGTTTCCTCATCACTATAAAGATCAAAGAGATATTGAAATATCCGCTTTTGTATCTTCTGTTTTTGCTTACGGCAATATGAAACAGAAGATACAAAAGCGGATATTTCAATATCTCTTTGATCTTTATAGTGATGAGGAAACTCCAAAGGGTCAGGCGATATTTGTGAATAGTCAAAATAGCGATAGTGGTAATCTAATTTTCTCTTTAGTTTATTTGACATTTACTTTAAAGAATTATTCGCCCAATAAATAAGTCATATCATTAATAGCTTGCTCAATACCAACAAACACTGCACGTGCAATTATTGCATGCCCTATACTTACTTCATCAATATCTTCAATTGCTTTGAATTCTTTGATGTTCAGGTAATTCAGTCCGTGCCCGGCGTTAACTCCCATACCTAATTTTTTAGCATGCCTTGCTGCCATTCTAATTCTTTCAAGTTCATCAAACATATCTTCTTCATTATCAGCGTTTGCAAAAACACCTGTGTGAATCTCAACTACATCTGCGTCAATTTCTGCGGAAGCATCAATTTGATTTATATCAGGTTCAACAAAAAGAGAAACTGGAATCTCGGCATCGTGCAACCTTACGATTGTTTCTTTTAATCTCACTTCGTTATCTATTACATTCAAACCGCCTTCAGTGGTTAGCTCTTCTCTTTTTTCAGGCACTAAAGTAGCGAGCTCAGGTTTAACATCGCAAGCAATATTTATAATTTCATCAACTGCCGCCATTTCCAAATCTAACTTAGTGGTAATGAGTTCGCGAAGAAGCCTCACATCTCTATCGGTTATATGGCGTCTGTCTTCTCTTAAGTGGACTACAATACCGTCAACGCCGTATTGCTCAGCCATTAATGCAAATGTTACCGGATCAGGCTGTTCCTCACCCCTTGCATTTCGTATTGTCGCAACATGATCTATATTTAGACTGAATTTCATTTTGCACCTCACTATAAATAATTAAATCAACATATCATATTTAGCAATTTTTAAGGAAATAATCTAAAAGAGATTTGTAATTATATTTAACAAAGATTTGAACCCATAACCGAAATCGTTAACACGGCTTCTTATTGAAGAAATAAGATCAATTGAAAACATAACTGAGAAGTGAATAATGAAACCATAAAAAAATGACCTGGTTCTTAATGCAAGAATTCCTAAAACTATTCCACCGGCAATTGCAGCAAATGTTTCTACAGCAGGTTTTCCATTGTGTAAAATTACAAAAGGCAGCATTTGAAATAAAACTGCATAATAACCAAACTTCTTCTCCAGACCGAAAAGCATATATCCGCGCCAGATAAACTCCCATGCAAAAACATATAATAATAAAGCAGATTCAAAAATAAAGAAATCTTCCCAGCTGTATCTTGCGTTATCATAATACGGATATTGAATTGAAAATTCTTCATTTGAAGAAGCGAACCAAACTATTATTACCATTAATAAAACTCCAACTGCAGAAAATGATAATCCTAATTTGGACTCTCTGAAATTAAAACCGTACTCTGTAATTTTCTCTTTGAAGAAAAATAAAATAATAAAAGTTGGTAAAAGAAAGAATACAGCAAAGTCTCCTACAAACCAATAAATGAATTCAAACAACTCTGCGTTATAGTTTGCTTTATCTAAAGAGTGGAAAAAATTTTGTCTAAAGAAGATCCTTGAAGCATAATACCACGATATAGTTTGAAGTACAGCTACGGATATAAAAATAAAAATAACCCGTTTATCAAGTGTGATTATTTTTTCTTTTAGTAATTTTAATTCATTTTTGAAATTCATAATAGGAAGATGCAAAAAACCCTCAAGGTTTTCAAAATCTTGAGGGTTCGACAATTAATTATCTTAAAGAAATCTAATCTATCAGCCTCACAGTATCCTTAAATTTAATATCCATTTCTTCCAGTTCTTTTAACACAGGCTCATATATCTCAGGCATGTTTGGAATGTGTACACCTGTTAAATTAATTTTATCATCAACAATTAATTTTGTAGCAATAGCGGCAGGTAAACTAACAGTACGCGACATAGAACTGTCGCCGTTAGAAACCCCATAATCAATAAGCAAAGAACAAATATGTTCTTTTTTACCATTCGGGTATTCGGCAATAAAGTCATGCTGCAATAAAATCATATCTCTTTCACCTTCTTTGTAAGGCATCTTTTCTAGCATCCTGTTTGCAAGAATATCCAAATACGTCGGGGGACTGGCATTTGCCTTTTCATTTCCCAACAAACCAAGCCATTCCATTCTTTGTATAATTTTCGAATCAGCATCAATCTTTAACTTAGCGGCTAGTTTTAATTTCAAATCTTCAACTGAATTTTCATTTAGTAATGAAGCTGTAACTTCAGCAAAAGTTTTATCCTTTAATTCTTCTCTCTCAGTGTCATCCAAATAGCCCAAAGTAGCTATTTCCGATAAAGTATCACTCCAACCATTATTTCTAAAAGTTCCTCTAAAGATCGTATCAGCATCATTAAGTCCGTACAGTTCTTGATAGAGCATAGAATCGCGGTTAGGGTAAACTTCCAGTGTACCAAGTGATTCAACATCTTTTTGCCAATGGTTCTTAAACAAATCTTTTCCGTTAATTTCAATATCGTTCCCATCTTTTAAGAAGTGAGCTGCATTTCTGCCCGCCATTACTACTCCGCGCGGACTCCACGAAAACTTATAACCAAACGGGTTATCATTTGCTTCAGGCGCAGGCAAACCTCCGCAAACAGATTCAAATGATTTAATTTTTCCGCCTTTCTTTTCAACTTCGTGAATAATTTTCATCGCAGACATATGGTCAATACCGGGATCTAATCCTATTTCATTCAGCAACAGAATTCCGGTTTCTTTTGCTTTCTTGCCAAGAGCTTTCATAGCTGGACTGACATAGGAAGTTGTTACCAATTGTGTGTTATGCTTTAAACAAAACTCAGCAACGGTAACATGATAAGTATAAGGCAGCAAACTAATCGCAACATCAGCATCCTTGACTACTTTTTCAAGCTGTTCCTTGTCATTAACATTTAATGAAAGTGTTTTACCTTTAGGGTGTCCGTCAACCAATGCATCTGCTTTACTAACGGTTCTGCTGGCAACCAATAACTCAATATTTGGTTGACTGAGGAGATATCTTACAAGTGGTTTTGTAACTAGTCCGGCACCGAGAACGAGAACATTTTTCATTTCAATTTCCTCTATTAGTTTGGAAATACGTTAAAAATATATTTGCTCATTCCATGCCGAATACTCTACATAAAATCCCTTATGTATTCGTACGCTGGAGTTAATTCTCCTTTATATAAAATTACTGCTCTTTTAATTTCAGGCGGATATCCTACTTCTTCAAATGATTTTGATAAATCCGCTTCTACAATATCGTTTACAAATTGATGCAATGAATTACTAAATTCAATTGATGAATCAATAGGCAACTCTGTTGGCAAATTATCAACTGCAACGTTCACAACACCTTTGCCTTCAAATCCGTCAACATATTTATCATTTTGGGGATCATAAACAAATGCAGGATTATCAGGCTCTGTAGCTTTATAAGTTATTTCAACCGAACCGTCGATGTCGCAGCTAATATCACAAATAAGCTTTAGATCATATTCTTCTTTTTGCAAAAATTCTTTTGTAACTAATCTCGGATATTTTTCTGTCCAGTAAATACAATTAACAAGTACATCCAACTTTTTTAAATAACTTTCAAATTTTGATTTATACTTATCCGGATGATTATAATAGTCAAGCAGTTCAAAGTCGTTGTTTGAGTCAACTAGTTCAACTAAATCTTTCTCTTTGAAGACTACTTTACAAATTGAATTAGTTTTTGATTCTAAATTATTATTTAATTGCCAGGGCAAAATTTCTTCAAAAGGTAATAAATCAAGAATTTCTTGTGCACCTATTGAAACATTACCATAACCTGCGAAGCCAAAAATATATGGGGCAAACTTTCCCGGTAGTCCTTTTTCTTTTATTCCTTCGCCTACTTTTTTTATTTCTTCTTTTGCCTCGTTTAAATCCTTGTATTGATAAGCTTGCTTAACTTTTAGAAATGGTGTTTCGTATCCAAGGAATTTTAATCTTTGACCAAATCCATAAAGAGCATCAATCATCCCGGCAAGTCCTGCGTATTTACCGAAAAAGACTAACCTTCTTCCCTGATTGTTTGTAATTGTTTCATAATCAATTAAAGTACATTTCAAATCCATTAATCTTTTCAGCATACCCATGTTGTAATCCTGACCTTTTATGGTATGCGAAAAATAAATGTATGTTTTATCAGCCATCAATAATTTTGTAGGAATTTCTTTTACGGCAAAAATAACCGGGCAACCACTTAAGTCAGTATTTATCTCCGCACCAGCATTTAAAAATTCATCATCGGAAAATGCTCTTCTTTCAAATGGCTCAACAACCGTATGAATTCCAAATTCATCTTTCAACTTTTTTATATGTTTAGGAATAAGTGGAACTCTCCTTTCCCAAATGTTTTTATCTTCTTTCCTTATACCGATTACTTTTTTCATAATTTCTCCGTAAAAGAATAATCACGTTGATTAACAACAAATGACAGCCGGGCTTAGCCCGGCTAAATGACCAATGACAATTTTATTTTTTAGATATCGAACTTAATACCTTGTGCTAAAGGTAATTCAGTGCTGAAATTTAGCGTGTTTGTCTGCCTTCTCATATAAGCTTTCCATGCGTCTGAACCTGACTCACGTCCGCCGCCTGTTTCTTTTTCGCCGCCGAATGCTCCGCCTATTTCTGCACCGGATGTACCGATATTCACATTTGCAATACCGCAGTCCGAACCCCAGTGCGACAAAAATGTTTCAGCTTCACGCATATTTGTTGTGAATATTGCAGAAGACAAACCTTGTACGACATTATTATGAATTTCAACAGCGTTATCAACTTCACCTTTGTATTTAATTAAATATAATATTGGTGCAAAGGTTTCTTCCTGGACTATTTCATAATGATTTTCAGCTTCAACAATTGCTGGTGTTACATAACAACCACTTCCATATCCTTTACCTGATAATACTCTCCCACCAAATAACACTTTTCCGCCTTCTTTCTTCACTTTAACCAACGCAGCTTTGAAATCTTCTACAGCACCTTTGTCAATTAATGGGCCCATGTGGTTTTTCTGTTTCATTGGATCACCAATAACAACAGTCTTGTATGCCTTTAACAACGTTTGCCTAACTTTATCATAAATCGATTCATGAATAATCAAACGTCTGGTCGATGTACATCTTTGTCCCGCTGTACCAACAGCACCAAATACTATGGCAGGAATTGCCATTTTGAGATCTGCTTCCGGGGTCAAAATAATTGCATTGTTGCCACCGAGTTCCAGGATATACTTTCCGAATCTTGCTGCGATAACTTGCGCTGCATGTCTACCCACTGCAGTTGAACCGGTGATTGAAACCAAAGGGACTCGTTTATCATTTAACATTCTTTCCCCAACTGTTTTTCCTCTTCCAATTACTAATGAGAATAAACCCTCAGGCAATTCATATTCTTTAATAACTCCTGCTAAAATGTTTTGAACAGCGATAGCAGTTAAAGGAACTTTTGATGACGGCTTCCATAAATTTGAATCGCCGCAAACTGCTGCAATCATTGCGTTCCACGACCAAACAGCTACAGGAAAGTTAAAGGCAGAAATAGTACCAACTACTCCAAGCGGATGATATTGGTCATACATTCTGTGCAAAGGTCTTTCAGAGTGCATTGTGAAACCATATAGCTGACGTGACTGCCCAACAGCAAAATCACAAATGTCGATCATTTCCTGAACTTCGCCTAAACCCTCTTGAATAGATTTACCCATTTCATAAGTAACCAATTTGCCAAGCGGTTCTTTATATTTTCTTAATTCATTTCCAATAGCTCTTACAACTTCACCTCTTTGCGGTGCAGGTACTTTTCTCCATTGCAAAAAAGCTTCATGAGCTTTTGCAACAACTCTTCCATAATCTTTTTCACTTGCCTGAAACACACTTGCGATATATTTGCCATTTATCGGTGAGTATACTTCTAATTCATCACCTTTTACTGAGCCGTACCATTTCAATCCTGTAGAAGCACCAAAATTTTTTTCTTTAATTCCAAGTCGTTTTAAAAATTCCATTTTTACCTCTTATTCATTTCTTTATCATTAGTTTTTATATGCAGAATTAATTCCTATTTTTTCAAGGATAGAATCCAAACTTATTTTCATCATCTTTTTTTCTATGTCTACTTGTACATCTGCAAACAAACCTAGGAAGTAATCATTAAATTTTTGAGAAAGATTTTTTGAATTGCCGCTTTCCTCATTAACATGTAAATGAAAAGCTTTACGATCCTCAATTGAACAATATATTTCCTGCAAGTGAATTTTTTTAGGAGCTTTTTTAAGAATGAATCCCCCATTGGTACCTTTAACACTTTCAACAATATTATTTTTTGCCAGCAAAGAAAGAAGTTTTCTAAGCTTTGAAGCGTTTACGCCAATTTTACTTGAGATATATACACTGCTTTGAGGTTCGGGATATGTTTCCGCTAAAAAGCACAAAGCTTTTACAGAATTTGATAATTTCGTAGATGCCGACATAGAAAATTCAAACTGTTACACAAAGTGTAACATATTTAAAATTAATCTGCAATTAAAAAATGGATTTCCAGGTAAAATTTAATTTCTTTAAATTATTTTAATAATATAAGCGAGTATGAAAAATAAGTTATACATTATTGCAACTCCAATCGGCAACCTTGGAGATATTTCGAAAAGAGTCTCTGAAACACTTAGTGAAGTAGATTTTATTTGCTGCGAAGACACGCGTGTAACAGGGTTTCTTTTAAAGCACTTGAAAATTTCAAAAGAATTAATTTCGTTTAATGCACAAAGTGAGTCAAAAAAAATTAGCTACGTAATTGGAAGAATTTCCAACGGCGAATCATGTGCACTTGTTTCCGATGCCGGTACTCCGGGGATTTCCGACCCAGGGGTAAGATTGGTGAATGCTGCAATAAATGATTTCATTGAAGTGATTGGAATACCAGGACCCAATGCAGCAATTCTAGCATTGAGTATTACAGGTTTGCCAACAGACTCATTTGTTTTTGAAGGATTTATTCCACAAAAAAAAGGCCGACAGAAAAAGCTAAAAGAATTAGCAGAAGAAAAAAGAACAATAGTTTTATATGAGTCTGTTTATAGAATTGAAAAGCTGTTAAATGAATTATCGGATTATATGCCGGAAAGATTTGTAGTTGTGTGCCGTGAACTCACCAAAAAATTTGAGGAATGCTGGCGAGGGCTACCCAATCAATTAATCGAAGAAATAGAATCAAAAACCATTAAAGGTGAGTTTGTTATAGTTATTGCACCGATTAATTGGGAAGAAAAATATAACAAATAGTGAAAATTGTTTTCACTTCTTAATAATATCGTTAAGAAATAGAATTATTTATTTTCTTTTTTAAAAATCTGATCAACGGTTTCAGAGGACTAAGAACTGTTCTCAAAATTGGATACTGTCTTTTCATCATATCTTTAGCAAAATCTTCTGCATAATCTTCCCAATATTTCTTTTTGATTTGTTTATGTTCAGTTTGATAGTGATGACCAATTTCATGAAACAATACTTTTGCCAAAAGGGGTTTACCAATGAATGGAATCAATATAAATATTTTGGTATGATAATTATAAATTGAATCTATAGCTAATTCTATTCTTGGCATATTGCTCTTACCTTGAGGAATATATCTTCCAAGAATATGCTTTCCGTTTTTTCGAGAAATAAAATTAACTACTATTATTAGTTTTAATCCAAGTAAGTATTTTTGTGGGACTCTTTTTAATAATTTACTTATCCTCTTTTCAATATTTATTAATAACAATCCGTCATATTTATTTTCAATTTTTAGATTCATTGTAGAAGATAAAGATATTCAACTAATATAATGCTTTCTACTCACCATCGTATTCAATCAACGAATGAATTTCATATCCATCGAATTTTTCACGTCCATTCAAGAATGACAGCTCAATTAGAAATGAAATTTGTACAACCTCAGCATCAAATTTTTCAACAAGGTTGCAAGCAGCTTTCATGGTGCCGCCGGTAGCAAGCAGATCATCGTGAAGTAAAATTTTGTCCCCTTGCTCAATAGCATCTTTATGAATTTCGATTTTGTCTGTTCCGTATTCTAAAACGTAAGTTTCACTCACTGTCGGAGCCGGAAGTTTGCCGGGCTTTCTTATAGGGATAAAACCCGCATCAAGTTTTTCTGCAAGAGCACCACCAAAAATAAATCCGCGTGATTCAATTCCTATAACTTTTGTAACACCTTTATCTTTAGCTAATTCATAGAGTTGATCTAATGCAGCCTTAAACCCATTGGGTTCCTTAAGCAACGTTGTAATGTCTTTAAAATTAATTCCTTCTTTAGGGAAATCCGGTACACTTCTGATTAATTCTTTAATATCCATTTTAACTCCGTTAAATTCTTTTTACTTTTCTATTGATAAATTTAATAAACTCATCTTCAGAATAACAATTGATTACTTCTTCTTTTTGCAATCCACCTTTTCTTCCAATCATAATTCCATACTTGGTATCTTCAATTCCTTTTCTTGAGTGTGCATCGGGATTGATTGCAAATTTACATCCTTGCTCTCTCGCATAAAAAATATTCCGCCAATCCAAATCAAGTCTTTGCGGATTTGCATTTATTTCAATCGCAACGTCATTTTCCACACAGGCATCGATAACTTTTTCAATATTTATTTTATACGGATTCCGTGAAAGCAGAAGTCTACCGGTTGGGTGTGCAAGAACGTCAGAATGAGGACTTTCAATTGCTTTTATAACACGTTTTGTCATTTCGTTTTCATCAATATTAAAAATAGAGTGAACAGAAATAACTACGAACTGAAAATTGTGCATAAAGTCATCATCATAATCTAAGCTGCCATTTCTTAATATATCGCTTTCAATTCCGTGATAAACTTTTACATTGCTGCTTTTATTGAATTCATCAATTTCTTTTCTCTGCTTCAAAATTCTTTCTTCAGTTAACCCGTTTGCATAAAAAGCAGATTTACTATGATCACAAACAGCGAAATATTTAAAATCCTTTGAAATGCCTTCTTTAACCATTTCCTCGAGTGAATTCAAACCATCGGAGTGTGTTGTATGGAAATGGAAAAAACCTTTGAAATCTTTTTGTTCAAGGTTGCTATTGGATTTTAGAATTGTATTTAAATCGAAATATTGTTCTTCCATCATTTCCGGAATGATGCTTTTTGAATCAACAAAATTCATTCTTTCTCGAAAAGATTTTTCAGCAGTTGTTGAATATAAAATTTCATCAAAGTTTTTTTCATCTGTTAAATAAAGAAGAGTATCAATATCGTTTTCTATTTCAAGAGACTTGTAATTATCCTTTTCCGCTGAAATAAACGAGAATTCTTTTTCGATTTCTTTAATACTGTCATCAATGTCATTTGACAAAATCAGCAATTCTACTTTGGAAATTACTTCTCTTATTCTCCTTAACTCGCCTGTGTATTCAATTCTTTGAATGGAACTTAATTTATCTAATTCTTCTTTTAAGTCATCAGCTTTATTAAAAGCATGATTTAATCTTAATAATCCTCTTGAGCTTTTCAATCTCTGAATTTCTTCCAAAATTTTAATTTGAGTTTTTTCACCAAAACCTTTTATTGGTGCAACTTTATTTTCAAGACAAGCTTGTTCAAGTAGTTCCAAATTGGAGATATTCAACTCATCATAAATCTGTTTTACTTTTTTTGCCCCGATACCTTTTATAGCAAATAATTCAATAATACCTTCCGGCAGTTTACTTTTTAATTCGTCATAGTCTTTTACAAATCCGTTTTCATAAAAATCATAAATAAATGCCTGAATGCCTTTGCCTATACCTTTTATTCCATCAAGTGTTTTATCTTTGATCAATTCTTCAACATCGTCAAGTTTTTTCAAAATTAATGCACCGTTTTTAAATGCATTCACCTTGAATTTATTTTCACCATTGAATTCCATCATGTCGGAATAATTATTAAGAAGAGTTATCAATTCTTGTTTAAAAGACATTTTTAATTAAATGTTTATGAATAATAAAGTTAAATAAGTTAATACTGTTCCTTGAAAACCTCCAGCAATTACTTGAATAAAAGTATGAACTTTTAACACAAGCCTTGACCAAGCAATTATTATAAGTAATAAGGCTAATGGAATTGCTAAAAACGAATTTAAATAAATCGCAGCTCCAATTGCAATTGAAACACCAATTGCATGAGCACTTATTTTCCAAAATTTATTTACAAGTAATATCATAATAGAATTGAAAAGATAACATACCCAGAGTGAAATGATAATTAATCTTATGTTAAAAATATACAATATTACTATTGATACAATACTTAAAAGAATTCCTATCAAATAGCCAGTAGTTCGTTCGTTCTGAACACTAGCGTCAATATCGGAAACTTTATTTGATTTAATCAGAATATAAAAAACAATTCCTGGAAGGATCAAACCGTTTAATAAAGAGATTAGAACTACAATGAATTTTGAGGTTTCATCTAACTGGAAATGAGTTGCAGCGTAAGCAAAGATAAAGACATTAAATATCGGCGGGACAAATAATGTGGAGATTATTCGCGCAAATTTCTCTTTGAAATTATTCACTTTAATTATATCGATTCAGCAAATTCATTTTTGTTAAGTTCTTCTAAATAATTTAGTAGCAGTTCTTCAATAGGTTCATACTCAACATATTCCATTAATTTTTGTCTTACTTTAGAAGAGTTTCTCAATCCCTTTAAATAACCGGTGTAATATTTTCTAAAAGGAATAACAGCACGTCTTACTTCTTTATATTCAAGCTCATATCTCAAATGACGCAAAGCAGTATGGATTCTTACATTCGGATTAGTAACAGTGGTTACAGAACCATTATTCAATAATTCTTTTGCTTCCTTAAATATCCAAGGATGCTGAATTGCTCCGCGTGCAATCATTACTCCATCAGCACCGGTTTCATCAAATGCTCTTTTAACATCTTCGGCAGTAAAAACTCCACCGTTTACAACTACCGGAATATCAACAACTTTTTTTACTTTTGGAATCCATGACCATTCAGGATCGCCGGAATGCCCGTCACATCTTGTCCTGCAATGGATTGTTAAAGCCTGAACACCAACATCTTCCAAGCGCTTTGCAATTTCTTCAATCATTATTGAATCTACATCCCAGCCAATTCTTGTTTTTACTGTAACAGGGATGTTTACAGCTTTTACAATTTCTTCACACATTTTTTGAAGGTACGGTGGATCTTTTAACAGTCCGGCACCTGCTCCCCTACGTGCAACTTTTTTCACCCAGCATCCGGCATTAATATCAATTATATCGGGATTCTCTTCTTCTGATATTTTCGAAGCCTCAATCATCGGTTCAAGGTTTCCACCGTAAATTTGTATACCGACCGGCCTTTCCTCTTCAGTAACTTCTAACTTTTTATGAGTCTTTTTATTTTTTCTTATTAGTCCGTCTGAGTTTACAAATTCAGTGTAAACAACATCAGCACCTAATTCTTTACATAGTTTTCTGAAAGGAATGCTTGTCACATCTTCCATAGGTGCAAGAAGCAAAGCCTTTTCAATATTTATTTTGCCAACCTTAAACATATTCTGCTTTCTTCAAATTTTCCGGATTCAACAAAAATATTGTAATAAAAAGTACAATTAAAGTAAATAATGCCCCTGTTAAAAATGGGAACTCATAACCAAGAAAATCAAATGAAAAACCTCCCCACATTGGCCCAAACACTCTTGCGAGTGAGCCGAATGATTGATTCAATCCGAGTATTTCTCCCTGCTGATTATCCGGAGAATATTTTGAGATCATACTTAAAATTATCGGCTGCAGTATTCCTGTCCCTACTGATAACATTGCAACAACGATTGCTACTCCAATAAAGTTTACACCATAAGGAATAAAACCAAGACCAAGCATCATCAATATTGTTCCGGCAAGCACCAAAGATTTATCATAAAATTTTACAGATAGAATTCTTATTAAACCTCCCTGCACAACAACAGCAACAATTCCCATTATGCCGAAAAGATAACCATTCTGTTGATCAGTAAAATTATAATGCTTATAACCAAGCAGTGAAAACGTTCCGTAAATGTTTGCCATTGAAAAAACGAGTATAAAAAATATTATAACTAAAATTCCAATGGAAGGATTTGTTAATACTTTTTTTGCAAGACCGGCATCAATTAATCTTAAATTAATCTTCTCTTCCGTTTTCTTATTTCTGTTCGATTCTTTCAAAGAAAATAGAGCGAATAAAAAAGCAGAAAATGAAAAAGCAGCGCTTGCGTATCCTGCCACTGCATAACCGTATTCAGAGAGCCATCCGCCGATTAGTGGGCCGAACACAAAACCAAGCCCAAATGCAGCCCCGATTAAACCCATTCCTTTTGACCGGTCTTTCTTTTCCGTTATATCTGCCATGTATGCCTGAGCTACAGCAAGATTACTACCGCCGAAGCCTGCCATAACCCTAGCTAATAATAAAAGAAAAAATGAATCAGCTACGGAAAAAATAATGTATGACAAACTAGTAACTAATAACGTTATCAGAATTATCGGACGCCGCCCGTACCTGTCAGAAATTCTTCCAAAGACTGGGTTGAATAAAAATTGAACTAACGAAAACGATGCAACAATAATTCCTATCCCATAATCGGGCACATTCAGCTCAATGCTTGCGAAAGTTGGTAGAATAGGTATTAGTATTCCGAATCCCATCAAATCAATGAAGACGGTCAAAAATACAATTGTCATTGCTGATTTTTTGTTCATCAGACCAGGTATTTTTTTAAAAAAATCGAACGTTTAAGATAAGAAATTATTTACGTTTAATTTCTTCTATTTTTAGGGGAGTCAATTTCTGTAATTCTGTGAGACTAATACTAAATTTATCATGCAGCCTAATTAAATTTACGTTATCCGTATATTTTGATATTACTTCTTTTGTATCCCAAAAGCTCTCTTTCATAAGTTTTACATCTTCCTCAGAGAAATAAGGAGGAACTTGAGATGAATACGAGATCTCAGCAGGAAATATTTTGAATTGATTTCCTTCGTCTGTTTCACCTTTATAAACCCATGTAGGAAGATAATTAATTTCTTTTAGTTTGATCGAATTATCTAATAAATTTTTGACAACTTTAAATCCGATAATTAGTCCTGCATCGGAATAACGCCATCTTTGATTGGATACAAAGTTGCCCATTGAAAAAACTGCAAAACTCTTTTTTAAGTTATTATTAAATTTATAAATCTTCACTGGTTGGATCGAATGTGTGTGGCTCGCCAAGATTATATCGGCTCCCCAGGCAAAAGTACTGTCCACCAAACTAAGCTGGTAATCATTAGGTTCTCTTTTATACTCTTCTCCAAAATGATAATAAACAATATTCAATTCCGAACCTTTTGCTTCAGCTAACCTTAAATCTCTTTTTAACCTGTCAACTTTTATTCTATTTAAATAATGTGAATTTGCCAGACCGTTATTCGTGCTGTACGTATATGATAGGACTACGGTTTTGATTCCTTTAATATTTATTATTTTTATTAAATCTGATTCTTCTTTGGTTAAATTCGTTCCTGAATGATAAAGATTATGTTCGTTGATTTTGTTTATAGTTCTTTTAAGCCCTTCAACACCCATGTCAAAAGCATGATTGTTGGCAGTGAAAAGTAAATCAAATCCACAATCTTTAAGAGCTTCTAGAAATGAATCGGGTGTATTAAAAACCGGGTAACCTTTATAACCTTTTTCCCTGCCAGCAAATACTGTTTCTAAATTTCCCATTGCAAAATCGAACGATTCAATAAACGATTTTATTTCTGAAAACACATGATGAAAATCATAAGTTGAATCATCGATTAGGGAGTATTGTAGTTGGGAGCCATGCACCATTAAATCGCCAACTGCACAAAAGGAGACTTCAATTTCATCTTTATTTATTCTGCTTTGTGAGATTATTTGACTTTTGAATATGATTCCCAAAAGGATGAATAAAATTAGAAACGATATTTTTTTTGTTTTTTGCATAAAAAAATAGGCTGAATAAAATTCAGCCTATAAGTTAAAAATAATATAAAAATTAAATTAACTATCCTTACCTTCTTTTCTTTGGGCTTTGACATCTTGAATTTCGTTTCTCATTTCTTGTGCAAGTCTTTTAAGATCACTTAGACCTTTGCGGACTCTTGTTCCGGCAGCTGCTTGACCCTTAACGTAGAATTTTTCCACATCAGTAGCCAGACTTTCAAGATGGTCTTTTAACCCTTGGTATTTGTCACTCATATAGTTCCTCCATTGATGATTGTTAATTATTTTGAATTTTCCAGAATTATTTCAGCAATATCTTTTACTTCAACTTCTTCGGTTTTTTCAAATTCTTTTACACCGTCGGTCATCATAGTCATACAAAACGGACATGATGAAGCAATTGTGTTTGCACCGGTTGCCAAAGCTTCTTCAGTGCGGTTATTATTAACTCTAGTTCCTTCGGTTTCTTCCATGAACATCCTTCCACCTCCAGCACCACAACAAAATCCTTTATCTTTACTTCTTTCCATTTCAACTAATTCAATACCTTTGATACTTTCCATCGGCTTTCTCGGTTCATCATATATATCGTTGTATCTTCCCAAATAACATGAATCGTGAAAAGTAACTTTATTATTTTTTATTTCTTCATTGCTTAGTTCAATACTCCCTTCTGCAACAAGCCTATCAATCATTTCAGCGTGGTGCTCAACTTCAAAGTTGCCGCCGAATTGAGGGTATTCATTTTTTAAAGTATTGTAGCAATGAGGGCAACCAGTCACTATTTTTTTAACTTTGTAATTGTTTAAAGTCTCAACATTTTCCTGCATCAACATTTGGGCTAAGTATTCGTTGCCAAGTCTACGAGCAGTGTCACCGTTACACTTTTCTTCAACACCTAAAATTCTAAAATCGATTCCTGCCTTCTGCATCAGTTTAGCAAATGCTACAGAAACTTTTTGGTACCGCGAATCAAATGAACCGGCACAACCTACCCAGAAAAGATACTCACATTCTGAATCATCTGCCATAGTTTTTATATTTAATCCTTCAGCCCATTCAGTTCTGTCCTGTGGATTAAATGCCCAAGGTGTAAAATTGGTTTCAATATTTTTAAATACATTATTGAGTTCAGACGGAAAATTCGATTCCATAAGAACCAAATTTCTTCTCATATCAACAATTGAATCAATGTGCTCTATTGAAACAGGACATTCCTGCACACAAGCCATGCAAGTTGTACAAGCCCATAATTCGTCAGCAGTAATGTAATCATTTACTAAAGTTTTTTCCAAAACTTCATTTCCGTTTTCTACACCCGCTAAAATTAACGGAGCTTTTTCCTCTGTGCGGTGACGTATATCAACAATAATTTTTCTTGGAGATAATTTTTTTCCTGTATTTGCGGCTGGACAAGCGTCCGTACACCGCCCGCATTCAGTGCAAGCATAACCATCAAGCATTTGCTTCCACGAAAGGTGTTCAACATCAGCAGCACCGAATTGTTCAGCTTCTTCATCTTCCAAATCGAGAGGTTTCAGTGCATATTTTTTATCACCAACTTTTGTAAAAAAAACATTGGGTATTGAACTGAAAACATGTAAATGTTTTGAATAAGGCAGATAGTTCATAAAAACAAAAATTGTAACAATATGAATCCACCAAAATATTTCGTACCATGAGTCAGACGAAGAATGAGCAAAAAACGAACTTAAAGCTGAAGAGATAGGACGAATTTCGTATTCTGCAAGTGTGTAATAATTTTTTGCAATACCGGCAGCATTCTGCCCAAACATCGATATGACTACAACTAAGATCATTCCTAAAATAAAAGCAGCGTCCAACTGACCTTCTTTACCAACATCAAGCCTTTGAACTTTTTGAATCAACCTTCTATAAAATGAAAATGCTACCGAACCTATCACAAGGATCCCAAATACATCCTGCACTGCAGTAATAATGGAAAAAACCGGGCCTAAAAATTCAAGTGTGAATGATGAGTAAAAGCCTTGTATAATTCCTTCGAGTACTGCAAAAAGAAAAAGCATAAAGCCCCAGAAAATAAGAAAATGGATTGTGCCTGCAACAGGATCACGAAGTAATTTGGATTGACCAAAAGCAATTGTTGAAACATTTTTAATTCTTTGGCCAATATCAGTAAACCTGTCATCTTCTTTTCCTATTGATAAATAACTCACTAATCTTTTGATATTATAACCTAAAAATCCAAACGAGAGAAAAAACACAATTATGAACACAATATTTTTCAGTTCCATATTATCCGTAGCGTTAATTTAAATAGTTAGCAAAAAAATGATTTGTTTTGTGCAAAACCCTTTCAAACCTCTCATTTGATCCTTCGAAAGGATGTTTACAATCAAAGGTATGACCGGTTTTATTTATTATGAATAATTCGCTTATACTTTTATCCGACCAATCATAAAGCTGGCTAGCTTCATCGTGAGGAACCGCTAAATCCTGATCCCCGTGTATTAACAGCAAAGGTTTCTTCAAATTGCTAACAGATTTTTCCATGTTTAATAAACCTTCCCGATTATCTTCTATATCGTTTAGCAATTCTACGTTTAATCTCATCATTTGCTGGGTTCTGCTATTTAACACTTCAAAATAACCCTTTTCTTCCCACTCTTTTTTTTGTCTTTCCGAATACCTATCAAGTTTTGCAATGGATGACCATGTTGCTACAGCCTTAACATCTTCAATTTGGCTTGCCGCCAATAAAGCAACTGCACCTCCCCTGCTATGTCCAATCAAACCTATAGATGGATTAATAACTTCTCCAAAAAAATTATTTTTAAGAGCAGTAATTATTTCTTTTAGTTCTCTTATTTCCCGTGAAAAAGTATTTTCAGCAAATTTATCAAGCTCATTGAATTCAGAGGTGTCACCTCTGACACCATTATGAGAGAAATTAAAAGTAATTACAAAATAGCCTTGATCTGCAAAGTAGTTTGCTAAATAGGGATTAAAGCCCCAATCTTTGAATCCCTTAAATCCGTGAACAAAAATCAAGAACTTATTTGAATTGAAATTTTCTCTACCAAATGATGTGACATGTATTTTTTCTTTATCGCTCGCAACAAATACAGAATTTTCGCCCATAATTCCAAATATGGCTATTACAAGCTCAAAAGTCAAGAATTACAATTACATTTTTATTTTATCAAAGTGTATTTTATGTTAAAAAATAGAACAATATGTGCTTCACAAAATTTTATTTTAACACCTTATTCATTATTTTATACGTTTCCAAATATAAGAATACTGACTTATGCAAATTGAATTTACTGATGAGCAAAAGATGCTCAGAGACATGGTAAGAGATTTTACTGATTCTGAAATTAGACCGATAGCTGCACAAATCGATGAAGAAGAGAATATCCCTAAAGAATTAATAAAAAAAATAGCAGATATTGGATTACTAGGGACTGCCTTCCCGGAAAAATACGGTGGCGGTGATTTTGGTGAAGTTGGTTATTGCATTGCCCAAGAAGAAATTACTAAAGCATGTGGATCAACTGCCTGTACAATTGGAGCCCACCAATCCATAGGTACTAATGCTATATATCTAGGTGGTTCTGAAGAATTAAAAATGAAATATCTGCCCGACCTATGTTTGGGTAAAAAAATTGCTGCATTTGTATTAACTGAAGCTGGGGCAGGCTCCGATTCCTTTAATTTAAAAACAAGTGCAGATTTAAAAGACGGCAAGTGGATATTGAATGGAGAAAAAATATGGATAACTAATGGTTCAATTGCAGATATTTTTTCAGTTTTTACAAGAACTAAAAAAGGTATAACAGGTTTTGTTGTTCAAAAGGAATTTCCCGGTATCAGTATCGGTCCTAATGAAAAAAAGCTAGGCATAAAAGGTAGTCCGACAAATACTATCACATTTGATAATGTTGAAGTACCAAGAGAAAATATGATTGGTGACGAAGGACGAGGATTTATATATGCTATGAAAACTTTAGATGTTGGTCGTTTAGGTGTTGGCGCTTGTTGTCTCGGGGCTGCTAAAGAGATGCTTAAATTAGCAACTGAATATGCCACGCAAAGGAAGCAATTCGATCAGCCAATATCAAATTTTCAGGCAATACAAATTATGCTAGCTGAAATGAATACAACTATTTATGCTATGGAAAGTATGCTTTACAGGGCTGCCAAGAAATATGATGAAGGAAAGGATATTGCTGAAGAAGCTGCTATGGTGAAACTATTTTGCAGTGAAGGTGTTTCAGATGTAGCGGATAAAGCTTTGCAAATACATGGAGGAATGGGATTTTCACGTGAACTGCCTATTGAAAGATTTTACAGGGATGCAAGAATATTACGTATTTTTGAAGGTACTAGTGAAATTCTTAAATTATTAATTTCTCGTAAAGTTATTAAGAAAAAAGGGAATTGGAAATTATAGAATGTCCGGAATTTTAGTTATCCCGTCAATCGATATTAAAGACGGAAAGACAGTTAGAGTAGTCCAGGGCATACCTGAGTTGAATTGCAAGGAATACGGTGACGATCCCGTAAAGATGGCTCTAATCTGGAGAGCCGAAAATGCAAAAGTAATTCACTTAGTTGATTTCGATTCTTCGAAAATTCACTCTCACAAAAACTATGACATAATAAAAAAGATTTGTGACTCAGTTGTTATACCTATTGAACTTGGTGGAGGTATTCATACAATCGAAGAGGCTGAAGAGATTTTTAAGCTGGGAGTTTTCAGATTGGTAATTGGCACAATGTCTTATGAAAACCCCGGTGAGTTTGAAATACTTTTAGATAAATATGGAAGTAAACGAATTTCTGCCGCAATGGATGTAATTGATAATGAAGTTGTTGTCAGCGGAAGAAAAATTAAAACCGGAATCTCGGTTAAGGATTACGCAAAAAAAATAAGTTCTTTCGGCATTGAAAGAATAGTTGTGACTGACGTCAAAAGAAACGGAATGATGCAGGGTCCTAATATTGACTTATGCAAATTAGTTGCAGATATTTCCGGCAAAAAAGTTACATTGAGTGGCGGAATCAGCGGTTACAAAGATTTAAAGAAGGTAAAAGAGTCTTCAGAAGATGATGTTGATTCAGTAATTATCGGAAGAGCTCTATACGAAAATAAATTTCCATGTCAAAAGATTTGGCGGGTAGCTGAATCGGGTATATTCAATTGAGGGTCAAATGGAAGAAAACAAAAATCTATTATCAAACAGTTTTTGGAACAATCTATTTAAATCACCAACAGAAATAAGCGACATTGAAAAAATATTAAAAACCATTCCTGCATTTAAGAATTTTGATAAGAAGCAATTGAAACTGTTCCTGAAAACTCTACACCAAAGAGAATATCAGCCTAACGAATATGTCTTTCACCAGGGCGATCCCGGCATTGGCCTTTATATAATTATAGAAGGTGAAGTATTAATTTCTAGCCAAACTGAAAACGGGTACGAACATAAATTTGCCGTTCTAACAGAAGGCGATTTTTTTGGTGAGCTGGCTTTGCTAGATAACGAAGTCAGGTCAGCATCTGCGGTTGCATTAAAAAGTTCTAAGCTGCATGTTGTCTTTAGACCAGATCTAGATGAATTCATAGATAAATATCCTAAACTAGGTATTGAAATTTTGAGAGGAATTTCACAAATAATAACCACAAGGCTGCGTAAGCTAAATGAAGATTATGTTGCTTTGTATAATAAAACATTAAAAAACATGCAGGAAATAGAAAATGCAAATGATTAAAAAAGTATTAGTTCCTGTAGATTTTTCGGATTATTCAAAAAGCGCTCTTAGCTATGCTGCAGACTTTTCAAAGCATTTCAAAGCTAAAGTCTATTTAATATATGTAGTTGAACCTGCCATCTATCCGGCTGATTTCAGCCTTGGCCAGGTAGCAATTCCCACTCCAGATTTGGACATCACAGAGAAAGCAGAAAAAGAACTATCACAGCTTGCAGAAGAATACCTTGCCAATGTAGTTGAATCAGAAGTAGTTATCAAAACCGGTAAGGCTTTTGTCGAGATTAACGAATTCGCGAGGGAATGCGATGCAGACTTAATCATCATCTCTACTCACGGGCACACAGGTGTTGAGCATCTTCTTTTTGGAAGCACAGCGGAAAAGGTTGTTAGAAAAGCACCATGCCCTGTACTTTCTCTTAGAGAACCTATTAAAGGCTTTAAATTTACTAAGTAATTATGCCGGTAAAACTTGATAATGAATTAAAAGAAATTCTGTCCGACAATGTTTCAGGCAGTGTTGAACTAAATATTAAATTAAATAATTACCTGCAAAAAAATTTTCTTATTCAAGAAAACAAAGAAGAGTTTGTTTTACTTCTCCAAGAAAAATTAAGCACCTTTCAAACGATTCAGAAATATCTCCAAGAAGTTTATAATCTTTACTGCCAGCCTGATCATGCAGATTTGCATTCATACTTTGCCGGATTTGAATCTAGCATAGAAGAAGCTCACTTAAAAATTTACAGGAAGTTTTTCCCTCTTGTAAAAAATGTCAATACATTTTTAACTTTTTCAAACAGTAATACCTTGTTGAGAATTTTTGAAATGTTAAATAAGCAAATCAAAGAAATGGTTGTTACAGTCTGCGAATCGCGCCCGGTTTTGGAAGGAAGAACATTCTGCCAAAAGCTTATTGATTTAAATATCAGCACCCGGTTAACTACCGAGGCAATGTCGGCAAGGGATATTGAAGCATCAGATGCTGTTGTAGTAGGGGCAGATAAAATATTACGCAATGGTGATGTAATAAATAAAATCGGAACAAAACAGCTTGCAATTCTGTGCAGGTATTTCAGGAAACCATTTTACGTGCTTGCCGATAAGTCAAAGATTTCCAATTCAAACGAATTCTTTCAGAAAGAATATCCAGCATCGGAAGTCTGGAATGATGCACCTATCCAATTGCAGATTAATAATATCTACTTCGAAAGGGTTGATAAGGACTTAATTACAAGTATAATGACAGACTAGGAAACGGTGTCAACGACCATGAGTCTGTCCGAGAACTAAAATTTACGGTCATTCTGAACTCGTTTCAGAATCTAAATTTAGTTTTTGTGCTTTTTTAAGATGCTGAAATAAATTCAGCATGACAATTCTCTAGTTCTCGGACAGACTCCCACTCCGTGACACAAAAAGTGCTTCACACTGACTAATTACTATTACCCAATTGTTTAAGTGAAGCCTCTGCAATTTTTGCCACATGAGTACCCGGAAATTTCTTTATCACGTTTTCCCAAATTTCTTTCGCTTTTGAGTAATTGCCTTTTGCAGCGGCTATTGCACCAATGTTAAAGTTTGCTTCTTCGTTGTTGGGCTCCAATGATAAAATTTTATTCAACAAGTTGTCAGCAATATCGTATTGCATTACAGAATAGTGAGCAGAACTCTTTGCCAGCATCACATCAATTCTGTTTGCATCTTTATCCAAAATTGATTGATAAAGCTGTATTGCTTTTTGCGGATTGTGCGCACCTGAAAGCAAGTCTGCATATTTTTTAACCATTGCTGTATCGTCGGGATTTTCAGTTACCATTTTCTCAAACATTTCCATTTGATGTTTGGCTCTGTCGGTTACATTTCCAGCTGAAGGCTCTTCCCCGCCTTTCAACCCTTTGTGTACATCATCATCGGGCATTGCACTTTCCGAAGTGATTGGAGATTTTTCTTCGTTGCTTAAATTAGTACTAATAATAATGACTAAAACCACTGCAACAAAAGCAATCAAATAAATATAAACAGGCTTCAATTTCATTTTATTCTCTTAATAATTTATACTATAAAATAATTGAACGAAATTAAGAAAATAGATTGAATCAAAAAATAGGAAAGATGTTGGTGGTCAAAAAAGATTAAACAAGATCACTGGCAAGGTGTGGACCTTGCCAGCCTTGAAAAATTAAGAAAATAGATTGAATCAAAAAACAGGAAAGATGTTAGCTACAGTCAGTGTTTCTTGACAGCCTCGGAATTACACTTTAGCGAAATGTCCTGAATCTATTTTTGGATTCTCTCTTCAAATCGTGCCTTCGTTATAATAAATTTTGCAATAGGGGGATTTTAGCAACTTAACGCTGGTAGGCCGAAATCTTTTACCTCGCGCAACGAACTCCAATTATATATTTATTCAATCAATAATAGAAATAGGAACATTAATAATTGACGTATTGTATTATTCATGCTTTGCATTGGTTTTCTCTTATAATGCTTGTTTCCGCCATAAAAAGAAGGTATTAAAAGCTTCTAATAAACTCTTACTATAATATTTTATTGTTTATTTATGAACAAATACCGGACATCACCATC
>CAJHYN010000152.1_pt1 | contig 22613 bp, 25 predicted proteins | sample 9198641 | NCBI WGS metagenome assembly CAJHYN01 (sample SAMEA7708370, study PRJEB35096) | sediment metagenome | biome: marine neritic benthic zone biome [ENVO:01000025]; feature: sediment [ENVO:00002007]; material: shallow marine sediment [ENVO:03000034] sea grass bed [ENVO_01000059] ... | reverse complement strand
CTTTAACAAATCTAACATAGCTGATGTTAGATTTGTTAAAGTCTGACAAGATTGGCTCAAGATCATTCATCTTTAGTTGCAATAAGAAATATTCTGTATTAGAAATTATTTGATTTTCAACTTCTGCAAAACCAAAAGAATTTAAAAAATCCAATGATGCATTTAAGGCTGTCATCCCAATTACATTTTGTGTCCCTGTATGGTACCTATCTGCAGAGCTTCTCAACTGTAAGTTATAGTCAGTTAAATTCCACGGATTTTTAACCGATATCCAACCGACATTTTTTTGCTCAATTTTATCCTGTAGTTTTTCATTGATATAAAAATATGACAAGCCTTGTAATCCAAGCAGCCATTTGTGGGAACCACCAGTGAAGAAATCAACGTGCATTTTTTCAACATCAACTTTCACTACTCCGGCCGATTGAATTCCGTCAACAGAAAAAATTATATTTTTCTGTCCGCAGATCTCTCCCAACTTTTCAAGATCTATTTTATAACCTGTCAAAAATTGAACATGGCTCACTGAAATAAGTTTGGTTTTTTTGGTAATTAATTTTTCATAATCATTTATTGATAAAACCCCGTTATTGGATTTAACGAAATCTATTTCAACTCCTTGTTTCTTTAAATTAAGAAATGGGTAAACATTCGAAGGAAATTCAATATCACCTAAAATAATCCTATCTCCTTTTTGCCATTTTAAGCCATTAGCCAGCAAGCTCATTGCACTTGAAACATTTTCGCAAAATGCAATTCTATTTGCTTTGCAATTAAGTAAAACTGCAAGTTTAGTTTTCAGTTCGTTAATCATCTTAAGAATTTTCAGCAGATTATCTACTTCGTTTCCGCTTCTTTCATTTATGTATTCCTTAACTCTCTGTGCAACAGAAATCGGCATAGGTCCCAGCGAAGAGTGGTTGAAATATATCCTCCCGATTTTTAGGTGTTCAAAATCCTTTCGGGCTTCTGTTATATCCATTACTATATTCCTGCAATAATTATTAGCAAAAAATACTTAATCAGCACTCAATTTAACAAAGATTTCTACGATAATGAGTTAAAAAGAAAGTGAGTTTACAATGAATATATTTATTGAATTAGCACAAAACTTCTATGGAGTGAGGGTACCGTTCTTAAAGAAGAAGAATTTTATTCACGAAGTTGTAAATCTGCTCAACAGAAGATACTCAATAGAAACTGCAATAGGTTTAGCACTAAAGGAAATAAAACTGACATCATAACCTATATTACTTAAAATAATTGTTACAAATATTTTTTAGATTTTTTTTTCTTATCCTGAAATTCTCAATTCTTCTCATACTATTAACAATTTGTTAATCAACTCTTAACACATTCTTAGAGTTACTAATTCTTTTCTCCTTCCGATAATTGCTATGTAAAAAACCGCTCTTTATTGTATTCAATATTTCAAGGATGATTCAAATGAGTTATCTTTCCATATTTGAAAAAATTATCGCTTTATTTATGATTTTATTGAGTTAGAAAAATGTAGAGACACCACTAATGATGTCCCTACTAAAATTCTATTCTTCGTTTTTTGCGCGGAGTGAGTCCCAGATCATGTAAGCAGCAAGGCCAAGAAAAGCAAACAGTGCAATTATTTCAGCAGATATTGATTCTTGCCAATGTGGGTCAACCCAGTTAAATCCTGCATACCTGAGTATAGCGCTTATGACTCCAAGCAACGCGCCACCTGCAATAAACCCAGACGCTATCAATGTTCCACGTTCTCTTCTTGCATTATTTAATTTTTCGTCCTTTGATCTCTTTTGAACAAAGTGAGCAATTATACCTCCAGCCAATAACGGAGCGTTCAACTCAAGAGGTAAATATAAGCCTAAAGCAAAAGCTAATGCCGGCACATTGATCATCGTAAGTATTAAAGCAAATATCGCACCTGTAATATACATTACCCAAGGTGCAGGCTGGTTTGACATCAGAGGTTGAATTACAGCCGCCATTGCGTTTGCTTGAGGAGCAACCAAAGCTCCTTCACCTACAAAACCGTAAGTTTCATTAAGAACCATTATTATCCATGCAACAGTTGCTGCGGAAACAATTGTTCCGGCAAATTTCCATTTTTCCTGTTTGTAAGGCGATGACCCTAACCAGTAACCAATTTTTAAATCCGTAATAAATGCCCCAGCCTGGGACAACGCTGTACAAACAACTCCTCCTATTATCAGCGCTGAAACCATTCCAGCCGGGCCTGATAAACCAACCGATACAAGCACAACCGATGAAAGAATGAGTGTCATTAATGTCATCCCCGACACAGGGTTGGTTCCTACAATTGCTATTGCAGTTGCCGCAACGGTAGTAAACAAAAATGAAATAATTAGTACAATGATTAAACCTATAATTGCATGGAGGAAGTTATCTACAACCCCGAACGCAAAGAATAATAAAACAACGACTGCGCACACTGCTATACCGCCGGCGATAATGCTCATCGGCATATCACGCTGCGTTCTTAACTTGTTGCCGTCTGATTCTTTCTTTCCGAACAGCTCTTTAAATCCGAGGGAGAAAGAAGTTTTAATCACCCCTGATGATTTTATTATTCCTATGAATCCCGCCATAGCAATTCCGCCGATACCAATGTGGCGAACATAGCTTCCGAAAATTTGTTCAGCAGACATTTGCGACAAAGGAATTGAAGCTGTGCTTCCGACTACTTCAGTTATATTTGCTCCTAGATAACCGAAAATCGGAATCAATACAAACCAAGATACAAATGAACCGGCTGCAATTATTGCTGTATATTTTAAGCCTATTATGAAACCAAGCCCGAGAATAGCCGAACTAATATTAAATCTGAAAACTAATTTCATGTTATCTGCAAGACTCTGCCCGGCTTCAACAATTCTTGAAGTGAACACTTCACTCCACCAGCCGAAGGTTGCTATTACAAAATCGTAAACACCTCCGATAATACCACTGATAACCAATACTACGGCTTGTTTTCCTCCCTTCTCTCCAGCAACTAAAACTTCAGTTGTGGCTGTGGCTTCAGGGAATGGAAATTTGCCGTGCATTTCGGAAACAAAATATTTTCTAAAAGGGACTAAAAACAAAATCCCAAGGAAACCCCCAAGCAGTGAAGCCATAAACACCTGGATGAATTCAACATGAAGATCGAGAATGTATAATGCCGGAATAGTAAAAATAGCACCGGCAACAATAGTTCCTGAGGTTGCGCCAATCGATTGGATAATTACATTTTCGCCAAGTGCACCCTTCCTTCTTGCTAATGTTGAAAGGCCAACAGCTAAAATCGCAATAGGAATAGCCGCTTCGAATACCTGTCCGATTTTTAATCCGAGATATGCTGCTGCAGCTGAGAACAGCATTGCCATTACTAAACCCCAAAGAACAGACCAAATATTTATTTCAGGATATTCTTTCTCCGGGGACATAACAGGCACATATTCTTCTCCCGGCTTAAGCTCGGTATAAGCATTGTGTGGTAAGCCGGCAATTTTAGAAGGAGTATGATGTTCGCTCATAAATCTTCTCCAATATGTGTGAGTAAAAAAATACTTAATTAATTGAGATTACTATTTTTAATAAAAACAAAATACTTTGCAATTAACCTTTTTGGTAAAAAAAAATGATGGTTTATAATTATTGCTGATAAAGCAATCGTTACGAATTTATAAGGGATATAATTCAGAAGCATATAATAATACTTTTTTCTCTTATAAAGTTAAGACGGTATTTAAACATAAGTCAAAATTGGTACAAATATCAATTGAGATTTTAATATTTTTTATATCTGCTTGAAATGGTTACGCGCTCATACAGGCTTATAAAAATAAAAAATCCGTCTATGCTTACGAAACATAGACCGTAAAAAGCAGTGAGAAATACAATGTTTTTATCGAAAGTTTAATTATAGTACTTGGTGAGCGAATTTTATTACTACTTTGGTGCCTACTTCGGGTGTGCTCTCGATATAAAATTTACCCTTTTGGAGTGTCGTTAATTTATAAGCAATTGTTAAACCTAACCCTGCACCTTCATATCTCCTTTTATAACCTTCTTCTTCTTCTTGAATAAACGGTTCAAGAATTCTATCTAATTTATCTTTTTCTATTCCAATGCCGGTGTCGGATAATTCAATAACAACATCATCATTTTCCACATATGTTTTTAAAGTAACATTTCCGTTCTGCTTGTTATATTTCATTGCATTGTCAACAATCATGTTAAATATTTTGTAGAATTTGTATTCGTCAACTTTTATTCTCAACTGTCTTGCCGATAATTTCAAATCAAAAGATAAATTTAGTTCGCGAGTTTTAGGAAGATTTTCTTTGTGTACTTGGTACAAAAGCGAATTTGCATTTAGTAATTCATAATCAAATTCGTATTCGCCGGATTCAATAATAGAGGCTTCGACAATATTTTCTACAAGATTTAATAACCTAGTTACGCCATCCTTTAAATACTTTGAATTATCTTTTATCGAATCATAATCACCCATGTCAATATCATCTTCAATTAATTCTGAATAACCAACTATTGCATTTAAAGGTGTTCTAATTTCATGAGAAATATTTGCCATAAAAGCAGATTTAAGTTTGTTTAGCCGCGTTTCTTTTTCATAAGCATTCTGCAATTGTTCTTGTATTTTCATCTGTTCGGTAATGTCGGAAAAGTTAACTATAAACAAACGTACATTATCATATGGGTCATCTGTATATGTAATTTTACCGATATAATCTCTTTTATATTTTTTATTTCTATATCTAAACTGTGTGTGATGTTCTTTATCAATCTCCGAATTAATAATTGCTTTCATGAGTGTATCGTATAGATCCTCTTTCAGTGATTTATCTAAAGGCTTTTCCACTTTAATCTTATCTACTGAAAACGCATTAAAAAATATCTCGTTGGCATTTTCAAATATTAACTCGCTATTTTGTTTCCTAATGATAATAAGCGGATCAGAGATGTTGTTTATAATAGATTTCTGTCTATGTTCGGAATTTTTTATTATTCTCGTTTTTAGTATGTAATTTGTAATGTCATGTGCAACTAAAATAAAGTTATACGTTTCATCATCACTTTTCTGAACAACATTTAATTTAATTTCCTTGAACCAAAGATTGCCGTCCGGAGAAATATTTGATATTAGTTTCACCCATTCATCTTTGTTATTAATAGCTTTTTTTAACTGTCCTAATTCTTCTTTTGTTAAGTACTCAACAAAAACCTCAGGCAGGTATTTGTTATATAGCTGCTCAATTCCTATGGAGAGAATACTTTCAAATGGTTTTGAAGAATAATTAATTACACCTTTTTCATCAGTTATAATTACCGATACATCACCGTATTCCAAAGCGTTGTGAAGATTATTAATTCTATCTTCAAGTTTTTTCTTTTCGGAATGGGAGCTGAAAAGCATAACAAAATATTGAATACCTCTAATTAAAATCCTATCAATATCAACGAAGTAACTTGAGTCATCAAAACTCGTTGCATCAAGAAGGAACAAATCAAAATGAAAGCTCTGGTAGCTGCTATTAATCAGGTTCTGAATTAAGAAAACAACATTCGGCTCGGAATTAAGTGCAGCAAAATTCTCTCCTTCTTTTAAAGAGAATAAATTCTTAAATGAATTATTAGCATACTCAATTGTACCGCCTGAATCAACCAAGGCAAGGGGTTTGGTATTGGGTAGTTCTTTTAAATTTTTAAACTCGTTTACCGAATTAGATAATTCGTCATCTTCTGAATAATCGTCATATTTAATCTGATTATCAATCATTAGATCGAATAAACTTTCTCTATAATCATAGGTTCATGGTCATCAGCAAATTTTAATTCCTTTACAAAATCAAATTTGCCAAGCTTATTAATAAATGTTAGCAGGGAATTATTAATATTTTCAAATTCCAGGATTATATCGTCCGATATACCGTCAAGCAAATAGTTAATCGAATGACTTTCATCTTTATCAAATGAAGAAGATAGGTTTAAATTCTCTACCCTTGTAAACAAAGTTTTCAATCCTTTAAAACCATTAGAGTAAAAAACATCACTCTTCTGTATTTTGTTTTTTAGCACTTTCAATTTCACTAATGAACTATTTTTTTTAACTAAACTACTGTTCTTTTTTGTAATTGTATATTCCTGGTAACTAGCAGTGGCAAAAGTTACAAGGTCTATTTCAGTCTTAAAGTCAAAGCCATCAATCACGAACTCAATAATAATCTTTTCGTCAGCAGGATAACTGACATCTTTTAGCAACCAGTTAATTCGTGACAGATAAACTGCAGCCGGTGAAAATATTATTGAATCTTTTCCAAAATTTTTTTCAGCATATGTTTTGGAGATGAACTTTTCAAAATTGCCGTTGCTTTTTTTTCCACCCTTATAAGGCTGATTATTGTTAATATTTACAATTTTTTCAAGCATAGACTACTCCATGCTTTATTATCGAAGGAAATTTGAAAATTGTTAATACTGAATTAGTCCAATTTTAACATTTTGTTACTGAGGGCATATTTGGTGAATTCAGGATTTTGTAGATTCTGGAGAGTTTCAACGAATTTTTTTATTCTATCAATTGATTCATTTATTATAAAAAAATCGTCTTTATAACTATCTTTAGTTACTTCTTCTAATTCTTGGTGAAGGGATTGTACAGACATGCTTAAGCTTGCCAGGGGATTATTAATCTTATGACCAATTGTACAAGCCATTTCAACAATTGCCTTGCTGTGCTCAATATTTTTTAATTCATTTTGGAGATTATGAATTCTTACTCCTGATCTGATTCTTGCGAGAAGTTCTTGGTTTTCCACCGGCTTAACTAAAAAGTCGTCTGCACCGACATCAAGTCCGGTTACACGGTCTTTTAGGGATGCTCTCGCAGTTAAAACAATAAAATAAATAAGCTTTGTTTCTTCTTTAGCTTTTAGTACATCGCATAATTTCAAGCCGTCCATTTGCGGCATTGTCCAGTCAGCCAAAATAACTTTTGGAAAGAAGTCCTTTAAAATTTCTAGTGCTACAATACCGTTTTCTGCAGTTTTAACATTAAATTCATTTTTGGAAAGAAGTCTCTCCAAAATAAACCTTGTGTCTTCTTCATCTTCTACAATTAATATTTTATCTTTTTCCTCAACCATTAGCCTATTAGTCTACTGATTTTCTGCATAAGATAGTTAAAGTCAGTTACCGGTTTTACAATATAATCATCTGCCAAACTTTCATCAAAGAAATTCCGGCTTCCCGTTTTTTTATTATATGCTGAAATCAATAGTACCGGTATTTTAGAATACTTGGGATTCATTTTGATTTTTCTAGAAATTGAAACACCGTCCATTTTCTCTTTTTCCAAGTAAGTATTCTTTAAGTTAATATCAAGGATAAGCAATGAAATTTCATTGTTATCAAGCTTATCAAAAATCTCGTCACCGTTCTCTGTCTGAATTAATTTATATCCCTTTCTTCCGAAAAGATGCTCGTAAAATTTTTGGGTAAACGGATCATCTTCTACTATAAGTATTGATTTACTCATAACTCTTCCGAGAACTTTACAATAATACTTATTCGTCTATTGGAAGCATCAAATGGATCATCTTCATTAATAAGCCTATTATCTGCATAACCTCTAACCTCGTCGATCTGGTCTATCTCAATACCAGCGTTTATTAAGGTTCTTCTTGCTGCATTAGCTCTATCTGAGCTTAATTCGTAATTTGTATAACCCAAATCCCCTCCGGGGAATTGTCTTGAATCGGTATGGCCTTCAATTACTATTTTATTGTTTAATACTGATAACTGTTCCCCAATAGACGCCAATATTTTACGGGCATTCTCATTTAATACAGCAGTACTTAAATCAAAAAAAGATTCCGAAGCGGTTTCCATTAGTTCAATGCGTAATCCTTCATCTGTAACGGTAGCATCTATTTGACTTAGGATATCAGGAAAAGATGCGTTTTTCTCCAGTTGTTGTATTATGGACTCACCCATTGATTTTAATCTTTCGGTTTCATATTCCTTCATTTTCATTTTATACATAACATTTTCTTCTACAAAGGAATTACTTTTCCCTCCGTGGAGACTTGGACCTCCGCCGAGTGCGACCCCTCTAGGGTTATTAAAGTAATGGGAAACATTTTCTTTTATTTCTTCGCTCTGGTTTAAAATCCAAAGCACAATAAACAAAGCCATCATTGCAGTAACAAAATCTGCGTAAGCAACTTTCCAAGCACCGCCGTGATGCCCTTCCCCCTTCTTGCGTCCCTTTTTAATTATTATCGGCGCAGAGTTATCACCATTCATATTTCTATTCTTTCTTACCTCTTAAAAATGCTTCAAGCTCGCTGAAAGCAGGTCTTTCGTCTGAGTAGATTGTTCTTCTTGCTATCTCTACAGCAACCACTGGCGGATTTCCCTTAGCATAAGCAACAACCGCAGCTTTAATAGTTTCCAGGTATCTAACTTCTGCTTCAACCATGTGCTCGATATTAGTAGCTAAGGGATTAAAAAAGCCGTACGATAATAACACACCTAAGAAAGTACCTACCAGAGCAGCTGCAACGTGGTGCCCTACAGCTTCAGCACCCTCATTAATGCTGCCCATTGTTACAATAATACCCAGTACCGCAGCAACAATTCCCAGACCCGGCAGAGCGTCTGCAACTTTCGCAATAATGTGCGGGATAGGTTTTGATTCCATTTCAAATGTTTCAATTTCGGTGTCCATCAAAGATTCAATTTCGTGCGGAGGAACACCGCCTGATAACATCACTTTGAGGGTATCGGTAAAAAATGTAAGTGCATATTTATTATGCAGAAACTTTTTGTTGTTTTTTAGAACATCACTCTCTTCAGGAGATTCAATGTGTTTTTCTATTGCAAGCAAACCATCCCTTTGTGAAACTAAAAATAAATCATAGAATGATTTCAATAAATTTAAGTAATCTTCTTTAGATTCTCCTTTATGACTAATTGCCTTGGGAACGGATGCTATCACTTTTTTTAATAAAGAAATAGGAGACATAATTATCATACTACCTATAGCTACACCACCAATCGTAACAAACTCTGAAATCTGAAGTAGCACAGCCAGATGACCACCTGCCATCAGAAATCCGATTATTACACCGGCTGTTACAATCACTGCACCAACAATTATTAACATGATTTCATTCTGTTTTAATTATTAATCTGTTTCTCTATCTGCTTTATTTCTTTAAATAATTGATTACATTTCATCTCGACAAAAATCCAATCAGTAGTTAATTGAAATTCTTTTTCCTCAATTTCTTTACTAATTTCTGTTAATTCGGGATAACCCATTGTACCACCAGCACCTTTGATTTCGTGTATTACTGTTTTCAACTTTTGAGCATTCTTTTCTCTTATCGCATCATTAATAGCTCTTTTCTTCTTATCGAAAGATTCTATAAAATATTTAGCAAGATTTTCCTTTATTTCTTCATCCTCAGATTCAGTAACTTTCTTATGCTCAAAAATACCACTCCCTCCTAATACTTCGTTTACATAGCCGATTATCTGATCTTTATTAAGGGGTTTTGACACTACTTTATATGCTCCTGCTTCAAGAGCAGCCATAACATTGCGTCTAACGGTATTAGCACTTATGACAATTACGGGAATGTTTTCAATATCTTTTAAAACACTTTTTACCTGAAGCATCTTCAAACCATCCAAGTTAGGCATCATTAAATCGAGAAAAATTAAATCCGGCTTTTCTTCAGCTGCAACTCTTAATCCTTCCAGACCATCGTTGCATGTAAATACTTCAAAATCATAATCTCTAAAGAAATCCTTCATGAAATTGAGAATTACATCCGAATCATCCACTATTAATACTTTATATTCTTTATTGACCTTACCCATTATTTTTTCTTTTTAATTTTATTAATGGATAGTTTGGAAAGATCGGCTTTTGATATTTCCCTGCTCTTCATGGTAGCTTCTAAAGTCTCTTTTTTAACTGTTTCATAAATCTCTTCTCTTAATATTTTTATATCGCTCGGTGCTTCAATACCTATTTTCACATGATTCTCAGAAACTGCCAGTACGCTGATTACTATATTGGAGCCAATCCTAATTTTTTCATTACTTCTTCTTGATAGTACCAGCATATCTACTCTTTATCTTTTTCTTGAACAAATAATTTATAATCAATGGGATAATCTTCATTGTCCATAATCTTTTGGAATCCTTTTTTATCTCCATGATTTAAGTAAATCGGGGCTTTCATATTTAGCGTAATTTTAGAGGGATCTTTATCCAGGTTAACTATTCCAAAAGCTTCAAAGCCCTCTACGCTGGGATAATTATCGTTGATAAGTCCCATTGGGAAAAGCGGGAACACTAATTCCGGTTCATCAACCGACGTAAGCCAATAAAAAATTCCGTCGTCTTCAGTTATCATTATGAATTTATTATGACTTTCAAAACCGAGTATTCCGTCTTTGAAGTTGATGATAATTTCATCATCAAATTCAATATCGCCGAATTGTAATGTTTTTAGTTTCATGTCCTTTTCTTTTTGTTACTTATTTAAAATTACTAAATCTACTCTTCTATTTAACGCCCTGCCTTCATCAGTTTCGTTTGTTGCAACAGGTTTATATTCCGAGTAGCCAACTATTGAAACCTTGTCCTGAGAAATTTTTTCTTCGTTCATTAAATAATAAGCAGTATTTGTAGCCCTTGCTACTGACAAATGCCAGTTTGAAGGATGTAACGTATTACTTATAGGAACATTGTCTGTATGTCCCTCCACTCTCAAATCATTGGGCAGCGGCTTTATAATTTTCGCCAGCTTATTTAACACTACTATTGATCCCTCGCTGAGTTCTGCGCGTCCGGATGCAAATAAAATATCACCCAAAATACTAACTGTAATTCCTCTTTCATTTTCAATTAATTTTATTGCATGTTCATAACCGCTTCGTACTATTAAATCTTGCAAAGATTCTTTTAAAGTTGGAGCATATGAAAGATTTTCAATTATCGGTTGTCCGGGATTAATTACCGGAATACTTGAACGAGCTCCAAATGCATTACTCAACGCAGAAACCGTTTCTTTATATTTTTCCAAATCAATATTTGACATGGCATATAAAATTATGAATAATCCAAGTAATAATGTAATTAAATCGGCATAAGTAATTAAATACCTGTCGTTACTACCTTCTTCGTTAAAATCTTCACCACTATCGGTTACTAATTTTCTTGATCTTTTAAGGGGAGCATACTCATCATCCGTGCTTTCACCAACGTCGGGATCTCCCCACTTTGGATACCTAGCACTCCCTCCAAAGATACTTCCATCATATGTTTTTCTTCTAGATGACATTGTTTTAATTTATCTGCTATTGGCAACCATATTAAATTTGCGCTTACAATCCCCCACAGTGTAGCAATAAAAGCAGAGGCTATGCTGTGAATAAGTAATGTAGGATCTTCTCCAGCATTAGCCAAAGTCATTATCAGCGCCATTACAGTACCGATAATTCCCATAGTAGGTGCATATCCGCCCATTTTTAAAAAAATAGAAATATTTGAATTATGTCTTTGTTCCATTGCTTTAATTTGTGTAATAGCAACCGTTTCTATCATTTCAGAGTCAGTTCCGTCAAGAACAAACTTCAACATTTTTTGAGGGAAAATATATTCAAGATTTTCCAGGTTCTTTTCAATCGAAAGCAATCCCTCCTTCCTTACTTTCATTGCAATCTCAACAATATCTTCAATCATTTTTTTTATATTAAAACTTTTTGGCACATAAGCTAACTTTATTAAATTATAAATCTGCTTAAATTTCTCATAACCAAACCCGATCATTGTTGCAGCAAAAGTTCCTCCAAAAACAATGATTATAGGAGGGATGAGAAATAAAGCTTTAAATGAACCTCCCTCTAAAAAAAAAGAACCAAAAATAGAAACAATACCTAGTAATAAACCGTAAAAACTTCCCTGTTTTTTTTTCATTATAAGAAATCCAGCAACGATTTAGGTAAAATCATAGAAGAAGATTTGTAGGCTATATTCAACGCAAACTGCTGATTCTCCATATCTATTACCGCTTGTGCGATATCAACATCAAGTTCTTTAGAAATTATATCACGTAATTCAAGCTCCTGGGTTTGAAGAATTTCTGACGTATTATCCAGTCTGTTGAGACCGTTACCTGCTTGTGAAATAACACTAATTATCTTTTCATTAAAATCTTCTACGATTTTTATTTGTGCACTTGTCGCTTTAACCCCGCTTTTTAGACTTTCTTTTATATCATATATAGTATTAAAAATATCTGTTCCGTCTATAGTACCGAATAATTCATCACCTGTGATATTTATTTTTTGTGAGATTGTCGCAGAAATTTTTACCTTTACTTCACCTGATGTATCAGCAGTATTTTGTTGAATATTAGGCGGAGGTGTTCCGTTTATTCCATAAGGTTCTTGAGAATTATCTGTCCCGCCAAATAAATGTTTACCTGCAAACTTAGAATTTGCCAAGTCAATGATAGAATCCAAAGCTAACTCCAACTTTTCCCCGGCTGCAACAAGTGAGCCATCTGCAATTGCATTCTCTAAAGATGCAAAATCAATAAGCGTCGCTTGTATTTCAGATTGAATTCCCTCCATTGAGCTAATACTCGATTGTATAAATGACTTTCCGTTGTTAATATTTTCCATGTAAGAAGTAATATCCTGGAGTTCAGCTGATAATCTCATTACCCTTGACGAACCAGCAGGGGAATCAGAAACTACATTTATTTTTTTCTGCGTTGTTAGTTCCCTCTGAACTTTTGCCAATGAATTTTTAGTGTTATTTAAGTTCGTCAAAAAAGTATTCTGTAATAAGCTGTCTGTTATTCTCATAATTTTTCTCCTTGAACATTGTTAGAATGATTCTAGTAGCGATTGAAAAAGTTCATCAGCTACTCTGATCAATCTTGCTGCAGCATCATACGACTTTTGATATTTAATTACATTAACCATTTCTTCGTCAATAGAAACACCAGATACTTCCGAAGTCTGTCCTTCTAGTTGATTTGTTATTAACTTATATGAATTAGCATTTTCTTCCTGCAAAACTTTCTCATTAGCTAAATCATTTACAAAAGACGAATATGCCCCTAAAATCGTATTACCATTAATCAAGTTTTGATCTTTCAATGCTGCAATTTGCAATGCGACATCATTATTGCCGTCATTTCCGTCGGAAGATATTGCTATCATTGATGCATCGTCAAGAATGTTTTGATTTATTGTTAATGTTCCACTTGTATAGCTATCAAAAAAGTTTATGCCTGTTTGAGGCGGGGTAGTAAATGTAAAGCCGGCGCTATGGGCTGCATTAACATTATTCAATAAAGCATTACCAACTTGATCCAAAGTATTTAGGTAGTCCGGAATTATTTCATTATACATCCTTGTAGACGCATGGAGTTTTCCACCGTTTAATTTCATTGCAGTACTATCTCCCTTGCCCACAACTCTAAGCTTGCCGTTTTGCTCTTGTAATTCAAACTCCAAATAATGTAATCTATCTACTGCGAAAATTCCTCCAACGGAAACGCTAACACTGTTATCTTTATTCGTCTGAACGTTAATATTAGCAATTTGGCTTAATTCATTTAATATCCTTGTTCTTTCATCCATTAGCTCATTGGCCGATGAACCTCTTGTTTCTGCTGCAAAAATCTCTTTATTCAAATTATTGATTTGTTGAATGTAATCATTTATATCGCCAACAAAATCTTGAGCCTCATTTTTCAAATCAACACTTAGGCTTTGATAACCATTGTATAAAGTATCCAACTTGTCTGTAAGTCTTTGAGCAGTATTTACAACATCATTTCTCAGAGGCATAGAAGTAGGATCTGCAGATAGTTCTTCAAAAGAATTAAAGAATGAATTAACAAGACTAGATAATCCTGCTTCCGAGGGTTCGCTCAATAGTGTTTCCATTTTAGCCAGTACACTTGTGTGCTTTTCAGCCGAGGCTCGCTTGTTATTATATTCAAATTTCTGAGTATCAATAAATAGATCTCTTATTCTTTGAATATGCGATAAGCTTACACCTGATCCAAAGTCTAAGCCCGTTCCTTTATCTGGAGCTCCCGATGTTAAAACTACTCTTTGCCGCGAGTAATTTGGATTACTTGCATTGGCAACATTATGAGAGGTAGCAGTTAACGCACCCTGGTAAGCTTGCAAGCTTCTACGCGATATGTCAAATAGCTTATTAAGACTCATCTTAAATTTTCCTATCTAAAATTGATTTCTTACCTTCACCGAAAATTGCTTTCATGGTATACTCAATAAACTGCCTTGAATGCTTTATTAAAAACATGTTTCTTGAATTGATCGTTTGTAATTCGGTAACAAGTGTTTTTATTTCGCCTTCTAACGTTTTCAGTTGAATTACAATTTGTGGAGCTACTGTTTCTGAAAGTTTATCTATTAAATCGGCTATCTTAATAGCCCTTGCATTCATTCCGTTTCTTGCAGCCAATTGGTTAACAACTGCAATTCTTTCTTTCTCCGTCTGTTGAACACGAAAGATTAATTTTTCTTCCTGCTTTCCAACAGTATCAAGTTCTTCCCTTTTATTACTTACAAGTATTTTTTGCTTTTCTTTTGCAACGCCAAGAAGATTTTCAAGGTTCAGTTTTTGTTTTTTTAGTACGTCGATTAAATTTTTCGTTTCCATTTTAACTTTCCAAATAGTTTAAGTAGCCTAAAACTCTTTTTACATAATTTTGTGTTTCATTAAACGGCGGAATCCCTTTGTACTTATCTACATTACCGGGGCCTGCATTATATGCGGCTAATGATTTATTAATATCACCGTCGTACTTCTTCAGCATTTGAGATAAGTATTTGCTTCCTCCAAAAATATTTTCTTTAGGATTCCAAACGTTTTTGACTCCCATTTCTCTTGCAGTATTGTCCATCAACTGCATTAGCCCTTTTGCTTTTGCACTAGATACAGCATTCTCTTTTGCAGCAGATTCTGTTAATATTACTGATTTAATTAAATTTCGCGAGATACCAAACTTAGCTGAAGCTTCTTTAATTATCGGTTCATATTTTTTTAATCTTGTTTCTGCACTATTACTGGGAGTTACAGCGCTATTTCCTTTGTCTATGTTTTTGATTTTTATTTCGCTTGGTTTCTTATTTTTGAATTTTATAAATTCTTCCAAGTTTAATTCTTCACCGGTTATTCTTTTATAAATCTGCTCAGCTATTCCAAATCCCCTTGAATCAGTAATGTGATTGGATAATTCCTGTTCAAAAAACGTATCGAGAACATTACCGCCGTAATTATTATCACCACCAAACAACCCTTTTGTAGATTTGGTCATACTCTTCAGCATCATGTTAGTAAGCAGGCTTTCAAAATCTTTAGAAGCCTTTGCCAGCTTGGCTTTCTGAGCATTGCTGAACCTTTGATCAATTTGTTTAGGCTCTTTTATATGCTGCGGGTTCGATATTTTTAATTGTATATTGCTCATTATATTATTATCAATTCTGCTGTTAATGCTCCTGCTTCTTTTAACGCCTGGAAAACCGCGATTATATCTCTCGGTGAAACATTTAATGAATTAAGTGCTGCTGCTACTTCCTGTACATTAGTAGCGCCATCAATTGTAACTGCGTTACCGCTTTCCTGGTCTGCATTTGGAACAAGATTATTAAATAAGACTGTTTCACCTTGTGAAAAAGCATTAGGTTGACTAACCAACGGGAATGATTGAATAGAAATATTCAAACTTCCGTGTGAAATTGTTACCGGTGAAATACGGACATTGCTTCCGGTCACTACTGTACCGGTTCTTTCATTTAATACAACTCTTGCTACAACATCTTTTTGTACTTCAATTGATTCTAACTGCGAAATAAAAGAGGTAAAGTCAGTCACATTATTTGGTACAATTAATCTTACTTCGGATGCACCTTCTGCAGAAGCAGTTCCGTCACCAAACTGTTGATTAATTGCTGTAGCAACATTATTTAGCGTTGTAAAATCAGGTTCTCTCAATATTAAGCTTAACTCTGATTGATTAATTTCTCCACCTGGAATTTCCGCTTCTAATTTTCCGCCGCCAGGTATTCTGCCCGATAATGCATGGTTCTTTGCAACCCTTCCTCCTGAACCTGTATTTATGTCAAATCCACCTATGGATATTGGGCCTTGCGCTATCCCGTAAACAGAGCCATCGGCACCGGATAACGGGGTCATTAGCAGAGTTGCACCCATTAAGCTTGTAGCATCTCCCATTGATGAAACGACAACATCAAATTCTGTTCCTTCTTTATAAAGATTATTTACCTTTGCAGTAATCATCACCGCTGCGACGTTACGTGTTCTCAAATTTGTTTCCGGAACTGTTATTCCAAATCTTTTCAACATACTTGTGATTGATTGGATAGTAAAAGAAGAACGGTGGCTGTCGCCTGTTCCTGCTAAACCCACCACTAAGCCATAACCAATCAGTTGCTCAGTACTTATACCTTTGAAGTAAGCTAAGTCTTTTATCCTTTGGGCATTACTGTTTGAAACAGTAGACAAAAATATTATTATAAGTAATATTATCTTTTTCATGATATCACCTAAAATAACCAGTGAAAGATTTTGGTTAATAAACCCGGGCTACTTGCTCCGTCAATTTTACCTTCGTTTTCCAGAACAATTTCCGCTTCGGAAATGTTGTAAGAAAAAACTGTGTTGTCAGAATTCAAATCAGCTGTTCTGACAATTCCTTTTATAAAAATCTTTTGTTCTTCTCCGTTGATAGAAATCTTTCTGCTTCCTCTTATTCTTACTAAACCGTTAGCCAGAACTGAATCAATTAAGGCACTTATTTTAGTTCTCACATTTCCTGACGAATTTATTGATCCGCCCCCGTCAAAATCATTGTTCGATCCCAAAGAAAGATCTACTGAAGGAAGTAGCGAACTCCCGTCCATTGAACCTTCAAGCTCATAACCAACGTTACTTGACTTTCCGGTTTTAGTTCTGGAAGAATTTGAAGCTTGTGAAGATTCGACAACAATAATGGTAACTGCATCCCCAATTCTCGATGCTTTAAAGTCAGAGAAAAGTGAACGGCTTGCATTGTTCCTCAAGTCTTGAGCTTGAAGAATAAATGGTAATAATATCATTATTATTAAAAACTTTTTCATTTTATTACTCAATTATTTTTACGTTGTTCTTATCTATTACTTTCGCGATAAAAATTCTTTTGTCGTCTCTTTCAACCCTTATTTTATCGCCTTTACTTCCCACACCTCTTGATGACGCTTTGAAAGAAATAACCACACTACCATATTCAAGAAATGCATTAATGATATCGCCTCTACTAATCAACGGTATTTCACTTAGCATTCTTTCATGAAGAAGATCGCCTTTATCTAATCTTCTCTTTGCTTTTTTATTTTCTAAAGAGCTGTAATCTGTTACAACTTTTGACCTGGTATTTGTAATTTCTCTTATCTCTTGGTTAAAATCGTTCAGAGTAATTTCATCACCTGCTTGAATATCCTTATTTGCTACCAAGACTTTTTTGAATAGTTTGACTTTAAGGGTAATGGATGATTTTTTTTCATGGTTTTTGTTTACTAAAAGTAAAACAGGCACATGCATATAACCGTTTCTTAAGCTAAACTTTCTTTCTTCATCAATGGCAAAGTTGCTTTTTACATCAGTTACAATTTCATATTCATAAGAATGAAAATCTATCAAACTCCTTCTAAGATAATCATCAATAACTGAAGTATCGTTCAGTCCAACGAACATGAGGCATATTATGTTAAGCAGGTTTATCATTTTAGTTATCTTTTAAGATTGTTAGCTATATTCATCATTTGTTCAACTGTCGAAACCGTTTTAGAATTTATTTCATAAGCTCTTTGTGCAGTAATCATGGAAATCATTTCTTCAACTATGTCAACATTTGATGTTTCCAAAAACCCCTGGTGAACAGCACCAAATCCTTCACTATCAGGTGTGCCTAAAATCGGCACTCCAGAAGCCTCAGTTTCTTCATAAAGATTGTCACCCAATGCTCTTAATCCGCCTGGGTTTACAAACTTTGCTAATTCTAATTGGCCTATCTCAGTGTTTTCTCCTCCAATATCAGTTGCTCTAATTAAACCATCCTTATTGATAGTAATGCCAAGAGTATCGCTATTTATTGTTATTCCCGGTTCAATTACAAGGCCGCCGGTGGTTACAATCGTGCCGTCATTGGATAACTTTAATGCACCATCTCTGGTATAAGCAAAAGTACCGTCACTTCTCCTAACCTGTAAAAAGCCATCACCCTGAATTGCAATATCAAGTTCTTTGCCAGTCTGCTGCATATCACCCTGTTCAAAAATCTTTTGAGTAGATGACGGTTTAACACCGTTACCTATCTGGATTTTATCACTTGAAGTTTCCGAAATACCTGGAATTTCGGAACTTTGAGGATTAGCCGACACCTCCTGGTATATTAAATCTTTGAATTCAGCCCGGTTCTTTTTAAAGCTTGTTGTATTGATGTTAGCAATATTATTGGAAATAATTTGAATATTAATTTGCTGTGCATACATTCCGGAAGCTGCTGTTCTTAAAGCTCTTGTTGGCATGGTTAAATCCTCCTTATTGTACTGTTCCTATTTCTTTTGCTTTACCCATCATCTTGTCCATCTCTTTAATCAACTTCTGTGATGATTCGTAATCTCTATTTATTTTTATCATTTGCTGCATTTCAAAAATCGCATTTGTATTTGATTCTTCTAAAAATCCTTGATAAATCTGGTATTTGTTTTCAGCTGGTGTTTCATAGTCTTCATCGGGATCAAAAAATCGCTGTCCTTCAGCTCTAATTAAATTATCCTGGTTTTCGATTTTCGCGACGGCAATTTTATCAATTACATCCGCACCAACTTTTATTTCACCGTTTGAGGTTATTTTCACAGTTTCATTTTTTTCAATAACAAATTCAAACAAATTCACTTCTCCACCTTCACTCATTACTTTGTCGCCTCTATCGTTTACCAAATGTCCTTCATCCGAAATTTTAAACTTTCCATTTTTAGTAAGCTCAATTCCTCTTTCGGTTTTTACCATAAAGAAGTTACTACCTGATAAAGCAAGATCATAAGGGTTGCCTGTTTCAATGAAATTACCTTCAGCAAAATCAGTAATTTGTTTGCTCTGATTTTCTTCTCTTGCTAAAAACTCAGCAAACGGAATTTGCCTTTTGTAACCTGTTGAATTTATGTTGGCAAGATTATTCGCAATAATTTCCATATTTCTCATCTGATGATGTAAATTCTTTGCCGCTTGATAAATTGTATCACTCATTTGAATCTCCCAACTTTTGCTTTATTGAAGTAAGTGTGTCGGATATTAATGCGGTCACCAGGTTCAGCTTCACAGGCATATTATTATTAACCTTCGATGAATTCAAAGCTTCATTCAAAAAGCCGCTCTCCTCAATATTTATTTTTGCTTCTTTAGCCATTCTTATTATTTGTTTTGTAAATTCACTTTTCATTTTTTATATATTTACATTTATCGGCTGATGAGTAATAATCGAATCCCCTTCAAAATTAACCTCAACGCTTTTCATCTTGCTTTTTATATCTGATGCTATTTTCAAAAATTTCGTAATTTTATTATTTAATCCTGTCAAACAAGCATCAACTACTTTTTTAATTTTATTATCTACTATTACCTCACCTATAAATTTATCGTTGCTATAAACCCCTTGTAAAAAAAGGCTTTCGTCATGTAAATGATTAATTTTAGAAATTACTTTAAAATTATTTTCTTGTTTCTTTTCAATTCTATAATTGACCAACTCTAAGCTTTTATCTTTCTTAACTATTACAAATTCGGGATAGAGATTAAATTTACCGTAAAAAGCTTTTTGAATAATATACTTAAGCATGTATGTTTTTAGATCATCAAATAAAGCCATAACAGATTTGTTATGATTATATAAATCAATATTCGCACTTATATATTGGATAACACTTAAGAATTCTTCTGATTTATCTTTTACGGATGAGATTTTGGACTGAGATTCTAAAGTAGAAGAATCTAAAATAATTTTATTATTTAATAAATCGTAAAAATTCTCTGATAAATTCAAACTGTTGCTTTTTTCAACTAAGCTGAAAATCATTTTGCTCAACTCTTCAAAAGTAATATCAAACACAGATTCGAAAACATTTTTAGTGCTGCTCAAATTATCATTTGATAGATTCCAAACAATGCTAATTAGTAATTGCATTTGAACATCATCAATTTTTATATCCATGTTTTCAATAAGTTCAATTAACCTATTGACTTTACTTTTCAACAAAGGTCTTTTTAATGAGATTACTTTTTCTATTAGGGATTTAGTTAAAGCAGTTTCTGCTATATTTAATTTGCTTAACAATAACGACATGCCTTGATTATCAGTTTGATTTAGTTTGCCAAAATTGTCTAATCCCAAAGTCAGAGGCTGTTGACTCATCACTCTTGCTAAAAACTCTTCCCCCTTTTCAGGAACAATTGGTAAATTAGATTGATAAACAGAACCGGATATCAACAACTTATAATTTGGTCCTATCTTATCAAGTACACTAACAAGTACGGTTGAGTTTACCGCCGGCATATTTTTAAAGCCGGAAGAGGATTTAAGCTGAATTAAACCCTGTTCTACCTTTACGCTATTTACAACAGACTCTATCATTAGTTTAGTTGCGACATCATTCTAATTTTTGCTGCTAAGTGAATTTCACCTTTTGAAATCGCCAGGCTTTTCGCTTTCCGTGTAATTTCACTGCTGCCGTCATTAAGATTTATTTTCGTTTTGTTCAACTTCATTCTTAGGAGTGATAATTCTCTATTTGCAAAACTTCCTATTCTTTCTTCCCTCAGATTTTTCACATTCCTTTTTAATTCTATTACTTTCAGTTTACTAATCTTGTCATACCTTTTTTTAACAATGTAACCCAGTAATACTAACAATGATAATTCAATAAATAGTAAAAAAGACTTTAGAAACTCTCTTGATCCATTTTCTTCTTTAGTCAATGCCACAAAACCTTTACCTGCTACTTTATCATCAATTACTTTTGATTCAAGCACTTCTACTTTTTCTTTTGCATTACTTTGTAATTCTTTTTCTCTTTTTCTTATTTCGGTAATTTGCTTATCCAAAATTCCACGGATATTTACCGAGTCAGTATTGACAGTTTCAAAATCAATTTTGCTTGTATTTGATATTACACTCGCCGATAGCAACACAAAGATTAATATGGTTTTTAGCTGGGTTTTCATTTTCTGATTTTCCTCCTTAAAGGAAATTTTAATGTTAAAGCTGAACCTGTATCTTTAAAGTTATCAATTGTAAATTCGCCTTCGTGTTTCTTCATCAAGTTTTCAACAATTCTAATGTTCAAATCTTTGGATTTCGCATTAAGAGAACTTTTTGAAATATTGGAGGTGGTTATAACCTTCAATAATATATGATCTTTTTTGAATCTAGTTTGAATAATTATTCCACCGTCTTTATCAGATTTGTTTTTTATAATTCCCAAAATGTTGGTCATCAATTGGAAAATGTAGTTTTGATGACTCAAGATTGAAGGTATATTTTTTTCAAAATCTAATACTAGTTCAAGATTAACACTGTCCAATGTAGATTTAACTAAGTTATAATACTCAGTAATTACTTCATTTATATTGCATGGCTGGATTTTGTTGTTATTTTGATTTACAGTAGCAAACTTTACCAATCTGTTTATGGATAAATTTATTTTCTTCAATTGCGATTTAATTTGTTTTATTTCTTCATTTTCACCTGTATCATGCTCAATCATATCAAGATTACTGATAATTACCTGCATAGGTGAGAGCAAATCTTCGATAACTCCTTGAGTTAATTCACCTATCGCAGCAAGTCTAAAGTCGTTTGAAAGTTTTGCTTGGTAAGTATGAAGCTCTTCGTAAGTTGAACTTAACTTTTCTTTTAATGAAATACTTTTGATTCTGGACATTGTCAAATTCAACAACATACGGATACATTCTTTATCCATTTCATTAAAATTGTTTTGGTTTATCGTCGTAAGAATAGACAGAAGTCCAAATTTCTTATTTTCATCAAAAATTGGATACAAAATGTAGTTAAGCTTAGGGCCATCAGAATTGTAAGTGTTTAGTTCCGGAATTATTACAGGCTTACCGGTCTCGAACAATAAATTCAATATTCCTTCAACATAAAAGTGATTCATCATCTTAAGTATGTCTTCAGAGTCGGTTTTGCATAATAGCTCTAAAGAGGAATATGTATCATCAAAAATGAGAAGTGCAGAATCCTTTACCGGTAAAATTCTCTTCAAAGAATGATTTAATTTCTCGGAAATCAGATCAGGTGATTTTAATTCCGAAGTATCCCTATCAAATGCTGATAAATTCTGGAACATGTGTGAATACTTTTCAAGCATGTGTGATTTGGATTTTTCAAAGCTCTTTACTATAGATAAGCCGGCAAACCGCTGTTCCAGGATTGCCCAGCAACATTT
>CAJHYN010000167.1_pt1 | contig 23313 bp, 18 predicted proteins | sample 9198641 | NCBI WGS metagenome assembly CAJHYN01 (sample SAMEA7708370, study PRJEB35096) | sediment metagenome | biome: marine neritic benthic zone biome [ENVO:01000025]; feature: sediment [ENVO:00002007]; material: shallow marine sediment [ENVO:03000034] sea grass bed [ENVO_01000059] ... | reverse complement strand
GTAATCGCTATTCATTTCGATTACCTTTTCTTTATCATAACTTTCCCAAATTACCGAACCAATTTTTATTCCAGCTGATCTTGCCGCTTTTATATCTCCTGGTGCGTCACCGATATGCAATGTGTTTTCCTTATCCACATTGAAGTAATCTACAATTCTGTTGAGACCGTCAGGTGCGGGCTTATGATTCTCAACGTCGTCGCCAGTAATGATAATCTCAAAAAAACTATCAATACCAAAATGTTCTAATGTTAGAAGTGCCGACTTTCTTCCTTTACCTGTAAATATTCCTAAAGGGATTCTCTTTTTATGAAGATTAAGAATAATATCTTTCATGCCGGGAAAAATATCAGCTAATTTACTATGATTGTTTTTATAAAATTCATAATAATCTTCCATAGCGGATAAATGATTTTCCTGGAAAATATCTTTGAGAATTACATCTTCAGGGGGACCAAAATAACTTATTATTTCTTGCTCGGTTAATGTTTTATTCAGATATTTATTTGTTACATGATTAAATGACGCAAAAATTAATTCATTAGTAGCGGTTAATGTTCCGTCAATGTCAAAAATTACTGCTTCAAGTTTTTTCAATATTCACCAAGAATTTTATAGAAATATATTTTGCCGTCAAGGCTTGTAGTTAAAAAGAAATTATCCTTATAATTTTGAATCGTATGATAAGGAGAATTATCAAATTTATATATTTTTTTATCCTTAAATTTTTCATTAATCAAATTAAGTTCACCATTACTGGAAGCAAAGAGAACATTACCTTTCCATTCTGTTGATTTATTAGAAAATTCATCTTCATTTAAATTAACTTTCACCTGCTTTACCCATTTCCCGGTTTTTGCCGAGATAATATTAAAGAAATTTTTTTGGGTATCTTTCAAGTAAACTCTGTGACCAATTGTAGAAATACCAATAAATTCATTACCCTTGTACTTATCCGAGTTCCATTCTTTTAGTCCGAGATTGAAATCGATCTTGTAATTTTTCCCTGATAAATCATTTATAAAAATATTATCCTTATTAAAAGCTAGTTTAGAAAAGACAGGCGAATAATTTTTATCTGTATTTATTTTTGATTTCCAAATAAGCCAGCCTTCATTTGTGTCAATGCAGTAAAAGTGTCCGTCTAAAGAAGTATAAAAAATTTTATTACCAATTATCTCAGGAGTTAATGCTATAAGATCATTTGCTGAATCGTTTTCCCAAACCTTTTCAAGTGTTTCAAGAATATAACAATATATTTTACCGTCATTAGTTCCAAAATAAATTGCTGTTTTGCTTTCTGCCGGTATCATCAATTTTTTTGTCCCTTTATATTCTCCATTTACTAGACCAAAAGTAATCGATTCATCGAAACCAATTGTTTGTATTGATTCTCCTGTTAATGCATTTAAAGTAATTAGATCGCCTTGCACTGTTGCAACGGCAAGAATATCAACAGCTATTGTTGGTTTTGTTACTATATTGCCGAATGCGTCGTAATCCCAAACCAAATTACCTAAAGTATCAATACATGAAATTATCCCTGAGAAATCCGCAAAATAAAAGCGGTCTTTGTAAATTACTGCATTGTTAAAAATTGTTGAGTTAAATTCGTACTCCCAAAGAATACTAATCCCGGTATCAATCTTTGAGTCATTTGGTTTAAAGACAAATTCGCTCAATTCATTAGCTGTTTTGTACTCTTTAACAATTGTTGAATCAATATCAATTAATTGGTAATACATTGTGTCGGGTTTAATATTTATCAGGTTAATTGAAGTTCCATCTTGGTCAGAATCAAGATGAAATGAGTTAGTTGAATTGATCTCAATTTTATTAACAGAAAAAATAGCAGCTAATTTTCTTGAGTTAAATAAATTTAACAAATCATCAAGATTGTCGATTTTTTTATTACGGCTGTTATTCAAAAGTAGTATGAACTCAAATTCTTCGTCATAATTTTCAAGTTCGCTTCTCAGCCAGTTTATTGTTTCAATAGAAATGTGATTGTTACTAACCCATGGCAAGTTACAATTTACTCCAAAATAAACTGTTGAATCTATCGCATGTGAAAAATAAAATTCCTCAAAGCTATCATTAAAATTTAATCCTGCTGTTTCATTCCACTTTAAATCCCTGTAGCCGGGTAACACATAAAAAGTGTGTGATAAATTTCGCAAGGAATTTTGAAGGTTTGTTAATTCTTCATCTTTCCCGAAATAAGTTATGTTCCCGTTAAAAACCACAAATGACAAACTATCAATACCATTGATAAAATTAATAATTGAATCAGCTTTCTGAATACTTTCTTCTTTGCCTGAAGTCAAATTAGTAACAATAGCAAGTTTTTGATTTTGGCTGAAATTGAGCGAAATTATCGTAATAAATATTATCAGTGTGTTTTTCATATTTTTGTTTAAATATTAAGGAACAAAAAGACTAAAATAATGTTACCCAAAATAAAAAATTTATTTATGTACAGCCTAAATGCTAAAAAGTTAATAAAAAAAATTCCTCTTTGTTTTGTATATTATAAGTTTAAAATCGAATGGATGTATGGAAAACATTAGAAATTTTTGCATAATTGCTCATATTGATCATGGTAAATCCACAATTGCCGATGGACTATTGCAATATACCGATACAGTTTCAGAAAGGGAACTAAAAGCCCAATTATTGGATGATATGGATCTGGAGCGTGAAAGAGGGATTACTATTAAATCTCATGCGATCCAGATGAATTATAAATCTATAGACGAGAAAAATTATACATTAAATTTGATTGATACACCAGGACACGTTGATTTTTCTTACGAAGTCTCAAGATCTCTTGCTGCCTGCGAAGGAGCTTTACTTGTTGTTGATGCTGCACAAGGTGTTGAAGCTCAGACTATCAGTAATCTTTATCTTGCTGTTGAAGCCGGGTTAGAAATTATACCCGTAATAAATAAAATTGATTTGCCCAGCGCAATGGTTGATAATGTAAAAGGTCAAATTACTGATTTAATAGGCTGTAGCGAAGAAGAGATAATTCTCGCAAGCGCTAAGGAAAGAACAGGTGTTGACGAAATCTTGGAAGCAGTTGTTAACAGAATAGCTCCGCCGGAAGGTGATCCCAATAAACCTCTTCAGGCTTTGATTTTTGATTCTGTGTTTGATTCCTACCGTGGCGCAATAGCATATATTAGAATTATTAACGGGTCAATAAAGGAAAAAGAACAGATCAAATTTTTCGCTCACGACAAAGATTACTTGGTTGAAGAAATCGGAATTCTAAGACTAAAGAAAGTACGGACAAAAGAGCTTTCTGCAGGAAATGTTGGTTACCTTATTTCCAATATAAAAGATGTTCACGATACAAAAGTTGGAGATACGATTACTCATTTACGCAAAGGTTCTGAAGAACCATTGCCAGGCTACCAGGAAATAAAACCAATGGTTTACAGCGGCCTGTATCCAACTAACTCAGAAGACTTCGAAGACTTAAGGGACGCACTTGATAAGCTTCAGTTAAATGATTCGGCTTTGGTTTATGTGCCTGAAACTTCAGCAGCTTTAGGTTTTGGATTTCGTTGCGGATTTCTCGGAATGCTCCATATGGAAATCGTGCAGGAGCGTTTGGAACGCGAGTTTGACCAATCCATCGTTACAACTTTACCCAATGTTGAATATGTTGTCTATACAAAACTAGGCGACGAGGTTATAGTTGATAACCCTGCGGACATGCCGGAAGCTAATTCAGTTGACATAATAGAAGAACCTTTTATTAAATCCCAAGTCGTAACTCCCAGTGAATATGTTGGCGTAATTATGAAACTTGCTATGGAAAAAAGGGGAGTTTATAAGAATACAACTTACATTGACCCGACGAGAGCTGATCTCGAATTTGAATTCCCATTGTCAGAAATTATTTTTGATTTCTACGATAAACTAAAATCTATTTCTAGGGGATATGCTTCGTTTGATTATGAATATATCGGTTATAGACAATCGGATTTGGTTAAGCTTGATATCTTATTAAATAGTGAACCTGTTGATGCATTATCAGTTATTGTGCATAGAAGCAAATCATTTGAATACGGCAGAAAGGTTTCCTCAAAATTAAAAGATTTAATACCGCGTCAAATGTTTGAAGTTGCTATACAAGCTGCTATAGGAACAAAGGTTATATCAAGAACTAATATTAAGGCTATGCGCAAAAACGTTTTGGCAAAATGTTATGGCGGTGATATAACAAGAAAACGAAAATTGCTTGAAAAGCAAAAAGAAGGCAAAAAAAGAATGAAACAGGTTGGAAATGTTGAGATACCCCAAGAGGCATTTTTGGCAGTTCTTCAACTTGATGAGTAAAGGAATAACTAGTTTGTGGAAATTGTTTAAAAGATCGGCTGAAATAGTAATGCTAGCAGTTATTGCAGCGTTAATATTTAAGACATTCTTCTTTGAGGCGTTCCGTATTCCAACAGGCTCAATGGAAAATACACTTATTGCAGGGGATTTTCTTTTAGTGAATAAGTTGGTTTACGGCCCCGCAACTCCAAAATATTTTCCTTTTACAGATAAAAAAATTCCATTCATAAAATTGCCAGGAATCCAAAAACCAAAGTTAAACGATATAGTAGTTTTTGAATTTCCCGGCAAGCAGGATGAAGTATTCATAAATAGGCAATCCAATTATATAAAAAGATGCATTGGGGTACCGGGTGATACAATAAAGATTGTTAATAAAAAATTATTTGTAAATAGTAAATTTGTTGAGTTTCCTAAAGCGGGTAAATTAATAAAAGATGATTTTTCTCCAAGGGGAATTGAGGATTTAAGAATTTTCCCCAAAAATAGAAATTGGAATGAAGATAATTACGGACCTGTATTTGTACCCGGCAAAGATATTGAAGTTGAACTCAATTATAAAAATATTGGTCAGTACAAAAAAGTAATAAATCTCGAACACGAAGAATATGTTGTGTCTACAAGAGGAACCAAAGTCTTCATAAATGGTATTGAGACAAATAGATATAAGTTTAAGCACGATTATTATTTTGTAATGGGCGATAATAGGGATGACAGCTACGACAGCAGGTTTTGGGGATTTGTACCCGAAGATAAAATTGTTGGAGAAGCTTTACTTATTTATTGGTCTTGGGATGCTAACATTCCAGTTTCAAATGTTTCCCAATTGTTTAGCTCTATTAGATGGAACAGAATTTTACAGCTAATAAATTAATAATAATAACAAATATCACATCTAGCGAAGTCGAAATGTGAGTTAAAATGTCAGTTCTCGATACTTGCCTTTGGCACACTCGAACTGACATTGTGAGAAAAATATTTATTAGTGGAAAATTAATACACAAAATTTTTGGTTAAAATTTGCTAACTTTCTTAGAATTTTTTGAAAAGGTATAGAATGAAAAAACTTTTTCTAATTCTTCTTTTAACTTCAGCCGGATATTCATCTGCACAAACTAAATATATGGTTTACTTTAAAGACAAGGGAATTGAACCTGCAGAAGCGCTTCAAAAAACATCACAAATTTATGTCGAAGCTGAAAAGAGCCTTTCGCCAAGAGCTATTGAAAGACGAAAGAAAAGTATGGGTGAAAATTATATTACTTATGAAGATTTACCCATTAACGAAAATTATGTCAATCAGATTGAAAATCTCGGTGTAAAGATTCAAAGAAAATTAAAATGGTTTAATGCTGTCTCTTGTTATTTAGATGACAATCAATTGGAGAAAATAAAAGAATTAAATTTTGTTGAAAAAGTTGAAACAGTACGTTCTTTAAAAGTTGATAGAAAAGAAGAAGCGGGTTTCAACCCAGCCTCTGTTTTTGAAGCTTTGGAGGCTACCGACATTGAAGTTACAAGTTTAGATTACGGACTTTCATTAACTCAGGCCCAATTGTCGGAAATTCCTGCTGTTCATGATGCCGGAATAACAGGAAAAGATGTAATAGTTGGATTTTTAGATTCGGGTTTCAAATGGAAAGACCATCCTGCTTTGGCAAATAGAAATGTTATTGATGAATTTGACTTTGTATTTAATGATAATAATACTGAAAACGAAGATGGTGTTGATGCATCAAGCCAACATAATCATGGAACAAGAGTTTTTTCTATAGCTGCCGGATTTCATAAAGGTAACTTAATAGGCCCTGCTTACGAAGCTTCATTTTTATTAGCCAAAACAGAATTTGTACCTACAGAAAAAAATGTTGAAGAAGACAATTACGCTGCTGCATTGGAATGGATGGAAGGATTAGGAGTAGATGTTACCTCTTCCTCAGTTGGTTATAATATATTTGATCAAGGAGAAAATTCTTATTCTTATCAGGACATGAACGGAAATACAACAATAGTCACAAAAGCAGAAAACTTATCATTTGAAAGAGGCGTTGTTTCAATTACTTCTGCAGGAAACGAAGGAAACAATTCTTGGGGTTTTGTTACTGCTCCTGCTGATGCTTTTAATATTATTTCTGTTGGTGCCGTTAATTCGAATAACGAGTTAAACTCATTTAGCAGCAGAGGACCAACTTCTGACGGTCGCATTAAACCTGAAGTTTTGGCTCAAGGTTCAAATTTATACGGGGCAGAAACAGGTAAAAATAATTATAGCTCAGGAAACAATGGAACATCTTACTCAGCGCCAATTGTAGCAGGCATTGCTGCATTGTTGTTGGATGCATTCCCACATTTAACTAACAAGCAAGTTCGAGAAATAATTATTGCTTCTGGCAATAATTATAATAATCCCAACAATGACAGAGGTTATGGTTTAGCCTCCGCAAAAAGAGTAATAAATTTCCCTAATATTGAAATTGCTGAAGAAGATGTAATTTTACGAAAAGCACTTGTTGACAAGGGTCAGGTAAATAATTCTTCAGTTAATTTCTTTTATTCTAATGATGGAAGTAATTTTAATCAAAAACTCATTGATCAATCCTCAGATGATTTTTATCGCACATCAATCTTTAATTTAACTCCAAATCAAACACTAAGTGTTTACTTTACTTATGATAATGAAAATGGATCTCAGCGCGATCCGGAATCAGGCCATTATGAAATTGAATATGACAGCGCGGTAATCACTCTTATTGAAGAAAACAATGACCTTCCTTTGGATTTTTCTCTTTATCAAAACTATCCTAATCCTTTCAACAATAGAACTATTATTCAGTTTACTACAAACGGGAATGAGTTTGCCGAATTAATTATTTATGATGTTCTTGGAAGGGAAGTTAAAACCTTATTCGATGGAATAACCAAACCAGGCATCAATTCTTTTCCATGGGACGGTACGAATAATTCAGGCCAGTTGGTTGTAAGCGGTGCATATTTTTATAAGCTTAGGGTTGGTGAGAAAATAGATTCAAGAAAGATGGTTCTCCTGAAGTAGAAGTACAAAGTTTTTGCAACATTCACTTTAACAGATTTCTTATAAACATGCTTTGCTAATGTCTAAAATAATTTACGATCGCCAGATAAAATATTTAGAATCACTAAGAACTGAAAAGGATGATATAATTTTTGAAATGGAGGCTTTAGCCAAAGAAAATAAAATTCCAATTCTAAATTGGAATGCTGCTGATTTTCTTGAAAGCCAGATATTAATTCACAAACCTAAAAGAGTGCTTGAGATAGGTACGGCAATAGCTTACTCGGCAATAAGAGTTGCAAGAAATCTAAAGAAAAATGCGGTTATAGATACAATTGAAAAAAGCAAAGACAATATTAAGCTTGCAAAAAAGTTTATAAAAAAATCAAAGTTAACCGAAAAAATTAATTTGATAGAGGGTGACGCTTTAAAAGTGATGCCTAAACTTGTGCACAATTATGATTTTATTTTCTTAGATGCCGATAAAGAAGATTATGAAAGATTGTTTCATTATTCGATAATGCTGCTTAAGAAAGGCGGTGTTTTGTTTGTTGATAATTTACTTTGGCAAGGTTATGCTGCGGCCAAAAACGTTCCCCTATCGTTTAAGAACTCAACTATCCACATCAGAGAGTTCAACAAACTATTTATGAACATAGATAATATGAAATCAACTTTGGTACCCATTGGGGATGGGATAGGGATAGGGATTAAACTAAATTAAAAAAGCCGGCTTTTAAAAGCCGGGCTTTTATTCTACTTTACTTTTTTTCAAAGTTTCAGAATATTTTTCAGCAACTTCCTGAACTGATTTACTAGAAATAAGATTATAAATTCTATTTCTAAGTTCGGCCCATTCTTCGTGTAGCGGACAAGGATTTTCGTCTGAACATTCTTTTAAGCCTGTAACACATTTCAAGTTGATAACCGGCCCTTCGACTCGCTCAACTATTTCCAGAATGGAGCTTTTCTTGGCAAGTTCAGTAATTTTAAATCCGCCTCCGCGTCCTTTGAACGAATCAACATATCCGTATTTTGCCATTCTTTGTAAAATCTTTGCTAAATAATGTGCAGGTATTTCTTCACTTTTAGCAATTTCGGAAGACATAATTAATGTTTCTTTTGACTGACGGGCTAAAAACAAAATTGCGCGAATTGCATATTCGCCTGTTTTGGTATAAATCATTCTTTTATCCTCATTATAGTTGAAACTCAATTATTATTCAGGGAGTTCATTGTCTTAAAATAAAATTAAGTAAATGCAATCTTTTTGTCAAGATTTAATTTCAAAGAAATTAACAAGTAAAATAAAGCAATTGTTCCAAGTTCATGAAATATAATTATTTTATTGGTTTATTAAATGAACTCTTCGCTTAGTTCCAGTACTTTAATTTTATCATTGGATTTTTCAATTAGATTCCTTTTAAGTTCGCTTAAATACTTGGGTTTAATCATAGATATCATTGATGGAATTTGTTCAAAATTATTTTCCAATATCTTTGCATTAAACTTATTCAGCAAGTAATGAATTGTACTAGAATATTCAAAATTATACTTTATTTCTATTTTTACATGTTTATCTAATTTTTTTATTTCTGCATTTTTTAATACTCCTATGGCTGCATGGTAATAAGCCTTACCCAAAGGTCCCACCCCTAGCTTTATTCCACCGAAATATCTTATTACAAAAACTAAAGTGTTTATTAATTCATAATGCTGAATTGCGTTATAAATTCTAATTCCAGCGGTGCCGTTTGGTTCGCCGTCATCTGAGTATTTAAAAGTTCCATCTAATAACTTATATGCAAAACAATGATGGGTGGCATCATAATAATCTTTTTTGATTTTTGTTTTTATTTCGTCGAATTCATCTTCATTAGTTACCTCAAAAGATTGACCCATAAAAAGTGAGCCTTTCTCCTTAAACTTGAACTCGCTAAAATCTATCACCGTTCTAATTTCTTCGTTGTTCATAATTAATTAAGAATTTTTAAACAAAATAAAATTGCTTTTGATTTTTCCAAATGCTAATATAAAGATTTGGACTTTGACGAATCTACATAAATGGAACAACAAGAAAAAATTACAATTAAAGGTGCAAGAGAGCATAATCTTAAAAATATAGATCTTGAGATACCGCGCGATTCATTTACTGTCATAACCGGTTTATCCGGTTCCGGTAAATCATCCCTTGCTTTTGATACAATTTATGCAGAAGGGCAGCGCCGTTACATTGAATCCCTTTCTGCATACGCACGCCAGTTTTTAAACTTACTTGAAAAGCCTGATGTCGACTTAATTGAAGGACTGAGTCCCGCAATATCAATCGAACAAAAATCAACTACAGGAAACCCCCGTTCAACTGTCGGTACTGTTACAGAAATTTATGATTACATGCGATTGCTCTTTGCAAGAGTTGGTCATGCTCATTGCACAAACTGCGGATCGGAGTTACAGAAACAATCTTCCGAACAAATAATTGACAATATTATTTCAGATTATCCTGATAAAAAAATAATTCTTTTAGCACCTGTTATAAGAGGACGTAAGGGTCACTACCGCGAATTGTTTGAAGAAATTATTAGAGACGGTTTTTTAAGAGTTAGAGTAGACGGCGAAATAAAAGAAATTGAAGAAGGTTTTAAAGTCGATAGATACAAAATTCACAATATTGAAATTGTAATTGATAGGTTAAAAGTAACTGAAAAGGGACGTCATAGAATTAGTGAATCAGTTGAAGTAGCTTTGAATTACGGGAACGGGAATGTAATTGTGAATGATGGGAAAAAAGATAGGGTATTCAGTAGAGACCTTGCCTGTTTGAACTGTGGTATAAGTTACCAGGAATTAGCTCCAAATTCTTTTTCGTTTAACTCGCCATTTGGTTCTTGTCCAGATTGTGATGGACTTGGTGAAAAGAAAGAATTTGATATTGAATTAATAATACCTGACTGGAATAAATCTATTAATGAAGAAGGGATAGCAGCGATTGGTAAACCAAGGAAGATTTGGTTCTTTAATCAATTGGATGCTGTTGCTCAAAAGTTTGGATTTAATTATGACACTCCGCTTAAAAAACTCTCCAGGCCTCAATTGGATGTTCTTTTATACGGCAGTAAAGAAAAAATACCTTTCGAGTATAAGTTTGGAAGCGGAAAGGCTGTTAAGTATATGCATAAATTCAGCGGTGTTGTGAACTATGTTAAACACTATTATGATAATACTTCTTCTAATAAGATTAGGGATTGGGCAGAATCTTATATGAATACTCAAACCTGCTCAATGTGCAACGGTGGACGGCTAAAGCAAGAATCATTGGCAGTAAAATTTAATAATAAAAACATAAGTGATATAACTTCTCTTTCAATTGAAAAAGCAAAGTTGTTTTTTGAAGATATGAAGTTAACAGAGAGAGAAGAAATAATTTCAAGGCAAATTTTAAAGGAAATAAAATCAAGACTAAGTTTCCTGTTAAACGTTGGACTGGACTATCTAACACTTAATAGGTCAGCAAGAACTCTCTCCGGCGGCGAATCCCAGAGAATTAGATTAGCAACTCAAATAGGAGCACAATTAGCCGGGGTTCTTTATGTGTTGGACGAACCGAGTATCGGGCTTCATCAAAGTGACAATATAAAATTGATAAACTCGCTTAAAAATTTAAGAGACCTCGGAAATACAGTTATTGTAGTTGAACACGATAGAGAAACAATTGAAAGCTCTGATTATATAATCGACTTAGGTCCCCGAGCAGGTGTGCATGGTGGCGAATTGTGTATAGCTGAAGAAACGAGCAAAATTTTCAATTCAAACAATGGTTACCACTCTCTTACTTTGGATTACATAAATGACATAAAGAGCATTGAGATTCCGAAAGAAAGATTAAAGAGTAATGGTAAGTTTATTGAATTAAAAGGAGCTTCCGGCAATAACTTAAAAAAAGTTAATCTGAAAATACCTTTGAGTACCTTTACCTGCATAACCGGTGTTTCGGGATCGGGTAAATCTTCTTTGGTTAATGAAACGCTTGTAAAAATTTTGATGAAGAAAATTTACCAATCAAAAGTAGTCCCGCTGCCGTATAAAGAAATTGCAGGATTAGAAAACGTTGACAAAATTATTGAAATTGATCAATCACCAATTGGAAGAACACCCCGATCGAATCCCGCAACTTATACAGGCTTGTTTACTTTCATCCGAGATTTATATGCTCAGTTGCCTGAATCGAAGATTAGAGGGTATGCGCCCGGCAGATTTAGTTTTAATGTAAAAGGGGGAAGGTGTGAAGATTGCCAGGGTGACGGGCTAAAGAAAATCGAAATGAACTTTCTTCCTGATGTTTACGTGGTATGCGAAACATGTAACGGAAAAAGGTACAATAGGGAAACTCTCGAAGTGCTTTATAATACGAAATCAATTTCGGATGTTCTTAACATGACAGTGGAAGATGCGTTGGAATTCTTTTCGGATTTCCCGAGAATAAAAAGAAAAATAAAAGCTCTAAACGATGTTGGGCTTGGCTATATCACTCTTGGCCAGCAAGCAACTACCTTATCGGGAGGAGAGGCTCAAAGGGTTAAATTAGCAACGGAGTTGAGCAAAGTAAGCACGGGAAAAACTTTATATATTTTAGATGAACCAACCACCGGTCTTCATTTTGAGGATGTAAGAATTTTATTGAACGTATTAACAAAGCTTGTTAAAAAAGGAAATACAGTGGTTGTTGTGGAGCATAATTTAGATGTCGTAAAAGTTGCTGACCATATTATTGATCTTGGGCCGGGAGGCGGAGAATACGGAGGCAAGATAGTAGCAGAAGGAACACCAGAAGAAGTTTCAAAAATAAAAAAGAGCTTGACCGGATCATTTCTGAAAAAGGAATTGGCAAGAAAATAATTTGCAATAAAAAGGGGTATCAATGAAGTCTGTAAAGGAATTTAAAGCATACAGAACTGAAATGAATGATAAGATTTTAAACTCAGGATTTAGCGATTTTAAAAAGTTTTTTGCTTTGGATAATAAAGCTTATCATCCCGGAGCGCTTGATGCTAAAACAAAAGAGTTGATGGGGTTAGTAGCATCAATGGTCTTGAGATGCAATGACTGTATTCTTTACCACATTGATAGAGCTATTGAAGAAGGTGCTCAAAGACAGGAATTATATGAATCGTTTAATATTGCGTTGATTGTAGGAGGCTCTATTGTAATACCGCATCTGAGATTTGCAATTGATAAAGTTGATGAAATAATGGATGAAGAAAATGATAAAAAGTAGGATAGTTTTCGCCACAGGCAACCAAGACAAAGTTAAAGAAGTATCAAAAAATTTTTCTGATACGAAATATGAATTATTAAAAGTTACTGATCTTGGGGAAATGCCTGAAATTATTGAAAACGGAAGCACATACGAAGAAAATGCATTCATAAAGGCAAAAGCTATTTATGATATGTTTGGCTATCCTGTTATTGCCGACGATTCGGGAATTGAGGTAGAACAACTTGATGGGCGGCCCGGGATTTATGCTGCCCGGTATGCAGGTGAAAACTGCACTTACTCAGACAATAACAAAAAATTAATAAATGAATTGAAAAATTTTGGAGAACCGCATAAGGCTAAGTTTGTTTGCTGTGCTTTGTTTTACGATGGGAGTAATAAAATCCATGCAATTGGTGAGCTATTTGGTCGCATAATTAAAGAACCAAAAGGGAACAAAGGGTTTGGCTATGACCCAGTCTTTATGCCTGATGGCTACAACATTACTTGTGCAGAAATGGAACTTGAAGTGAAGAACAAAATTAGCCATAGAGGAAGGGCATTTAACAATTTGAAAGCTTTGTTAGATTAGAAATTATTTACGTGCAATAACTACTTGAACTAAACCAAAAGTAAGATAGAACAATTCAACTTCTTTAAATTCTGCTTTCTTTAGTAATTCAACTAAATTAATCTTTTCATCAAATTCGCCGACTGATTCGGGAAGGTAAGTGTATGCTTCTTTATCTTTTGAAACCAATTTACCGACAAAAGGTAAAATCTTGTTGAAGTAAAAGAGGTACATATTTTTGATCACCTTGTTTTTGGGAAGACTGAATTCAAGTATTGTAGCTTTTCCGTTTTCTGTCAAAACTCTGTGAAAAGATTCAAATCCTTTTTGAATATCAAAAAAATTACGAACGCCAAATGCTACTGTAATATTTGTAAAGCTTCCATTTTTTAAAGGTAAATCTTCAGCAACACATTGAACAATATTTCCTTTGCTCCATTCCTTTTTTTTGTTGAACAAGGTTAACATACTAAAAGATAAATCTGCACCGACAATAAAATCTACATCTTGTTTTCTTGCCTCAATTGAAAAGTCCCCGGTACCACAGGCTATATCCAATAAACGACTGTCCTTATTTATTTTAGTTAACTTTAAGGCTTTCCATCTCCAATAATAATCCACTCCCAAACTTAGAAAATGATTTAAGAAATCATACCTATAGCTTATAGCATCAAATATTCTTTTAACTCTTTTTTTCTTTTCCATATTCGGTTATATTTATCAATAAGATCTTGTAATTGTTGAATTAAAACTGGGATTAGAATGAATAAATATATAAAAGCAATCCGAGAAAACATTTGTTCAATATGTGTTGATTCTGATGAAAACGGAGTTTGTACTTTATCAAACAAAGAAATTTGTGCAATCGAACATCATTTCCCGAAAATGATAGAAGTAATAAACAACAATGATACAGAAAATATTGACGAACTAATAAAAATTCTGCGTGATGAAGTTTGTTCCGAGTGTAACTCACAAAGCGAAGAAGGAAATTGCAATTTACGGGATGACGCAAATTGCTCTTTGGACAGATATTTCCCTGTAATTGCTGAAACAATTCGTAAAGTTGACATAGAAAATTAAGATTTATTATGGGCTGGTTCATAATTATTAATTGAAGAAAAATACTATAATAAACCATAGATAAATTACTAAACCAAGTATATCATTTGTTGCAGTCACAAAAGGACCCGTAGCCAAAGCCGGATCAATTCCCATTTTTCTTAATATGACCGGTACAGAGGCCCCGACCATAGTAGCAAATATAATTATAGTTAATAATGCTACAGACAAAACAACCGCAAAGTATAGCGAAAAATCCTGGCTGTCCGAAAAAAACAGAATAGTTGCAACTAATAAAATGACACTACAGGCAATACCGTTAAGCATCGCCACCATAAATTCTTTTGATAACTTTTTTAAACTTTCGTTAATCCAAATATCACCGGAAGATAAACCTCGTACCATAACTATTGCTGCTTGCGCACCGGTACTGCCCCCCATTGCCATTACAATTGGAATAAAGAAAGTAGCAATAACCATCCTTGTAATGATATGTTCGTAGTTTGATAACACTACAGCAGCAATAATTTCCATTACTAATGCAACAATTAACCAAGGCAACCTAATTCTTGAAATCCTGAAAATTGTATCGCTGGCTTCCTGTTCTTCAGATAAACCTGCAATTTTCTGTATATCCTCCGATGCCTCTTCTTGAATAACGTCAACAATATCGTCGACTGTAATTCTGCCAAGCATAACTTTGTTTTCATCAACCACAGGAATTGAAACCAGGTCATACTTCTCAATTATATTCGCAACTTCTTCCTGGTCAATCTCCGGAGTGACATAAATTAGATCTTCTTCCATTATTTCGGAGATTGGCTTTTCGGCAGGATTAATCAAAAGTGATTTTAGTGTAACTATACCTACCAATTTCTGATCTTTAGCTAAAACGTATATGTAATAAATATGTTCAAATTCTTCTGCATTTTTTCTGACCTCTTCTGTTGCTTCTCTTACAGTGGCGTTATTTTGAACAAAAACAAAATCACTGTTCATTATACCGCCGGCAGTATCTTCATCATACTGCATAAGCAGTTTTACATCTTCCGATTGTTCGGAATCTATATTTTCAAGAACATGCTCAGCAACCGGCTCAGGCAATTCTGTTACTATATCTGCAGCATCGTCATCTTCCAATTCTTCAAATATTTCGGTAATCTTTTCAGGTTCAATTTCTTTAAGAATTTTTTCTCTTAGATTTTCATCAAGCTCTGGAAGTACTTCACCACCAACTTCGGTATCTAATAAATGGAATGCATACTTAGCGTTATCAACACCAAGATGATTAATTATCTCTGCAATATCTGCATGGTGAAGATCTGCAAAAATATTACGCAATCCCTGGTCTCTTTCCTGCTGGATAAGAAAGTTTATGCTGTCCAGCAGCTCACTATCAACCTGGATTACATCTCTTACCGGATTATTTAGCTTTGCTTCTTTCATCCTGATTTTGAATCAATTTTGTAATTTCAATAAAATTTTGGATGCTTAAATTCTCAGCCCGTAACCTAAGCAGGTCTTCAATTGTCGAAAAATTATAATTCTCAAATATACTATTACTCAATGAATTTTTTAATGTTTTTCTTCTATTGCCAAAACATGCTTTTACAATTTTTATAAAAGTATCCTTGATTATGTTGTCAACAAAGTTTTCTTTATACTTTAATTGTATTAGTGCAGAATATACTTTAGGCTTTGGATAAAAAACATTTGGAGATATCTTAAAACAAAATTTTACATCGGCATAGTAATTTGATATTACACTAAGTATTCCGTAATCTTTTGAACCTGGTTCTGCAGTAATTCTTTTAGCTACCTCATACTGAACCATAATAGTTGCATCGTCGATATATTCAATATTATCAACTAATTTAAATAAGATAGGCGATGTAATATTATAGGGCAAGTTCCCTACAATTCTTGCTTTTCTCCTTGTGGCAAATTGTTCAAGATCAAAATTCAAAAAATCTTCATTTATTATCCGCACATTATCAAATCTTTTTTTTAGAGACTCTATTTTCCTGTTATCGATTTCAACAACTGTTAAATTTGCAACTAAATCAGATAGATACTTGGTAAGAGCACCTTCACCGGGACCAATTTCAATTATGTTATCATCAACCGATGGATTTATTTCTTTGATTATTTTTTTTATGATATTATTATCAACTAGATAATTCTGCCCGAATCTTTTTAACGGTTTATCGCTTATCATAATGTATCGTAATTTTTTATTCAAGTTGTCAAAAAAGAATTAATTAAAAAAATCATTTTTAATTTTTATTTTTGGAAATAATATTCATTTGATGGAGATACAATTGCAAAGGAAAAATATTATTACTGTTGATTTGGGCGGGACAAAAATTTTAGCAGCTTTACTAGGAGAAAATAATTCAATCATAGAAAGTGTGAAAAAGGCAACAGACGCTAGCAAAGGTGCAGATGCTTTAGTTAAAGATATAGCTGAATCTATAAATGAACTATTAGAATTGACCGGTAAAAAGGAAAATAATATTAAAGCTATTTGCATGGGTGTTCCCGGCACTGTTAATCCTTTTACAGGTGTTATTGGGAGTGCACCAAACTTAAAGATTAGCGATTATAATATAAAAGAAGCTTTGCAGAAGTATTTTGATATACCTGTTCTAATCGAGAATGATGTAAACATGGCTGCTCTCGGAATTGAAAAGTTTGAATTCGATAGTAATGTAAAAAATATGCTTGTCGTGTTTGTAGGTACCGGTATAGGTGGAGCTCTAGTTTTTGAAGGTAACCTATACAGGGGTTCGTCATTTTATGCTGGTGAGATAGGGCATATGCTTGTTGATAAAAACGGCAAATTTAATTACGACAATGAATCAACTACCTTTGAAAAATTAGCAAGCAGAACTGCAGTTGTTGAATCTATTATAAATGATATAGAAGACGGTAAAGATTCAGTGCTGAAAAAACTTGTATTGTCAAATAAAAAAATAAAAAGTAAAGCACTTGCAAATGCAGTGAAAGATGGTGATAAAATTGCAGTAAAACATTTATCTCGTGCGTGTAAAATCATTGGTAATGTTTTGGGAAGCATTACTACATTACTAAATATTGATACAATTGTTTTGGGCGGCGGGGTAATTGAAGCTATGAACGGCTGGATGATGCCGAAAATTAAGGAGTCATTCTACTCTGCAGTTTTACCTGAACCGGGCAAAGATGTGAAAATTGTTGAAACTAAGCTTGGGGATGATGCACCGCTTTATGGAGGCTATTTGCTTGCTGAAGAATTTTTGGATTAAATCATTCGAAAGAATTTTCAATTTCTTCCAGCTTAGTAGTTAATTCAGTCCAGTGAGAATAGGCTTCTTCCAGATCTGTTTTTGTATTTTCATACTGTTGATTTTTTTCTTTTGAAAGAGCATGATTTGAAAATACTTCTTCTTTACCCAATTCATTTTCAAGAATGCTTTTTTGACTCTCTAATTCTTCAATTTTCATTTCATATTCTTCTATCTTTGCTATTAAGTCTTTTGTAGCGTTATATTTTTTTTGCCTTAATTCAGCTTCAATTCTTTTTTGATCTTTTTTAGATTTTTTTTCAGGGTTGGTAAAACTGTTCTTTATTCCAATTTTTTCTTCAAGTTGCTCCTGCTTCTTAGAAAGATAGTAATCAATTCCTCCTAAAAATGTTTTTTTTGATTTAAGCCGTATTTCAAAAACTTTATTTATTATTGGTTTCATAAAATCGATGTCATGCGATACAATAACAAGAGAGCCGTTGAAATTAATAAGCGCTTCTTGAAGCACAAGCTTGGAATTATAATCAAGATGATTAGTAGGCTCGTCAAGAACAATCATGTTGGCTTTTGTTAATAATATTTTAGCTAGTGCTACCCTGCTTTTCTCCCCGCCGGAAAGCACTTTAATTTTTTTAAACACATCATCTTCGTGAAATAAAAAGGAGCCCATCAAAGTTCGCAACTGGTTTTCAGTGTATTCGGTTGATACTTCCGATAAAACTTCAATAATATTTTTATCTAGGTTCAAATCGTCCGCTACTTCCTGTGCATAATATGATATTTGAGTTTTATGGCCAATCTTAACATTCCCTGAAGTTTGTAATAATTTGCCGGCTATAATTTTGGATAGCGTAGTTTTGCCGGCACCGTTGGGACCAACAAATGCTATTTTATCGCCACGCTCAATTTGAAAATCAAGATCATCAAATACGAATTTATTGCCGTCGTACGACATCGAAAGATTCTCTATATTTACAGGTACTACGCCGCTTCTCTCTGCCTCGGGAAATCTTATTTTTATTTCACTTTCAAATTCTGGCAACTCTATTTTATCTATTTTTTCTAATTGTTTTACCCTGCTTTGCACTTGTTTGGCTTTAGTGTTTTTATACCTGAATCGTTCAATAAATCTTTCCGTCTGTTTTATTTTTCGCTGCTGATTTTTATAACTCGCAATTAATTGTTCATCTCTTTCTCTTTTGTAGTTCAAAAAAGATTCATAGTTGCCGTTATAATAAGCAACCTTGTTATTAAATATTTCTATGGTTTTGTTTGTTACAGAATTAATAAAAAATCTGTCGTGAGAAACTATTAGCAAAGCTCCATTATATTTCTTAAGATATTCAATAAGCCATTGTAGAGAATCAATATCGAGGTGGTTTGTGGGTTCGTCTAGCAGAATTAGGTTATGTTCGCCCAAGAGGATTTTTGCTAGTTCAATTCTCATTTGCCAGCCGCCGGAAAATTCACTTATTTTTCTTTTGAAATCATTTACTTCAAAGCCGAGTCCCATAAGAACAGATTCAATATTGGAATCCATCTCGTAAAAATTAATCTCATCTTTTTTGTGATGCAGTTCTCCGAGTTTTTCCAGGATAAAATCTTTTGTTTCTGCTGTTAAATTATCATTCTGCAATCTTGAGTTTAACTGGTTTTCTTCTCTAGTTATAAGATTAATGATTTTCACTGAAGATTTTACTTCATCAAATAAAAGATCATTGCTTTGGTTAATGAATTCCTGCGGTAAGTAACCGACACTTATGCTTTTCGGAGAGTTAATTTTTCCGGATTCTGGGGTTTCCAATCCATAAAGTAATTTTAATAAAGTAGACTTGCCGGAACCGTTAGCTCCGACAAGTGCGATTTTGTCTTCTTTATTAATTCTAAGATTTACATTTTCAAATAAATATCTGCCCGAATACTGGATGGATAAATCAACAAAGTCTATCATAATTTTGTCTACTGCTTAAACACAGCTACCTTAGATTTTGTAACATTAATAGCATCTTCATCGTAAGCTACAATGATATATATCCCTGTATTAACTAAATCACCGTTATTGTTTTTGCCGTCCCATACAGCGATTCTTCCTTCAAAAGATTCAATGTCTCTCACAAGCTCTCCTGAAACAGTTAATATTTTTACGGAAGAACTTCTTATTAAGCCATCAATAACTAATTCCGATTTATTATTTTCGTTGAGCTTAAGTGGGTTTGGATAAACGAATAATTCGGTGAACGAATTTTGTGGTTTAACAGAGGATGTTGTTACAGAACTCAAGCCAAAACCAGTTCCAATATATGCTATCCCTTTATCTTCATCAAAAGCTATACTTTTAATATCGTTAGATGGTAATGGAGAATTACTAACAGTATATTGTTCAATAATTTCAAATCCATCGGGCGACATAACAAATACTCCATTAGTTGTTCCAACCCATTTTTGGTTTATAGGATCAACTGTTATACAATTTATCGTCTGCTGCCTAATCGGTAAGGCTGAGTTACTGTTTAATCTAAAGTCGCTTTCTGTTAAGACATTGATAATATTCACACCTTGGTTTGTGCCGACCCAAATATCACTTCTTTGGTCAACAGCTATTGCAGTTATTGTATTACTATTCAAGCCGTCACTCTCAGTGATTCTTCCGGAGTTATCGTCTGAAGCATCATCAAAAGTACCGCTCTCTTTAAAATAAAATAGACCAGTTGCTCCCTCCGTGACAGCAAACCACTTATTGTTAAACCTGTCAATAGCTAATAGATTAATTCTATCATCCGAGTCAACGCGTGGACTAGTCACACTAAAATTAAATAGCTGATTATCGGGGGTCAGCATTGATAAAGGCTTTGAATTTATTGACCAGAAATTAACAAACCAGATATTACCTTGAGAATCTTCAGCTATATCGTTAATTACAACAAAATCCGGGTCATTAGTTATGCCTTGAAGTTCGGTGTTTAATGCGTTGAAAACTTCAAAAGCACTATCTTTTAGTTTTGTGATTCCTTTACCCCAATTTGCAATGTAAATTGAGTTATCGTCGGAGGCAAAAATTTTATGATAAGCATTGGAAGGAAGTTCCGGATTATTCGTTCTATTAAAATTTGTCCAATCACTGCCGTCAAATTTGAAGAATCCTACGCCAAAAACATCTGTTCCGCTGCCGCTCCATAAACTCCCATCACTATCAACTGTTAAACTTATAAACCTATTTGACTCTGGTCCAGGGGGAGTTATTAAATTAGAAGTCCCATTAAATATCAATACTCCTTTTGTGGTAGATAAATAAACTTGCTGGCCTTCAACTGCAAATATTTGGTTGAATTGCTGGCTGCTATTTTCAACTAATGTTTCGGTACTATTACTTGAGTATTTCATCAACATGTTAGGAAGTATCAAATAAATGGAAGAACCATTGGAATAGATATCAATTACGTTTTCGTTGTTTAGTATGACCAATTCCCATGAGTTGTTTCTGAATACAAAAAGTCCATTATCGGTTGCAGCAAATATTTCACCTTGATGGCTAATTATTCTATTTATAGTAGATGCACCAAAGATTGCAGAATTAAAATTATTCCACGAATCAGGAAATGAAAGATTAACAGCGCCGTCTTTTTGTACTGCAATTCCCCGGTCAGTAGCTACATAAATTCTATCAAGAATATTTACACTGTTCACTTTTGTGTCTGAAGGAAAGTCTCCAAACTTTGTAACTGTTTCTTCAAATGCAAATGTAGTTTCGTTAACAATAGAAATTCCAAAGTCGGTTGAAAGATAAACTTTATCGTTGCTAATTAGAATATCGTTAATTTGTTTTTTACCCTTATCAGATGTAAAAATATCAACAATTCTGTTAAATGTATTTGTTTCTGTATCAAGGATATCAATTATCCCATCATTTGCTCCTAACCAAATTCTACTCCCAGCAAATGTTATGGCAGTTAGTATTTGACTGCTTAAGCCTTCGGATTTTGTAAAAAATCGAAACTCTCCTGTCTCAGAGTCATATTCAAGCAATCCACCCTCGGTAGCCGACCAAATTAGAGAACCATTTTTGAATGATTTGTTTGTGTTTTTCATATCGGTATAATTTTTCCAAATACCGATTCCCTGGCTATAAATTAAACTAATAGATAAAATAAAAATGAGGAAAATTCTGGTTTTCATTTGCAGTCCTAATTTGTGGAAAAAGAGTAGAAAGAAATAATGATTTATCCTCATTTAGTGAGTGATATGATTTAAATAATAATCTAATATTTTATTTGAATTAGAAAAAGGCAAAATTAACGCTTAATAGTATTATAATAAATAGAAATCTCAAAAAATTTCTCAATAATATAATTTTGTCTAACTTCACCTAAACAATTATAAAAGCCTATTATTTTCAAGAAGTTGTGTTTTTTAAGGTATAGGTTTTTTCAAAAGGTAAGGTTTTCTAAACTAACATTTTTTTCATTGCATCAATTCTTGTAGAGGATATAAAATATTTTCCGAAATTTGCATAATCTCCTTTATCACCACCATGAAAATCGGAACCTCCGCTCTCAAGTAAACAGTATTGATTTACAATTCCGCGGTAAAATTTAATCTGGTATTTGGTATGCGAAGGATGAATTACTTCAATACCGTCAACACCAGTTTTTATTAGTTTTGTTAAAATATATTCATCCATTGTCCCTGGATGGGCGATAAACGATAAACCGCCGGCATCACTTATCAATTTTAATGCACTTTGAGCAGATACATGAATTTTTCTTTCATAAGCTGGAGCAGTATTGCCCAGATATAAATCAAAAGCCTGGTAAAAATTATTTACTAATTTGAGCTCAAGTAATGCAGAGGCAATGTGTGGTCTTCCAACTGCACTATTTTTAGCCAAGTCCATTACATCATCCATAGTAATTTTCAGCCCAAGATTTTGTAATTTTTTTATGATCCGTTTAGCTCTTTGAAATCTTTCCTCTCTGAAAAAATCTAAATACTTATTCAGCTCATCGCTTTCAGTATCAATAAAATAAGCAAGTAGATGAACTTCTGTATCTTCGATATCAGTGCTGATTTCAAGTCCGGTTATCAGCTCGATATTAAAATCTTTGGCAGCGTCAAACGCTTCTTTATAGGCATTTATGCTATCATGATCTGTAATACTTAATATCTGTATCCCTTTTGAATATGCTAATTCGATTAGTTCGGTTGGTGTGTACCGACCGTCGGAATAAGTTGTATGCATGTGGAGGTCGGTTATTTGCATATTAAACGTAGGTTTCTTTAAATTTTTCGTAATTCAATATTCTTAATTTTGATCCCTCTAATTCCACTAAACCTTTTTTTGCAAAAGTATGTAACGTTCTTGAAATTGTTTCTCGCGAAGTCCCGGCCATATTTGCGAGGTCTTGTTGTAAGGGCATTTTCTCTATTTCAACCACTCCTTTTTTAATCATGCCAACATCATCTGCAATTTGTAAAATGACTGTAGCGACTTTGCCTTCTGCGTCTTTCAGAGAAAGAGCTTTAATTTTCATATCGGCAGCGCGGAGTCTTTTAGTTAATTCATAAAGAAGTGTAATTGAAATTTCCGGATATTCTTTCAGCATGTCCAGAAAATCATTTCTTTGAAGAATAAACAATTCCGAGTCTTCTAAAGCAGTAACTGTAGCTGATCTTTGCATCCCGTCTAAAATTGCCATCTCACCAAAAAAGTCGGATTCGTTCAAGATTGTTAGTATAACTTCTTTACCGTCATTGCTTGTTC
>CAJHYN010000088.1_pt1 | contig 23414 bp, 18 predicted proteins | sample 9198641 | NCBI WGS metagenome assembly CAJHYN01 (sample SAMEA7708370, study PRJEB35096) | sediment metagenome | biome: marine neritic benthic zone biome [ENVO:01000025]; feature: sediment [ENVO:00002007]; material: shallow marine sediment [ENVO:03000034] sea grass bed [ENVO_01000059] ... | reverse complement strand
TTTGAATTTCCAGTTGAGAATCCTAAACAACTTCTGATGTTAAATGGTTCAGCTTATACGTGGGAGGATGAGCTTGTTCTTTCAGTAGCTGTGAGGGTTAATACTAAAGAAATGGGGCAGATGCAAATTTGTTCGAATGGACGTGGTACTCATCGTGCTTTTGTGCCATTGGCTATTCCGTTGAAACTTGAACCAACTTCACATAAGAATTTGCATTATCTATCACTAGAAGTTGGAGATAAAACGGTGGTTGACGAATATGATTTTTTTGATATAGTTCTGATTGATGGTTAGTTGATTGTTTTTTTGCCAGCCGAGGAACACACCTCGGCTGCCTCTGAAGGTTAAGAATATATGCCACTCAATGGCAGGAGACTTATCACTTCATTAGAATTATTATCTAGCTTATCTTATCTCAAATACAAAGGTTGATTCTCATTTTCTCGGCTGTAGCACAAACCCATTTGTTAAAATTAATTTGAATTTGAAAGCATGATCATATAAATATTCTTCAATATGTTCTTTAACCCTCTCTAATTATGACTGTACATCTATAATTTCAGGTAAGCTTTAAAATTTTTTTTAAGGATTGTAAGAAATTCCTCATTTATTATCACTATTTATTTAGATTCTGCATACAAAATGAAATGAAGAAAAAACTTTTGTGAAAAAATGATTAATGAAAGAGATCAGAAAAAAATATTCAATAAGTGGTTAAAAGAACATAAGGGTTTGTTCTTTAAAGTTACGCGGGCGTATGCTTTTAGCCAGCATGATAGAGAGGATTTATTCCAGGAAATCTCCATCCAGGTTTGGAATTCAATTCCAAACTTCCGAGGGGATTCAAAAACTTCTACCTGGATATATCGTGTTGCACTTTATACAGCCATAGCATGGGCACGGCGGGAGAAAAAGCATACTGACGTTAAGCAACCTCTTGGCAAGTCTACTTACACATTAACGGAAACTCACGGCTCAACGGATAATCTCCTCGACTGGCTGTATGAACAGATTGCTCGACTAAACGAAATAGACCGTTCATTAATACTGCTTCTGCTAGATGGTTTCAGTTACAAAGAAATATCATCAATCCTTGGAATCTCAGAAAGCAATGTAGGAGTAAAGATTAATCGAATAAAAAAAATTCTTAGACAAAAATCACAGGAGGCAATTAATCATGGAATTTGAAAACATGAAAAAAATATGGGATGCACAGAACAATGAACATTTATATGCGATTGATGAGTATACACTTCACAGTCGCGTGATAAAAAATAGAACCAAAGTAAAAAAGATGGCGAACATCTCGGAATGGGGGATGCTGGTCATTATGCTCGCATTAGCACTTGCAATGATTATTGAAGGCATATTAGATAATGAACTTTACCAGTTGCCTGAAGGAGCTTTACTTTTCGTTGTTGTTGGATATATCTACAGGGGCAGGCGGAAACGTCTCAAGTATGAAGGGCAAACTGACCGCACATTGTTGGGTGACCTGGAACAGGCAATACGTATGATTAATTTTCATATAAAACGTCAAAAGAATTTTTTCTGGTGGTTCATTATGCCCTTAGTAGGGACAAATATTATCCATTTTGTGTATACATTTAATGGCAAACCCTGGTGGTTGTGGCCCCTGGGGATAGTATTCTTTGTATATTCTTACCTGGCTGTTGAAAAGGAATTGCGCGATAAGATTATCCCTCAAAAAGAAGAATTGGAATCTTTGAAGAATTTACTTGTCGGAACAGTAGGGATTAGAAAGTGAGAAATCGATATATTTCAAAAACTTTAATTGCTAGCCGAGGTCAGCACCTCGGTTGTTTGAATAGATTTTGCCTGTCCGCCAATTTTTTAGGCTGGATTCTTGACGTGCTGGAAAAGAAATAGCTGATGAATTACTTATCTCATTAAATACAGTTAGAACGCATGTAAGTCATATTCTGCTAATATTTGAATTAGCTAAGCATACGCAAGCAGTGTCCACAACCAAAGCACTAGGGATTATATAACGCCAAATTTAGTTTTCAAAAAAAAGTCTTAGTCAGTTTATAATAATGATCTGAAGTACTTTCTGAACAAGTTATATCATGCCCAACACCATAATATTGTTTTATTATGGCTGACAGTCTAGGAATAATTCAGGACAAAGAGGATATAGACAAAATCAACACACTCATTCATTAGATGAATTATTTTGCTTTCATTTACTTTAGTCTTGTATAAAAGTTAACCATATTCCCGTCAGGATCCCGGAAGTATATAGATCGTGTGCCCCAAGGTTGTGTTGTAGGTTCCTTTATCCATTCGATGTCCAGCATTTTTAAGCGCTCAAATTCTTTATCAACATCCTGAACCTGAAATTCTATGATTGTATTTCCTTTTTTAATAAGCTCGGCAGAGTTTGGCGCAATCTCTTCGTGTCTATCAATTCTAAAAATGGCCAGAATACCTTTATCAGTTTGAAATTCCGCATAAGTTTTACTGTTCTTTTGGGGGTTAAAAGCAAGTACACCGGTATAAAACTCTACCAGTTCGGTTACATTTTCTGTTATTATGCAAATCGAAGTTAATGAGACATCTATACTCTCAGATTCTCCCGGCTTTGGATAAGCAATACTTGTTAAACATATGAGTCCTAAAAGGCTGGCCAAAAATAAAGCTCTAGTACATTTGAACATATTACTGTTCTCCTTTAAGTTTTTTTAAAAAAATTACTCTCCTTTCTTTAGATATTACTACTTCTTAAGTTTCTTTTCACTAAAGTTTAAATTAACTATCGTTGCAATTTATCATTTGCGTATACACAATGCAATCAATATATGTTAGTTGAAGCTTACACAAATGCTGTGTCGAATTTTTAGAATGCACTGTTTGCTTGTCTTTGATTCACTTTACCGCTCCAAAAGTTTATTTTGTAACGGCTATTTTACGTTCAAATCCCTAACTAAGAAAAATCTTTATAAAATATTATTTTAAACTAACTTACAGCCTCTAATACTCTAAACAACCGGACAGTAGTGGCATTGTATATACAGTTATATGAGCTAAAACCCTCATCTTGTGCAATTTCTATCCAAGATTCTAATCCAGATAGGACTTATTGTCTGCTGAATAATCATAGAGAATTACTTAACTGACAATTTTTGGGTGGGGTTCCCGATGATGAATGTACAGTAATCCAATTCTTTTTCACTAAATTATTATCCAAGGTTTATTTCAAGATAGCATGCTATCTTACCCATTGTTTGTATTCTATTGTACTTCTGCTCAGTATACTGTTGCCCACATATAATATTTCTCATTGCTTATATCTATCCGTTTACTTTCTGATCAAATTTGGATTCATTTTGCTGACTACCCTAATAGCTACTTATTAATATACTTATTTATTAGTCTCTATTATATAGAAATAGAACATAAAAAATTAATTAATAATAAAATTGATTATATAAAATATTGGGTTTATCTTTTGTGAGATTCCCACGAATGGGAATTGATTAAAGGAATTACAATATTTTAAGCAAAATATAGTAAATCAACTTTGATAAATTTTAAATATAGGAGGTATAAATATGGCATGGACCAGAACACCTAACGTTGCCCAATTTAAGGGTGCGAATTGGGATAACTTTATTCAGAAGGAACCCAATTGCACACCTGAAACAGCAAAACGAATTGCCTTAAAGAACCCTAATATAACGTTCTTTTTCTTTTGTCGTGAATATATGGTACTTGAAGGTCACGTGTACGAAGAATATGGAGCATTTAATCCTGGAGATGCGGTTTTCTTTTCGGGTGAACCGTGGTTTGGCAGTGCACCGCAATGCGATTCATATCAAAAGAATGGAATGACCATTGCTTACATTAACCCAGATAATACATTCGGGTTGCGTAATGTAGCTGATTACACACTTGCAGACGGAAGCCCGGCGATAGATGTTGCATGTATATTCGCTGGCAATTACGCAAGCGCTGATCTACCTTATCTGAGGGCGAACAACAATAATCCGCCCACCACAAAACCATTTAATGATAATATTCAAGCAGTGTTAGATGATGGTTCCGTTCAATATTTACAGAGTAAAGGGATTACTGTGCTAATGTCACTCCTTAACGGGCATGCTGAGGTAGGATGGTCACAGTTTACGTCGCAACAAGATGCACAGAATTTTGCGGAGTATCTAAAGAGCGATGTTGTAGATAGATATGGTCTTGATGGTATTGATATTGACGATGAGTATTCTGCAGGGGTTCCGAATAACTCGTCGCTAATTATGGTTACTTCCATTATGAAGACTTTGATGCCTGACAAGATCATTTCTAAAGCGTTGTTTAGTGATATTCAGTATTTCCCACCTAATAGTTGGGATGCCAAACCCTGACGCAAACTTTAGACTATGGATGGGAAATGAGTTATTTTATTGAGGATCCTTCCAGAAGATTGACGCCATATGCTGACGCTGGAATGGGAAAAAAGACTTTGGCTTATGGGTACAATTACGGGAACACTTACAACATACCGCAAGAAGTCGAATGGTTAAAATCAAACGGTTATGGTGGAGTAATGATCTTTGCATTTCAGAATTCCAATAACAGAGATTTAATGGGACAAGTCATCAATGCTTGGTATGGTCCGGGTAACTGGAATTACAATTCAAATGAATAATAGAATAGGGAAGTAGTGGTGTAAACCCAATAAATACTTTTTCTCGCCAGCCGAGGGCTCCGTCTAGGCCTGACAAGCATACCTCGGCTGCATCTATTATATGTTCATAATCTTCACAAACTCTGGATTGTCGCTCAGATCTTTTATGAGCGAATGAGGAGTGTTATCCGGCAACTCATATTTGAGTATCTTCTTTCCTTTACGACTACTAACATACATGTTGTTTGAAGAGTCAAAACCAATACCTGAAACGGCATCAAGTTTCTCCCCGTTTGGACCGGTAAAATAATTAAGCTTTCCGTTCTCATAAGTTATTATAGCATTATTGCCTGAACTTCCGATGTAAAGAACACCGCTGGGATCAAATTGGACTTGCACAGGAGAGTCAATTGTAACGCTGCTTGTTGATTCAATTGTTTTTATTAAACTACCGTTTATATCATAAACATAAACACAATTACAATCCTCGTTTGCGATATAAAGGTTGTTGTCAGGGTCAAAGTTTATTCCTCTAATTCCGAAAGCACCGGTTGTAAAATTTTTTTGAAAAGAGATAAAAGTTCCGGACGGAAATCCTTCAACAATGCTTGGAAGCGGATTACCTGGACAAGCAGAGTTAGGCCCGCAAAACCTTGAAACTAAATCGGTATCCTGGCTGGACGTATAAAGATTTCCATCAGGTCCAAAAGCAACGCTATATGGATGAAAAAGTCCGGGATTTTGCTGGGTATTGCCTTGTGCAAATACCGAGTCATAAACCCATTGAGTGCCGTTGTATGAAAAGCGTACTATGTTGCTGTAATCCTTATAGGCATTAGCTACGTAAAGCAACCCGTCCGGGCCGATTGTAAAACCTCTTAGCTCATCTAGAGTTACCCAATCCGGTAATGTGTCTTTATCAATGGCTTTACCAAGCTCGTTACCGCTAAGATCGTAAACATGTATATTGTTGTATGAAGAGCCTTTGCTCCCGCCGTGAAAAGAAATGTATATGTATTGGTCCATGGTTTTTCCTTTTTTAATAAACAATTTTTCACCTACAAATACCCCAATTCAGCTACCTGTGTTTATAAAATAAATATAATTCATATATTAATTTATTAACAACTAAAAATTAAGATTAATTAGTTGCTTGGCTTTGACGATTTGCTCAGACAATTTTTAAGCGAAATCCTTACCTTTCAGAGAATCAGTTTGGAGGATTTGTGAAAATAAATACAATCGATGAAACTATTAGAAATCTTGAAGCAAATAATTTTACTGTTCACTTTTTCCCTAAAGGAGTTGATGCCGTACCGGAAATTCTAAAAAAACTGGAAGCAGCTAAAAGTATTAGCCGCGGCGGCTCTGTAACGGTTGATGAATTAGGCATTATAGACAAAATTAAAGAATGCAACATGCCGTTTAGAGATTATGTAAACCGGGAAGACCGCATGGCATCACTTACAGCCGAATACTACATTACAAGTTCAAATGCGGTTACAAAAGACGGTAAACTTGTTAACATTGATGGTTTTGGAAACCGCGTATCAGCAATATCCTGCGGTCCAAAACAAGTTCTTATAGTAGTGGGTACAAATAAAATTGTAAATGATGTTGATGAAGGAATAAAAAGAATCAAAGAAATTGCTGCCCCGCTTAATGCAAAGAGGTTATACAAAAATACTCCTTGTGCAAAAACCGGTATTTGTGACGATTGTGACAGCCCGGAAAGAATATGCAGAGTTACATCAATAGTTGAAAAGCCTTACAAAGACAGAGTAACTGTTTACCTAATTGATGAAAAATTTGGTTATTAGAAATCTTTTGACAGTCGAGATCTCTTTCTAAGCCGGACAAGTATACCTCGGCTGTTTGTAATAGCAGTTTGCGTCTACAGAACGTCAAAAAATTTTGCAGAATGAGGTTTTACATCGGGGAAATGAAAGAAAATCTGGTGAAATGACAATTTACATCGGAGAAATGAAAGAAAATCTGGTGAAATGATGATTTACATCGGAGAAATGAAAGAAAATCTGAAGAAATGATGATTTACATCGAAGAAATGTCAACTTACATTGACGAAACGAAGATTGCAGTGACGAAATGTCACGTTACATCGAAGAAATAACGATTTACATCGGAGAAATGTCAATTTACATTGACGAAATACAAAAAATAATGTAATAAAAAAAAGATGTCCCGTGCGGAAAAATCAATCTTCTTCTATGTTTTTCCAGTATTTAATATTATCTAAAGCAACTTTTCCCCATTTTTTTGCATAAGGTACGTTTTCTTGATATTTATAATAAATTTGATAGGCTTTTTCAGCATTTTCTAAGGATAGTGTACTGTTTATAATATTATATCTATAAAGATTGCTTAAGCATAAATATGTATCTGCTAAAGGAATTTCAAAAGCTTCGGGTATAATTTTTGCAAATTTTTCCCTTATCTCTAAAGCTTCAAGATATGAGTTCTCAGCATTCTCAAATTCATTTTTATCACTCTGTAATACCGCCAAATTATTTAATGTCACTCTGAACTTGTTTCAGAGTCTCAATTTTAGAGTGTTTTCCCAATTAAAGATTCTGAAATAAATTCAGAATGACACTTATGAGACACCTTCAGTGGTTCTCGACTTACAGGAATCGTAGCCCCATGAAATATTCTAATCACACTTTAATTTTCTTAATCTCTTCTTCACTTATGCCTGTAATCTCCGCAATCTCATCAACAGAATAACCTTTCTTTTTCATTTCTTTTGCAATGTCTTTTTTGCTCTTTAAAGCAGCCTTTTCGCTAGCTGTTTTCACAGCTTCTTTTCTCAGTAGTTTTTCTTCACTGCGTATTTTTCTTTCAAGCACATAACTTGGCAAATACTTTATGCTTTGGCGCAGTTCTTCCATCAAGCCGATTCCAACAAAACTCATAAATGAATTTTCGGTAATTATGAGGTGGTCAATAACTTCAATGTCTAATATTTTCCCAACTTGAATAAGCCTGTCGGTTACATTCTTATCTTCCTCTGAGGGGTTAAGGTCGCCGCTGGGATGGTTATGTACAAAAATAACTTTTACGGCACCTTTCAAAACGGCTACTCTAAAAACATTCATTGGCTCAACCGTTGTTGCCTTTACGCTGCCCAGGCTTACAAGTTCTATAAATATAATTTTGCTGTTGGCTGTTAAGCCGATTATCCAGAAATGCTCTTTCTCGCGGTCAATGTAATTTTCACGCATTAATACTTTCTGCATAATCCCGAAAATATCAGTTGAATTAGCTATCTTAATTTTTTCTTCTTTGGTGAGTTTAACATTCATAGGATATATGAAATTGTTTTGTTCGCAAATCAAATATAATAATTTATTCAGTTAAGATTGATTATTATTTATTTCAATGTTCCAATCACTGTTAGAAGGCAGATATAGTTTAGTCTCTCTTTTTTTGAAAGAGGGGTAAGCGGCAGGATAGAATTATCAACCTGGATTTTCAATTTTAGATTTAATTTTTACTCTAATTTAAATACATCAACAAATAAATTAATTTTATAAATACCTATTTCTCGCGAGGTATAGTCGATACTACTACCAATACCAATTCGAACATTATAAAAGTTATTCCAAGTTGGTTTCCAAAGTCTTATAGGATCACTACTTACTTTTCCATTAACCGTGTTATATATTGTTTTTTGGAAATCTTCGGCCTGCCCTTTTTCATAAAAACTAATTGTATATTTCTCTTCTACTTTACCGGCTAATGTTGTATCAGAATCAACATCCTTTATTTTAAAAGCAAGATCGGAACTTCCAATATCGTAGGAATCACCAATCACATATGGTCTCCGAGTACTGTCAGGAATTGGTACAACTTTGTAATAATTATGAGTCAGTTGAATATCGTCAAAAATTAATAACGAATCTCTCGTCTTTGGCGTCCAAACTCTTTCTATAACTTCCCCACTCAATTCGAGTTGTTCATTGTTTCTTAAGTTATTAGTTGTTCCAATAAAATTATCCTCCCAAAAAACTTTTACGCTATCATTTTCTCCTGTTCTAATATTGAAATGATATATATTACCAGATTCTGCCAATCTATTAATAATGTTGCTAGAATCAATAATTCCGAAAATTATAAATGATGCTACAATAATCGAAAGGATTGTAGCAATTGTAGAATTCCAGGCATATCGTGTAGATTTTAATGATCTAAGAACTTCAGCAGTTATTTTTTCCTTATCTCCGTCAAGTTCTTGATATTTATTCAAAAGCTTATCGTACCTTTTCTCGGTAGAAGAAAATACATATTTTAGTAGATCAAGTAAAGATTTGATTAATTTTATAGCCATATTTTATACCATTCTTATTTTATAAAATTTGTTTGTATTCTAGGAAATATTGAAATTCCTAGACATAAGGAGATTTGTACTAAATTAATTATTAAGAAGAGTAAGGTTAGCAATAAAATAATTCTTATTGAGAAAAAATCAAATAAAAAAAATTTTAATTTAATCTTTGAAAGTGGAAAATATCCTAAATTTCAAGTCTGTCCATCGGCCCGGTTTAGTTGCACTAAGGCGGTATAGCAAATATTGTTAACAAGTCGTTAAGTACCTGCTAAAGTTAAACATAAGCTGGTTCGGCGACTGCTTAGAAAAACTTATTCACTAAAGGTTGAGGTTTTATTATATTATGTTGGAGCTGAATTATGAAACATTACACTTAGCCGACTGCCCGTCAATTTTTTAAGGCGAACTTCTCGACGGGTAGGAAAAAATCAAATATTGGAATGATTGCAAAAATGTTAAGGAATTATTCATTACAATACAACAATAGAAAGGTTCAATAGTCTTATACTGAAAATAAGTTGGAAAAAGTTAAAACAACCAACAATTGTTAGGAGTATATCAATTGAATAGATTCATTAACATTCTTATTATTATAATTTCAGTTATTCTAATAAACCAACCGCTATGGCCTCAAAGACAAGCAATTGACAAGGAACTGACAGCCTTCACCAATGTTAATATTTTGCCAATGACTGATGAGATCATTCTGAAGAATATGACTCTAGTTGTAAGAGATGGAAAAATCATCAGAATAGGAAAATCAGGTGAGACTAAGGTACCTCAAGAAGCAACTATAATCGATTGTGGTGGACAATATTTGCTTCCAGGTTTAATGGATTTACACACACATATACGCAACAAAGCTAATCTGAATCTGTATATTGTTAACGGTATCACTACAGTCCGAAATATGAATGGAACACCTGCTCACTTGCGATGGCAGAGTTTAATAAACCAGGGCAAACTGCCCGGTCCGAAAATATACACAGCCGGTCCCACTACAACATCCGAATCAAGTTTTTCATGGCGCCGGGTTACAACTTTAGAACAAGCGCAGGAAGCTGTACAAAGTTATGCGAAAAGTGGTTATGACATGGTAAAAGTCTATGAACTACCACGCAATATTTTCTTTGCGATTATGGATGAAGCTAAGAAATTCGATTTGCCTGTTACAGGGCATTATCCAATTGCCGGTGAATACAAAAAGGATTTACAGGAATTTAAAGATGTGCTTAATTCCGGCATGAATTCAGTTGAACATATTGAAGAATTATATACTCTTTGTCAAATAAATTCGGTTTCTCCAAACGATCTAAGTCATGTTATCAGGATAATTAAAGAGTCCAACATAACAGTTACAACCGTTTTGGCTCGCAAATATAGTCTTAATAAAATGATTGAGTTAGAAGATGCGTATTTAGACAGCTCTATGACAAGCATGATTTTGAATTATGTCAGTAGTTATAAGGGGTTATCCGCTGTAAAGAAACAAATTAGTGAAATAAAAGAATATGATGCTGAAACACGTTCTGAAAATCTAACTGATATAAAACAGCTCCTAAATTTTTTAAATCAATTACATAAAGCCGGTATCAATATTGTGCCCGGAACTGATTCTCACTGGTATGGAGTAATTGCGGGGTTTTCAATTCACGAGGAACTCAGTCTATACAGTGAAGCAGGTTTAAATCCCTATCAAATCTTGCGTGCAGCAACATTTAACAGCGCTAAAGCTCTAGACATATTGGACAGGGCGGGCACGATTGAGGTGGGCAAAGATGCAGACTTCATTATTGTAGAGAATAATCCGCTTGAAGATATAGGAGCTCTGAAAATACCGGTCGGTGTAATGATTGGCGGCAGGTGGTTCGGCAAAATGGATTTAAAGCTTATGCGCGAAACGCTTTAAGCGTAGACAGCAAAAACTACTAAGCCAATAATTATATGCCTGGCGTTAAACCCGAATTATGCATTAGGATAATGTAGAGACCGTAAATCTGTTTTATAACAATCAGTTATTCTATTCTTTGCATCAGAAAATGGTTAGAAAAGAGAATATTTCTAACTGCTTATAAATGAATTAGTTACTGAAAATGATGTTGTGCTAATGCATAAACTGGGTTAAATCTGTAATCGAAGCTAATATGAGAATTATGTTGGGCTTAGTTTTAGAAATATGTAATCACTTTTGGTGTGCCCCGAGAAGTGCCTACCTGCCATTTATCAGTTGTAAAAGAATTGAAACTTTTTTGATTTCAATCCTTTTGTAAAAGTAAATTAAAACTTTAATAGGTAGACATTTGTTCTTGTTTGATTAATATCTTTTCTAAAAGAATTTTTTAGAAATTGATTTTTAAAAATAATATTGGTATAATAAGACATTCACTCTTCTAATTGCTGTTCGACACCACATTCTTTGAGCGTTGTCATTAAAGTAAATTTATAGTAAAGAATCGAAAGAAAAGTTCGAATTCTTTTTCTTAATTAATTTAAGTAAAATCTATGGGTATCATAATTCTTAAATTTCATTGTTCCCCTTTATGGAAGTTGGGTATTTCTCATTTGATCTAAATGAAAGTAAAAATAAGTTTGAGGTAATCATGCTTAGAAAAGTTTTACTTATTCTTTCCATTCTCATTCAAGTTCCTCAATTATCCACGGCACAGCAACTTGAAATAGCGAAAATTTTAGACTTTGACGGTGACGTGACGGTTCAAAAATCCAACGGCCCGTTTGGTGACGTAGAAGAAAATCAAATTATTAAATCAGGTGATATAATTTATACGGGTGAAATCGGTTTTGCTGAAGTTATGTTCCTCGATGATTCCAGCAGTATGTTTTTAACAAGTAATACTCAAGTTTTATTAAATGGTAAAAAAAATGAAAATCAAGAACTTCCGGAAATTAAAAAATATACGGAAGGAATTGAAATTACGATTCAATTAGACCATGGAGATCTCTTTTTTAATATTGTTGAAGACAGACTTATTCCATTTGATGTAGTTACATCTCATTCTGTAATATCAATAAAGGGATACGAATTTCCCATTGAATTTCGAGTTCAGATTTTTGAAGACGATCCCAACATTTCTCAATTATTACCGGATAGCCTGGATACTGAAATAGATACCTTGGAAACTTTGATAGATGGATTATCGGATTTTTTTATAGTTGATACAAATTTTACAGGTGCCGGAGATATAGACGAAAATATTACTGATACAACTCTAATGTTTGATTTTAATACCGGGTCAACAAGTGTTTTTAATTTAAGCGAGTTTGAACTTGAAATATTTCACTTTGGACGTCAAGAATTGAAAATACTGGATGAAAACAGTATTGCATTTATCAGCGAAATGAAATTTGAAACTGACATTCTCGGTGAGGAAGAAAAGGAGTTAATAGAAAACTTTTTGGTAGAAATAATAAGCCAGTTTGAAGAATAAATTTTTTTTAAAATGTGCAGCCTTAAGGAGGTGAGCATGGGTTTTATTAATAAATGGTTTGGTATAATTTTAACGATAATAATTGTATTTAGTTTTGATTCGCTAGTTGCTCAAGGTAAATACAATGTCCGGTTTACTATACATATTACGGACGGTACTACTATTAGATACGCCGGATTTCACTCTGTTGCTGTTTCTGTTAATCCGGATGGAAGAGCAAGTGTAAATTTTGAGCCTACAATAACATTTAACGGAAAAAAATATAATTGTTACGATGTTAAAGCTCATTGGAGCTCCAGAAATTTATCCATTCAAAGTTTGAGGAGTGAGAATTTTAAATTTAGTAGGGCTACATTTTTTTTAAGAGGTAATGGAGGAATAATAGGACTCTATTATAAATTAGATGGTTTAAAACAGACAAAATTGCAATTAGAGGAACCTAAAGATGCAGACGGGAAACCGAAATGTTTTGTTGGATTTAGTGGGAGTATTCATTATCTGTACAGATATATTCGATATGCTGAACCTTTCAAATGGTATAAATTTTCTATTAAAGCCTATAAAGGTTATGAATTAGTAAGAATTAATCACCCTTCAAGTGTACGAGTTCTTTTCGGAAAAAAAAATGTTAATGTTAATGAATATAGTGGAATCGTAATGGTTAAAGACTTATCAAGTGCCACAATTAATCTAACTCCTGTATTCAAACAAGTACCAATTGTAGAACCTAAAAAATATTCCACTGTAAGAATATCTCAGAGCTATGGCGGTACGGTTCAGCCTAATGGCGTAAGTATGTTTGAAGTAGGTAAATGGCATAGTTTAAATGCTGTTCCCGGCAGAGATCAGGAATTTAGTTATTGGAATAAATCTCGCCATATTTCCGTAAGATCTAAAGATAAAAATACTCGTGCAAGCAAGAGTGAAAAGATCGAATTTAAATTGGTAAGAAGGCCATTGCATTATGCATGGATTGAAGGATATTTTAAAAGAAAAATCTCTACTTACAGCTTAACCGTTAAACCGGGTGGTGAAGGTTTTAGATTCGGTAAAACGGGTAAATATAAAGTTCAACAAAAGGGGTATTTTTACGCAAGAGCTTATCCCTTAAGAGGATATAAATTTTTGCATTTTAAGGTAATCTCAGGACAAGCCAGATATATGAAAAATGTCGACGGAGAGAAAGTCATTGAGTCAAATTATATCTATCCTTTATCTGATTTATCGATAGAACCGGTATTTAAAAAAAATCCATCTTTAACAGTTATAGATGGTTCGAACCGGAAAACCATTCTTTATTCTTACAATGGCAACGACGTTTATGCTTCTTCACGAGAACGTCAATATATAAACGGCAGTATAAATATTTTTTACGGTTGGACTGTAGTTGAAGGCAATCCCATAATACACCATAATACTCATAGCCCTAATGAACCAAGAGTTACTTTAAATAACGGCGGTACGATTAAAGCGGAATATATTAAACCGGATTATAAGTTAAAACTCACTGCGGTAGGAGAGGGTACAGTAGGACCTGAGCCGGAAATTGAAGTAACACCGTATCGGACATATAACATTTCAGCACAAGGCAGCGGTGAATATCAATTCGTTAAATGGAATAATAAATCAGCATCAGCTTACTCACGGCAGATGGTTCTTATATATAATCCTTTTAATCAGAATTCAAGAATTGATATCAGACCGATGCTCGGAGTTGGAGATACGATCGTAACGCTTGAGGCAATATTTTCAAATAAATTTAATGATATAAATATAAGTACCACCCTGGAAGCACCAATCGGAAGGACAAAAGGCATAGTTAGTACACCTAACAAATATTTTTATGATAACCTTCGTTACGCTGAAGGTTTATACAATAGGGTGTACATCTATTCTGACAACAATTCATATGATTACACTAAGGGGCAGTATAATTATGAATTTGTTAAATGGGAAATTACTGGAGAATACGACAGAAAAAGAGAATATAATTTAGTAAATCTAAATCAAAACCGTCTTGCTCTTTATGGAATTAAAGGGGATATAAACGCAAAGGCTGTTTACAAAAAGAGAGAACCACCTAAACATGTATTAAAATTCAACTTTACCGATTACAATAATAATTCAAAAGTAATTGAGATAGAATACCAGGAAAAATAATTGATAAATTATATTTCTTAAAACCCGGGGAAGCAATGAAAAATATATTAAAAAATAAAATCCATACCAAACTATACTTGTTATTAAAAATAATAATCGTGATGATTTTTTCCTTGAATATACAATCGGCACAGGTGCAGATGACTGTTTTATCAACAGTGGGATCGGAAATAGTAAATCCTTCTTTAAGTGATTTTGGTATCGATCTCAATTCCGGTACAATCGGCAAGTCCGTTTTTCAAATCAATCTTTTTTCATCTGAAGAAAAGAAGGAGCTGGAAATAAGTTTGAACGGTAATTTTGAATTTGAGGCGGAAGGAAAAAGACATTCATTTTCAATTTCCGGAAACACGAATAAATTCGATCTCGATGCGAATATGAGTGTTTCTGTTTCAAGCAGTGATTTTTTGAACAAAAACGGTTTTGCACTTTTCAGGCTTCAGGATATAGATCAAAATATTGACAACGATACAAAAAGTATAATATTATCTGGCGGAACAATACCGCCGGGTTTAGTGACAATTAGTTTTGAATTAAAAGATAGTTTCGGATCCGGACTTGCAACAGGAAATCTTCAATATAAAATCAGTCAAATCGGAGCGACTTCTTTTTTTCAGCTCTTTAATCCCGGAATTGAATTAGACTCGGGAGATCCTCTCGAAATAACATCACCTTTTCCAACATTTAATTGGATTTACACAACAACAAGTTCAGTTCGATACGAGTTTATATTAAAACGGCAATTAAGGGAAGGCGAAGGATTTAATGAAGCACAAGTTCATCATACTTCATTTGTTGACGGAACTAGTTTTGTATATCCCGCAGATGCAAGTATTCTTGAATCCGGATTATATTACTGGCAGGTGATAGCACATATTCAAGGTACTACAAACACTCAAAAAGTTGAAAGCCCGATCTTTGTTTTTAAATACAAGGATCTTAGCAATATTCAGCCGATAACTCAGGAAGTAATCTCTTATTTGCAGCAGTTAAATAGATTGCTGGAAATTAAAGGATTACCCCTAATCCAAATTGATAATACTTTTGAATACAGATTTTCTTGTCAATCTTCAATAGATAATAACATTATTTCATTAGCACAATTAATTGAATTAGTAACAAAGGCTGAAAATAACCAAATAAATATTTTGGACATTAATTAATTGCCGAAACTTAACTCTAATTATGTAATGGTACTTCGGAGTACTTCAAAGATTTTTATGATTTAAAGGAGTAGGGAATGGAATATCGACGTGTTTGTTTCTTCGCTATTTATGTGTTTTTGCCCGGAATAATATTGGCACAAGAAACATCCTCAATTCAGTTACAGTCACAAAGTACAAGTTTAACTTTGAAACATTCCGGAACTCTCTACAGCAAAAATATTTATGAAGAAGTCCCATTTAAACAGAATTTAACAGGTGAACACGGAGCATATGGAAATGGTACTTATGGAGATTTTAAGTTTTCATATAAACTTGCGGTTCCGAACAATGAAATAGCAAACCAGCAGCCGCAGACCCGTTACCTCTTTAAATTAAATTATAACGATAATATTAAATTTTCATTTGGAGATGTAAATCCTAATTATCACAAATACATCCTTCCGGGTTCACGCGTAAGAGGGTTTGAGGTAAATTTAAGCATTTTTGACGAAGCGGTAAATTTGGATATTGTACACGGAACAACAAGAAAATCTATTGATCCTTATTTAAGCAATTCAATCGGTTTAAAAGAAGCTCTGGCTGAAGGTCAATTAACTCATAATGATTCGGTACGGTTTTTTGCTTCCGGAACTTATGAAAGGAATCTTACAGGGGTCCGATTACATTTCGGATCGGGAGATAAATTTAATTTCGGACTTATGTTTATGAATTCTCGCGATGATACTAATTCAATACAACAAAAATTTACAATAGATGAATTAGGCAGAAAAGTAATTGACGGTGTTACTCCAATGGATAATATAGTTTTGGGAAGTAATATAATATGGAAATTCTTTGACAGAAAATTAACGCTCTTTGCCAATGCTGCATTGAGTTCAATTACAGAAGATATAAGGGGGGGTGCATTAAGTAACGAAGATTTAAGAGATTTGCTGGATGAAAATGACGAAGATATAACATTCAATCCGCGTGATTATGATAACCTATTTATATTGAACAGTACCACAAAACCCATACCGTTTACCGATAGCGGGTTTGATTTTGATATTCTCAACAGTGCGATGAGTTATGATACCGGTATTAGATGGAATTTAAATACATCCGGTTTTAGAAACAGATTGGAATTTGTTTTTCAGAGAATAGGTAATAATTACCAATCTTTCGGGAGATTCAATACTGTATCGAACTTTAAAGAAATCAGGATAAATGAAAACATCGGATTATTGCAGAATAGATTAAATCTTAATATGAGTTATTCGCGTAAAGAAGATAATCTGAATAATTTTAAACCTGAACCTACCGTTAATAATGGGTTTAATTTAATGCTGAATTTTAACTATGATCCCAATCTGCCGGGTTTAAGTTTTACTTTTAACAGTACAAGTGCAAATAATGATTCACCGGCCGGAGCAGGATTTGATCAGGAATCCAATTCATTACTTTTGGGGATTTCTACATTTTATAATTTTTCATTAACATCATTCAAAAATACGTTAAACTTTACATTCAATAGAATGTCTTTTGATTTTACTTCAAGCAGCCTTATTGATGCAAGTGGTAATCAGCTAACCAATGAAACTGTAAGCAATTCAACAAATATTTCTTTAACAACACAGTATCAAAACCTTCCGTTTTCAACCCGTATTAGGTATGGAAACAATAGTCTTGTAAAAGGAGCAGGTCCAAGTCAATTTTTAATCGGATTCGGTATTACTTATAATCTTATTAAGAATTTTCTACGAGCTAATGTAGACGCAGGTTATCAAAAGATAGAAGCAGGAAGTAATGAGAGTAGTTCATTAAATTTACGTTTCGGAAGCAATATCAGGATATCAGCAAATCAATCTATTGATATAGGCGGTTTTTATAGAAAGGATATAGCTAAATCGCATTCACGATTCACTTTGAATTATAGATTGAATTATTAGTTCTATATTCGGTTTATAAACCTCCAAGATCTCGAAGACCCCAGAGGTTTGTCACATTGTATGACAGTTATTTAATTACTGGTTAATTTACATTCACAAAACCACAGAAGATAAAAAAGATGATATTGATCAGGTAGAACATAAATTTTTAACAATTTCATGATTTTATATTTGGGTGAAAATTGGCGGCATAAAAACTACAAATTAAAAAAAGGAAAAGAAGTATGAGAAAGATTTCAAATTTACTCCTTATAGCTTCCTTAATCATGTTTTCATCTCAAGCTTATGCACAAATTACTGAATTCAAACTAACCGCAAGTGACGCCACGTCACTTGACGAATTCGGAGTGTCAGTTTCCATCAACGGCGCCTATGCTATCGTGGGGGCTTGGCAGGAAGGGGATGGACTTCATGATAGTGATGGAGATAATAGACCATTTCAGGCAGGTTCGGCTTATATATATATTCGTGATGGACAGAATTGGATACAGCAAGCAAAACTCACAGCAAGCGACGCCAATAATGGTGACTGGTTCGGAAGATCAGTTTCTATCAGCGGCGATTACGCTATTGTTGGGGCTGATGCGGAAGGGGATGGACTTGATGAAAGTGATGGAGATCATAGACCGTTAAGTACAGGCTCTGCTTATATATTTGTTCGTAACGGCCAGAGCTGGGCACAACAGGCAAAACTCACGGCAAGCGATGCCGATGTACATGACGGTTTCGGGTGGTCAGTATCTATTAGCGGCGAATACGCAATTGCTGGAAGCCCATTTCCAGTAGATGATGATGGCGTATTTGATGCAGGTTCAGCTTATATATTTGTTCGTGATGGGCAGAATTGGACAGAGAAGGTAAAACTCACAGCAAGCGATGCTGAGTTGGGTGATTTTTTCGGGTGGTCGGTATCTATTAACGGCGGGTACGCCATAGTTGGGGCTCCCTCGCATAACAAGGAAGAAGGCGCGGCCTATATTTTTGTTCGTGATGGCCAGAGTTGGACGCAGCAAGCAAAACTCACAGCAAACGATGTTGTGTTGGATAATAGAAAGAATTTCGGGTGGTCAGTATCTATTAGTGACGAGTACACAATTGTTGGGGCTAAAGGAGATAACGCTTCAGCAGGCGCGGCTTATATATTTGTTCGTGATGACCAGAATTGGACACAGCAGGCAAAACTAACAGCAAGCGATGCTGAGGCAAATGACAGGTTCGGAGCATCAGTTTCCATCAGCGGCGAATATGCCATAGTGGGGGCTTGGCTGAAAGATGAAGGAGGGGTTGATGAAGATGGTAGACCGGTATTGCCCGATGCAGGCTCGGCTTATATATTTGTTCGTAATGGACAGAACTGGACAGAACTGGCAAAACTTACGGCAAGCGATGCCGGGGAGAGTGACGGTTTCGGCGTTTCAGTTTCCATCGACGGTGACGGTGCAATTGTTGGAGCCAAGGATGAAGGTGACTTCATTGGTAGTGGTGGGGATGATAGAGGATGGCTGGCCGGGGCGGCTTATGTTTATAATGGCTTCACTTCATTAGGTGTCTTATCCATATCACCGGCTTCACTTTCTTTTGGAAATGTTTTAGTAGGAGAAACCTCGACCGAACATGTAATTGTTAAAAATACCGGAGCTGCTGATTTGAGTGTCACTTCAATCACAATTAGTGGTGTTAATGCAAATAATTTCAGCGTTGACAATACGCCATTCAATTTGACGCCTGGTGATAGTACAATATTGAATGTCAGTTTTACGCCCGGAGTAATTGGCAGCATCAGCGCTTCGCTTGATATTGAGAGTGATGGCGGAAGTAATTCCATCGCGCTGGTTGGTCAGGGCTTTGAACCTGCAGGGCTTGTTGCATACTATCCCTTTAACGGAAATGCCAATGATGAAAGTGGAAATGGGAATGATGGATTAATAATGGGTGGTGTCACATTTGAACCTTCTATACATGGGCAAGCAGTAAGATTTTCAAGTAAAGATACGTATATACTTTTAAACCAATCCGGTCTAAGTGCAAATAACTGGCCAGAGATAACAATTGCAGCATGGATAAAAATGTTAGAATATACGACTTACGGCACTATTGTTCAGCGAGGTGATGCCATTCCTACTTATTCTTATTCATTGAAAGTCGGCGGTAAATTAACTCCGAACGCGAATTACAATCCTGGTACTTTTGGTGTAGTAGTTGCTGATACAGGTTTTAGTGTTATTGCTTCTACTTTTACCGATACGCAGTCTTTACCTGAGTTGAATACATGGTATCATATCGTTGGTGTATATGATGGTATCAGTATGCGCTATTATGTAAACGGGATACTAGATGGTGAAGAAATAATACCAGATGGATTGCAAGGAAGTAATCTTTTAGACAATGAAAATTTTGAAACCAGAATAGGCGGCAGTCCAACTCAGCCGACTTGGTCTGATATGCATATAAATGGTCTTATTGATGAAGTCCGATTTTACGATCGCGCACTTTCGGATCAGGAAATAGTTGATTTATATAATAATATTGTTAGCATTGGGGATGAGATTTCCGGTGTTCCAAGCTCTTTTGTATTAAAACAGAACTATCCAAATCCTTTTAATCCCAACACAACAATTTCTTATGATCTGCCTAAACATTCTTTTGTTACATTAAAGATATATGATTTGTTGGGTAAAGAGATAAAAACTCTAGTAAATGAAGAAAAATCTCCCGGAAGTTATAATGTTAATTTCGATGCGTCCAATCTTTCCAGCGGAACATATTTTTATACATTACGGACAAAAGATTTTTATTCTTCTAAAAAATTATTGCTTATAAAATAATATACTGTTCAAAAAACTCGGAGGTTTATGTCTTTCACTATTATACTTCAGAATAGTTCGAATCATCAATTATTTTATCATGTTATTTTTCCAACAATATTTTTGAAGAGGAAAATCCATGAAAAGAATTTGTGTCTTTTGGGGCTCAAGTTTTGGAAATAACAAGGATTATAAAAGTGCTGCTAAAAATCTTGGCGGGTTATTTAATCCAGATTATGCATTAGCACAACATCATTTTCAGTAATTAATTCATTTATAAGCAGTTACAAATCTTCTCCTTTTAACCATTTTCTAATGCAAAGCAATAGAATAACAGATTGTTATAAAATAGATTTACGGTTTTTGCATTATCCTAATGCATAATTTGGGTTTAATGAAAATAATTATATAATTGTTTACGGCGGTGCTAAAGTCCGTCTAGCCGGACAAACATAACTTAAGTGGACAAGCACACCTCAGTTGTAATAACGCGTCGAGAAACGCTTATCCGCCAATTTTTAAAGCGGGGTTCTCTACGAGCATAGAAATGCCCTCGCTAGATAAATTCCATAAATAATTTTCTGAAAATTATTTATTTGAGACACGCTCGAAATCATGCTATATTTAAATCAGAAAATAAATGACATGATACTTCATTTAAGAGAAAGGCAGAAAGAATTATTTCGTAAGATTTAGTAGAATAAAACAATGTTTGAATATTGGCTTCTTATAATACTTTGTTCAATTTCGTTATCTCAAATATTATTAATTTTGTTCTTTCTTTTAGTTAAGAAAAAAGGTTCAAATGTTCATAAAGTAATGATTAGTGTCCTCTTTATTGTTTGGAGTATATTTGTTGCGGGTTCCCTCATTCTTCTCCTACCTCTTCGAAATCTATATTTACAGGATCTAGGGCATTTAATGAATTTAACAATTTTTTTAGTTGCCCCACTTCTATATATCTATTTCTCAAAACTCTTTAAGACGGACTTTGTTTTTGATTTTAAGAGTCTGGTTCACGCCCTTCCCTTTGTTGTTATCTTTCTCTACTCATTTAATAGAATAGTAATTGAGAACGACCTATTTTTTGTTTTTACGCCCACTGCAATTGTGTTGCTTACATTCCTGTTTATACAAAACATTGTTTACTTTTTTTTGATATTAAAGGATATTAAAAATCTTCAAAAAGGGAGTAGGGATAGATCTAAATTAAAACTATTTAGATTTCTGTTGACTGCTACAACTATTTTATTTTTAATAAAATTGATAATCTTTATCATTTGGAATATTCTTCGGTATAACGAACTTTGTATATTCGTAACAAGCATCTTTTTTGGGGTCGTATTTATAATTGTAAATTCTGTAGTAATCTTTTCTCTAAATTATCCGGAATTGCTAGTTGGCTCTTTCAAATATCAGCGTTCTTCAATTAATACAAAAGATCTTGAGGATTATATTTCAAAGATAACGGACTTTTTAACTCACGAACAGGCTTTTACTGATCCGCTATTTACGCTTGAAAGACTTGCAAAAAAATTAAGAGTACAAAAAAATTTAATTTCCCAGGTTATCAACGAGTCAAGCGGATTAAATTTTAACGATTTTATAAACAGGTATCGTATCGATTTCGCCCAGGATTTATTCAGATCCGACAAAGAAAAAAATATTTTGGAAATAGCATATTTATCCGGCTTCAATTCCAAAACAACATTTAATAATTCCTTCAAAAAGTTTACCGGGAAAACTCCAAAAGAGTTTAAAAAATCTCTGTTAAATTAATTTTCTATTCAAAATGTACAGAATTACATTTTTGGACGATTAATTTTTGTCAAAATGTTACTCTGAGCCGCAAATTATTTAATTCACAAATTATTGGGGAGACTATAATGCGGACTACGAGTATTATGATGCTATGTCTTATTCTGTTATTTAATTTAATATATTCACAAATTAAAAATGTCCCGCAAGATTACTCAACCATTCAGGAAGCGATTAATGCTGCAGTTGATTCGGATACAATTCTTGTTTCCGAGGGAACATATTATGAGAATATCAATTTTCGCGGGAAAAGTATAGTTGTAGCGAGTAACTATATTTTCAACAATGATCCTCAAACTATTTTTAATACAATAATCGACGGCAGCAAGTTTACAAATCTGGATTCTGCAAGTGTAGTTTCTTTATTAAGCGGGGAGAATTCAAATACGGTACTTGAAGGTTTTACAATTACCGGGGGTAAAGGGACAAGTTTTCAATTTCCTGGCGCACAAAGACTTGCTCGAGAAGGCGGTGGGATAATTTTAGACAGCAGCTTCGCAAAAATAAGAAATAACATTATTATTAAAAATAAAGTTATAATAACATCAGGTGTACTCGCTGGAGGTGGTGGTGGAATTAGTATTTGCCATGGTAACCCGGAAATCACCAACAATCTCATTATTGCTAACGAAGCAGGATATGCTGCTGGTTTAATATTAAATTATTGCTCGGGTATTATCCGCAATAACATAATTTGTAACAATTCCGGTGGCCAGAATTTTGGCACAGGTGGCGTAATGGTTTGGCGAACACTTCCAGGAACAGTTTTTATAGAAAACAATACGATTATCGGAAATTATTCAAGTCAAGATGCCGGGGGGGTTTCAGTTACTCAAGGTGATAACCCGGTGATAAAAAATAACATAATTTGGGGAAACAGGCAGGAAGATGGTGGTCAAATTACAAGAAGCCAATACTTTGATTATAATACAATCGAAGATTTTGAAAACGAAACAAACATTTCCGAGCAGCCTCTGTTTGAATCCAAAACATTAAATTTATTATCAAATTCACCCGGAATTGACGCCGGTGATACCGCTGCTGTTTATAATGATATTGAAGATTCCAATAATCCCGGGAAGGCTCTTTTCCCTTC
>CAJHYN010000171.1_pt1 | contig 23887 bp, 23 predicted proteins | sample 9198641 | NCBI WGS metagenome assembly CAJHYN01 (sample SAMEA7708370, study PRJEB35096) | sediment metagenome | biome: marine neritic benthic zone biome [ENVO:01000025]; feature: sediment [ENVO:00002007]; material: shallow marine sediment [ENVO:03000034] sea grass bed [ENVO_01000059] ... | reverse complement strand
CCACAATAGAAGTCATTTTAAGTTTATTCTGCAATTCCAAGATCAGTTCACTAATTTCCTGACTTGTGATCGGATCCAGACCTGTAGTTGGTTCATCATACAGCATTATTTGAGGATCGATAATAATTGATCTTGCAAGTCCTACTCTTTTTCGCATACCGCCTGAAAGTTCCGATGGCATTTTGTCAATCGCGTCTTCAAGAGAAACAAGCTTTAACGTGGTTACAACTTTTTCCTCGATTTGATTATCTTTCATCTTAAATATCTTACGAAGCGGGAAAGCTAAATTTTCTCTTACCGACATTGAGTCATAAAGAGCAGCACTTTGAAACAAGAAACCTATTTTCTTTCTAATCTTATTTAATTCTTTTATATTTAATTTTAGTACGTTCCGGTCATTGATTAATATTTCACCCGCGTCAGGTTTAAGCAGCCCGATAATACATTTTAATAATACACTTTTACCCTGGCCGCTTCTCCCGAAGACAACAAGATTTTCTGCTAATTTCACATTAAGTGAAATGTCGTTTAAAACAACCAATTCTTCAAATCTCTTTGTAAGATTATTTATTTCAATTACTAAATTGTCGGCCATAACCAAAGTGTTAATTTTACTAATACAGTGTCAAAAATTAAAATCAGCAATGAAGAAAGAACAACAGAGGTAGTAGATGCTTTGCCAACACCTTCAGTTCCTCCTTCAGCAGAATAACCTTTGAAGGCTCCTATAATACCAACAATATACTCGAATACAAAAGTTTTTGCTACTCCCGGAATGAAATCACCAAATTGCACAGAAAAAAGGACCGCATTTTTGTAATACTCTAGAGTCATATTTTCTACAAGAATTACTGCAAGGTAACCACCAAATAAGGCTATGAAAATAACATAGACTGTCAGCAAAGGGAGAATGAATGTTGTTGCAATAACTCTTGTTACTACCAAATATTTAAACGGATTAATTCCGGAAACTTCCATGGCATCGATCTGCTCTGTAACACGCATAGAACCGAGTTCGGCACCAATACCTGAGCTAACTCTTCCTGCAAAGATTAATGCTGTAATTACCGGTCCAAGCTCGCGGACAACGGAGAGCGCTACAGTAGCAGGAAGAAAATCTGTTGCACCAAATCTTTCAAGTACAGGCTGACTTTGAAGCGCAAGAACAAGTCCAATTATGAATCCGGTAATTGTAACAATAGGGAAAGTCTTTACACCAAGTTCATCCATGTGCTTTTTTATTTCTGAAATTTCAAAAGGCAGTATAAACACCTGGCGCGCAAACTCAAGATTAAATTTTGTTATTGAAGTGATCGTAGCAAAGAAATTATAAAGCCGGTCAGCTAATGACAGATTTTTGCCGTATTTTAATTTAGAGATTTCCATTTAATATAAATTATAATCCTTAAAATAGTAAATAAGATTTATAATTGTGGAGCTATAATTCATGACGGATTTGTATGGGAAAGATTTCGTCAAAAAGCATTTTCTATGTGGTTAATTTCCGGGTGTTCTTTATCGGTCAGTAAAATTGAAATTACATCAATTCTGCAGTCTATATCTGCAATTTCTTTTTCGTATAAATATGCCTCTGCTATTTTACGGATTTGCAATTGCTTTTTTTTAGTTACTGCTAATTCCGGCATTCCATATTCCAGGGTTTTTCTTGATTTAACCTCTATAAAAATTAATAGATCGTTCTGCTTTGCAATGATGTCAATTTCGCCTCGCCCGAACCTCCAATTTCTTTCAACTATATTGTAACCTTCAGACACAAGGTAATCGCAGGCAATTTCTTCACCTTCGTTACCAAATTGTTTTTTATTGTCCATATTCTATTGAGTAATTAATTTGCCATTTCCATTTTCATCTATTAAAAGAGTAGCAGCTTCTTTTCCTTCTTTATTTATAATTGATATCCTGCCCCCGTTAATATCTTGATTCAATTTCGTAACTCTATTTCCGTTTTTGTCAGTAATCCAAAAACCTCCTGCTCCGCTGCTTCTCACCCCCAGATGTAAAACTGTTTTACCATTGTCATTTACTATATCTAAAGATTTTGCTTTAATGTTTTCATAGCTGCTATTTGGTGAAAACCCAGAAACTAATAATAGTAAGATTAAAACTGATAAAACAGACATAACCAATTTGGATCTTTTGTTTGAGTTTTCGAGTTTTAATAATCTTTTTTCTATATCGTAATTCATTTTTGCTCCAAGTTAATCATTTTTGATTTCGGTTATCAAGACGAATCATTATTAAATAAGTTAGGTTTACTTTCTACCTTGGAAAAGTTGTTAAACTATGGATGCGAATTTATAAAAACAGGAATTAAATTTTGGTTAGTGGGTATTATTCTCAGGAAATTTTATTGTAAACTTGGTGCCTTTTCCTTTCTGACTTACCACAGATATTTCTGCTTTGTTAATATCACAATAGTTTTTAACCAAAGCCAGGCCCAAGCCATTGCCTTCAAATCTTCTTGTGTACCCCCTCTCTTCCTGCGAAAAAGGATTAAACAAAACCGGCAGATAGTCGTCGGAAATTCCTATCCCTGTATCCTTTACTGAAACCAAAACATTCTTTTTCTCAGAATTGGAAATATCTATTTCAATATTTCCCTTTTGTGTATACTTTATTGCGTTATCTATTAAGTTTGCAAACACCTGCGAAATACTATATTCGTCAGCTTGAACAAAACAGTGTTCTTTGAGATTTTTAATATTAATTTCCAATCCTTTGTATTCCGCTTGTGATCTAAACTCAAGCAAAAGGTTTCTAAGCAACTTATTGATATCCAATTTTTTAAATAGTGGTTCATAACTCCCTGTTTGTATTTCGGACATGTTAAGAATTAAATCTATTGTACGAATAATTCTTTTCCCTGCTAAATTTATGATATTGAAACCTTCAATACTTTCTTCATTTTGTGCGTCTTTAAATGTTTCTTCCAAAAAACTACAAAAGTTTGTGATCGTGTTTATGGGCGTTCTAATTTCGTGAGAAACCTGTGCTAGAAACTCAGACTTCATTTTATTTGCGGATTCGGCCTTTTCCTTTGAAACAACCAGTTCTTTCTCAGCTTTTTTCTTCTGGGTAATGTCGTTTATAAATCCTTCGAGTGTTTCTACATTCCCGTTGTTATCACAAATACCTGTACCTTTTTCCCATACCCATTTCAATTTACCATCTTTGGTCAAAATTCTGTATTCGATAGTAAAGCTTTTACATTTATGTATAGATTTATCAACTACGTCATATACTTTTTGTCTATCTTCAGGGTGTATTAAATCGTTAAAAGCAATAATTTTGTCGCCAATTATTTCATCAGGTTGATAGCCGGTAAGTTCTTGGCAGCCGGCACTTATAAATTCCATTGTCCAGTTTTCATTGTTTTTACAACGGTAAGCAGTTCCCGGCAGATTATCCAAAAGAGTAGAAAGCCTTCTCTCGTTTTCCCGTATTCTTTTTTCAATTTTTCTTTGGTTTTTTTCTATTTCAAATTTTTCCAAAGCATATGAAATGTCAGATGCAATTTCATCTACTAAATTCTTCTCAACCGTATCAAAGAAGTTATTTTCATGAGAGTATATAGATAAAACACCTACTATTTTTTTATTGGTATGCAACGGTACTGCGATAAATGATTTAAATCCTCTTTTTTCTGATTCAAGTTTTAGTTTATCGTTTCCTTCTAGAAGTTTTATGTCGTTAATTACTACATAATTGTCGGTTTCCATAGCTTTATGTATAGGATCAAACCCATTACTATTGTTTGTCATGTCTATTAACGACTCGGCGAAACCATTGGAAACCCCTTTATGTGCTGCTAATTTAATCTGCCCGCTTTTTTTATTATTCAGCCCGATTAATGCAAATCCGAATTTACCGAATTCAATTACGACCCGGCATACTTCATCCATCAAAAATTGCTTTTTGTTAGAATGAAGAATAGTTTGATTAACCTGGCTCAGTATAGCGTAAAGCCTGTTAGAATGGCTTAGTTTTTTATTGGCTTCTTTGCGTTCGGATATATCTCTAATTATTTCCTGGCGGAATTTTTTATCGTCAATAGAAATGTAACGCGCACTTACTTCAACCGGAATAGTTCGGCCGTCTTTTCTTATATGAATAGATTCATAAGTCTCACCGTTTTCAATAATTTTTTCTTCAGAAGTTATTTTTATATTTTTTTTGTCGGAGTGTAAGCGTATTTCTGAAATAGAGAGTTCTTTTAATTCATCATGCGAATAGCCATAAAACGAGACAGCCCTTTCATTAGCTTCTACTATTTTTCCATTTGAATCAGTTAGTAAAATGACATCATTAGCATACTTGGTTAAGAATTCATAGTGCTTGGAAAGAGCATTCTTTTCGGCTTCAAGTTGGTACTGCCTTTTGTATTGAATAGATTTTTGATGCCGCCAAATAGAAATTATTACGCCGGTAACTGTAATTATTAATAAAATTGTCAGGAGTATAATTTGGTGAGCAAATGTTTGGATAGGCTCAAAAATTTCATCTGCATCTACTTTGGTCACCATGAACCATGGGGAGCCGGGAATTTTATTGACACTGGCTAGAACATCAACCTGTCTGTAATCTTTACCCTCCACAATGCCTTCAATACCTAGTGCTGCCTTAGCAGCGGGTAAATCTTCTTGAGTAATTGGTATCCGTAATTTTAGCGCGGTGTTTTTTCTATGTCTCAATTCGTTAAGAAAAAGTATATCATTATCGTCCCTTCTAATTATCAACGATTCTGATGTTTTACTTGGTGTAGGCCAGGATTGAATCAGCGGGTATAAAAACTTATGCGGATCAATTTGAGCTATAATAGAGCCAACGAAATTATCGTTGTTAATAAAAGGAATTATAAGGTCAATGTGGATGTTACCGTTTATATCTTGATTAAGATAGTCAAAAATAACTCCTTCGTTTTTGGATCGTAATAATAAATCTTTTGGAATCGACTGTATGTTTTCATTTGACTCATTTATTCTAATTAACGCTCTGCCTTCTTTGTCAACAAGTAAAACATCATTGTAATCATAAAGATCTTTTAATGATTCGAACCAGGACTTTATTTTTCTTTCCATTATCGAATTCGAAGGTTTTGTGATGAATTCGGTAATTTGATCGTCTATGATAGAATTGTATAGAATTGTCTTTCCGTCATTAATTCTTTCTTGCCGCCAACCGGATATTTGATTGATTTTTAATTCGGTGATGGCGGTTAGTTCATTATATTTTTCGGATTTGATTATCTCCTTTCTGTCTTGATAATAATAATAACCTATCAAAGACAAAACAGCAGTAAATACTATGAAAAGTAAAATATTTTTCGTAGGAAAAACTGGTTTCATTGCTAAATAATATTTTATTAATTTATTACCTTTTATTTCGTTAAACTCATGTTATTACTGAGTTTAATTTAAGAATAGTGAAGCTTAAATATTATCATATAAGTTGAAAATTTGAGGCAATAATTCAATATAAATGAGATGAATGGTTCATAATATGAGATAAGTTAATCGTTTTCCCCTTTTAATGATATCATCCATGAAATTGAGAAAGATTTCCATTAAAAAGTATTTTTTTGAGAAAGCTTCTTCTGTGTTTTTTTGTAACTCCGTATTTTTTTATGGCTTCAATGTGCTGTTTTGTTCCGTAGCCCTTATTTTTTTCCCAAAAGTAATTAGGATGCTTCTTGGAGGCCTCGATCATTATTCTGTCCCTTGTAACTTTTGCTAAAATTGATGCTGCCGCAATGGAGAATGATTTAGAATCACCTTTGACAATTGTTTTCGTTGGGGCATTAGCACAAAATGATTTATTACCATCAATGAGTATCAAATCAGGGGGTATCTCTAAAGATAAAAACGCAGTTTTCATTGCCTTTAAAGTGGCCTGAAGAATATTAATTTCGTCGATTTCATTTTCGTTTATAATTCCGATTCCGTAACAAGCTGCCTTATCTTTGATTTGTTCGAAAAGTTTCCCTCTTTTTTTAGCATTAAGTTTTTTTGAGTCGTCAATTCCTTCTATGAAAATATCTTTTTCAAATATTACTGCTGCGGCAACTACCGGACCTGCCAAAGGGCCCCGTCCTGCTTCGTCAATACCGCAAATGTAATTTATGTCATTAGATAAAAAGGAGTTATCAAAGTCTTTCATTTAAGAACCTACATAAATAGCAATTAATCCAAATACCATATTCAGCTTTATTAGTTTGCTTATTTTTGATAAAGAATTTATAGCGTTCTTGCCGATCAATAGTTTTACGGCGTAAGCAAATACTACATTTACCAAAAGCATTATTATGATGAAGTATTCGATTTTATATATATCAAGAAGAAAAGGCAGCACAGAAGTTATCGCTAAAAAGATCATCAGCAAGATTGAAATTTTCAGCGATCTTTCAAATCCGTATCTTTGAGGAAATGTTATGATATTAAGTTTCCTATCACCTGAAATGTCTTCAACGTCTTTAATTATTTCCCTAATAAAGTTGATTAAAAATGCAAATGCAGCCGGAATTAATCCTTTAGCAATGTTGCCGTAAACTAAAGCACCGTAAAGTAATGCAGATGAAGTTAAAAGTGCTACAGTAATATTTCCTACTAAAATTATTCTTTTTAAAGATTTTGAATAAAAGAAAAGTATAAGATTTATAATAATCAAAAAAGTAACCGAGTAAATTCCGTTTTTGATGGATAGCAACAAAGATATTATGAGAAATGAAGAATAAATAAAATAAGCTTGCTTCATCGATAATCTTTTACTTGGCAGTATCCTCCCCGGTTTATTTATTTTGTCAATTTCAATATCGAAAATATCATTAATCACATTTCCTGCAGCACATGCAAAACTTAAACTTAGCGCGGCATAGAGTAATTTTGGTTCAACATTATTGCTCACAAGCAAACCGGAAATTATCACAGCAATAAAAGTGATTAAAAAATTTGCCGGGCGTGAAATTTTAATAACGGGTTTAATATAGTTAGCGAACATTTAACGGATAATTTATCTACTAAAATTTGTTATCACAAAGAGGATTATTATATTCACAACCAAACTTTGGGATAATTGAATTTTAATATGTTTCGAATGGCGAAAAAAGGCAAGCTGATGATAGAGATTTTGCCTAATAAATGTGATTTTTGTGGTGCTTGTGTTGGTGTTTGTCCTGAAGATGCTATTGAGCTAAAAGAAGCAGAAATAAAAATTATAGACCCCAAATGTACAAACTGTTCAAAATGCATTTGGTCTTGCCCGATAGAAGTAATAAAATTTAACAAAGAAGGAGTTTTGCTTTAAGTTTACTAAGCTAAACTCAAATTAAAATGAAAGAAGAATACGATATAATAGTTGTTGGAGCCGGTCCTTCGGGTTCAATGGCAGCGAGATATGCAAGCGAGCAGGGGGCAAGTGTTCTAATGCTTGAAAAAGATAGAGATGTTGGGTATCCTGTCAGATGCGGCGAAGCTATTACAAAAAGAAATTTAATACAATTCATAGAACCAGACCCTAAATGGGTCTCGGCGGAAATTTCAAAGTTTGTTGTTTATGCACCGGACGGGACAGAAGTAGTTTTTGATTTTGGTGAAGTAAAAGGTTACATGTTGGAGCGTAGAATCTTTGACTACGAACTTGCTAAAACAGCTTCAAATGCCGGTACAGAAATTATAACCCGAGCTTATGTTTATGATTTGATTTTAGAAGACGGAAAAGTCTGTGGTGTGAAAATAGAATACCGCGGAGAGAAAATAGAGATTAGGTCAAAGATTGTTATTGCTGCTGATGGTGTTGAATCTAGAGTCGGAAGATGGGCCGGATTAAAAACCCATATTGACTTTAGAGATATGGAATCATGTTTTCAGGTGACGGCCTCAAATGTGAATGTTAGTCAGGATGCTCTTTATTTTTACTTAGGAAGCAATTATGCACCAGGCGGATATTTCTGGGTTTTCCCGAAAGGAAAGAACATTTCAAATGTAGGTTTGGGAGTAAGCGGAGACTATTGCAAGAAGCGTTCTTCAATTTCATACTTTAATGAGCATTTAAATAATTTTTTCCCTGATGCATCAATACTTACTCAAGTTGCAGGTGGGGTACCGTGTTCGATTACTTTGGATGAAATTACGGGAAACGGAATGATGTTGGTTGGAGACGCAGCACGCCAGGTAAACCCATTAACTGGCGGGGGCATAGGCAGCGGTATGATTGGGGGAAGCATTGCCGGTAAGATTGCCGGTAAGGCAATTAAAAAAAATAATCTGGAGTTGATTCATGAATACAAAAAGGAATGGCATAAAAGAAGAGGCAAACTTCATTTAATATTGGATAAGATTAAAGAAGAATTTTTTACTATTTCTGATGATGAGTTTAATAAAATTTTTCACAAGATGTTAAAGCTCTCACCCAAAGATAGAACACTCAATAAACTTTTTATGACAGCTCTCGTTAATAAACCTTCGCTTTTAGTTGAAGTAGCGAAAGTTATTTTAATTTAGCTAAAACTCATTTACTAATCCAAAATGAATTTTGCCTTCGCTGAATCCATCTCCTTCTCCCAAGGCATAACTCACTCCGAGAATTCCGAGTGTTGTTTCAATGTTAAGCCCTAAACCGTAGCCGACTTTAAACTCAGTTAATTCTAGAATATTCCTTTGTTCATCAGCATTTCGTAAAAAGTAACCTATATCAAAGAAAGGATAAAAGAAGGACCGTTTAGTTAATAAAAACCTGTATTCAAAGTTGGACCAAAAAATCCTGTTCCCAAGAAATTGGCTTTCACGGTAACCTCTCAAAGTGTTTGTCCCGCCAAGTCTATATAAATCACTGATTTCAAAGGAACCGCCGCGCATTTCTTTACCATGCAGACCCAGAGCCAATATCTGTCTATCGAATAATTCGTAAAACAATTCCAGGTCAACTTCAAAACGCTGATGATTTATTTCTGTTTCGGTATTCTCGAAAATGAATTCATCCGGGCCGTTAATGTTTTTTGATCTGAAGTAATAGGAGTTTAAGAAATGTATTCCCGAAGTGGGGGAAAGCAAATCATCTCTTGTATCAATTGACAAATTTACCCCAGTTGAAATGACGGATGAATTAAATACTGTAAAAACATTAGATTCATTCTCTGAAGGAATAGTAGATTGACTTTCAAAAAGAAAAGAAGCGGATAAATTTTCAGTTGCTAAAAATTCTATTTGTGAATTAAAATTCCTTTGTACATAGGTAGAATCCTGCTTACGCTGGAACAAGCCGAAAGATATATTAAAAGGATAACTGAAAATCCAGGGCTCGAGATATTTTAATTCAAGTTCCTGTGAATTTTGATCTTCTTGTTCCCAGCGGATCAAAGCAGCTCTTCCGGTTCCGAATAAATTACGTAATGAAATATTTACAAATCCTGTAAAAAAACCACTCTCGTTTTCGTTGTTCGAAGGAACAAAGCCAACAATTCCATCGAAATTATTTGTCTGAATTTCTTTTACTGAAATTTGCAACACTCCTTCATTGACAGAATTAATATAAAACTTAGGCTGTTGAGCAGGTTCAAAAAATCTCATCCTATTTAATCGCGTAGGAATTTCTTCAACTAAATCATCATTAAAAATTTCATTTTCTTTCAGCCTTAGATTTCTAATTATCACATCATTTTTTGTTTTATCGTTCCCTGTTATCTCGATTTTTTTGATTGTGCTATTCTCACCTTTTTCCAAAGACAAATAAATGTCAGCAAGGTTTTTGTTATTGGTCGAATCTGTGAAGAAATAAACAGACTTTATCTTAACTGAAACAAATGGGAAGCCTTTGTTATCGTAATATTCAATTATATCCGAAATTGTGTTTTCAGTGTTTAGTTTTGTAAATAGTTGGTCTTCAATTTGCAAAGAAATTAAATTTATATCGTCAACATAAGCAGAATCAATTCCATTTAAAAAAATCTTATTAACATAAGTAGGATCGTTTTCAACAATGCTAAGTTCTATTTTCAATGTTGATGAATCTTTGGAGAAAGTTTTTTTAATCTCTCCGAAAGAATAATTGTAAAATCCTTTTTCTCTTAAGTTATAGCCGATAATAGATTTTAAGGAATCATCCTTGAAGTCCGGAGTCTTTAAACCAATTATCTTTGACCAGGCAGAATATTGTTCGCTAGTAAAATTAACATTTCCTTTAATATTGAGGGAAGTTATTTGCTGTGAATAAAATCTGGTAAAAGAAAATATTAAAAAAATCAAAAGCAATTTAGATGGTAGGCGAGTCATCTATTATCTTCATTTTTTTACCCAATGTAAAAACTTCTACTTTGTCTTTAAACAAATCTATCTCTTCTTTTGTAACATTGCATACCTCCGGTTTATCAGCATTTGCTGCACCCAGAGCAGAAGCAATTTTTATTGTATCATGATAAACAAAAGATCTCTCAAGACCATAAACTAAACCTGCAACAAATGCATCACCGCTGCCTGTTGGATCAACTTCTTTAACAATAGGATTCTTAATTCTATAATGAAAGTCAAATTTTGATGCAAAAGTATCATTCGCTCCATCAGTAAGGAAAATCATTTTTATTCCTTTGTCGTAAAGTTGGCAAAGAAATTCTTTTTTATCGGATTCACTAACGAGAGTATTATTTAACGATTTACTTATTTCATTAATGTTATTGTGAATTGCAAACGGTTTTTGATCTAAGCAGTCATTTAAATGATTGCCATAGGTGTCCAGAATAGAAATTTTGTCATGCTTGTTAGCAAGCTCTATCCCGTAAGGGAAAATTTCATCAGCAAGTTTGCAGGGTGAAGAACCCGAAAATACGACTATTGAACAATTCCGAATCATTTTGTCTAAACGTGATTTGAAAGATTCTACCTCTTTGGCTGATAAATCTGCATCCTGAGAAAAGTATGATGTTAAATTGTTTTTTGATTCGTCAATAGCTAAAAAACCGTAACGTGTTTCATTATTTATTGGCTGATAAACAAAGTCAATCTTTTCCTGTTTGAGAATATTCCTGTAAATCTTTCCGTTGTTGCCGCCCAAAGGAAGGTAAGCTTGATTTTTAATATTGAGGTGATTCAACTGGCGGCTGACATTGATGCCTTTGCCGCCGGTTTTAAGGATTTCGTTGTAGCTTCTGTTAACTTTACCAAATTCAATTTTTCTAAAGAACAATCTTCTTTCGAGCAAAGGATTGATTGTTACTGTAAGAACCAAAGAATTAATTCCTTTTATTGTCTGTATCTAAACCATTCACCGTAAGGAGAAGAAGTTAACCTGTAATCTCCGAAACCAGTTTGATCAACAAAAACAAAGCTTCTGTTCAAATGGTAGTATTCCCAAATTTCATAAGGCTTTGCTCCCATATCAAAAGGATGCCTTTCAACAGCGCTTGGCGGACCGAGCGTAACATAAACCATCCCCATATCCGAGCGCCATCCTTTAAAGTAATTTCCAAAATGAAGGTTCGCATATTCAATTCTTCTGTAATACTCTACGAATACTTCATTTTCATTCGTATAAGGTGAAGGATCACGCTTTTTCCAAAATTCTTTGAATCTATCGATCCTTATTTCTTCATTGGGAGCTTCTCTTATCAAGTCAATTTCAGAACCTGTGGCAATATACTGCATTTGCTCAATTGCCAACTCAAGATCGTGTATTGTTTCAGGAAATCCTTCTATTTTCAAGTGGAAGTTTTTTGAAGCAATTGCAATGTTATCAAAGTCATCGTTTTTAACTTCTGCATATATTTTATGTGGTCCTAATTTAAATTCTTTGTTATCAACTGAATGAAATATTCTATTGGATCCTTTGTTTAATGTATAGCTGATCATTTCTTTGAAAACTTCTTTGCCATTTTTATCGTTCACAAAATATTTAACAGATACATCCCTGCCGGCATCGGAATATATTTCATAAAAGAAAGCAACATTTGAGTCCGCATTTGTGACTCTCTTAGAGATATTAGGTATTACTCTTTCACCTTTCTCATCTTTTATGATTTTCGAGACTAAAAGAAGATCACTCACATTAACTGAGTCGCTATATTCAAACACATTAGCTGTGGCTTCAAATATAAAACTCTTCTTGGAATCTTTGTCAGTTACTTCACATCTCAAACTGTATTTGCCCGGTACAATGTCGAATTTCCTGTAACTGAAATTAAAGTTGGATCTATTCTCTGTTTCAGCAAAAGATTCGGCATTTATTGTCTCAATCCATTTGCTGTCGATAATAATTTTATCAGTATTCTTTTCTTCAAATTTGACATGAATGCTGTATTTAGCTTGATAAGCTTTTGGTTTTTTTATGAATTGAAGATTTTCAAATGGTACTTGCACCATCAGGTCTACTCTGGTTTTTCCGTCAATTGTTCCTTGATAATTATTCATATCAAGGAAAAAACCAGGATATGTTTTATACGGTGAGCTTCCTCTTGAGTGTTCCACTTGTGCGAGAAGCGGAGCTATGATAAGAAGCAATGTTATTATATATTTCATTTATTAATCCCCCGATTAAAAAATTTATTTAGCAATTAAATCATATTCATTATGATCGATGATTTCTGTAGTGTAGAAACCACCGATGTTATATTTTTTATTTCCAGTTTTTATAAGAACTTCACAATCAACTTCAGGAGCGTCTCTTTCACTTCTTGCAAAGTAATAATCTTCATTAAAATCGTCAATGAGTACTTTTAATTTACCCCCGATAAAATTACCATTTTTTTTCTCTGAAATCTCTTTGTGAATTTCCATTAAAGTTGCTTTCCTGTCTTCCTTTACTTCTTCTGGGATCGGATCTCCCAAATCATAGCTAAAAGTATTCTCTTCTGGAGAATAATTAAAAACACCAAATCTGTCAAATTCAAATTCTTTTACAAAATCGCACAGCTCTTCAAAATCTTTATCCGATTCATTCGGGTAGCCTGAAATAAACGTTGTCCGTAAAGCTACATGCGGAATTTTCTTTTTCAAATTACTTAATAATTCTATCGTTCTTCTCTTTGTAATTCCTCTTCTCATCGATTTCAAAACGTTATCTGCAATATGCTGAAGAGGAATATCGATATATTTACAAATTTTTTCGTTATTTGCAATCATTTCTACGACACTATCAGGGAAATGTGACGGGTATGCATACATTAATCTTATCCATTCAATTCCGTTTACTAATGATATTTTCTCGAGTAACTCAGCAAGGTTTCTTTTACCGTAAATATCAATACCGTAATCGGTAGTATCCTGACCGATAATAATCAGTTCTTTAACACCTTTTGAAGCCAGTAGTTCCGTTTCGAAGACTAGGTCATCAATTATTCTCGATTTATGCTTACCCCTCATAATCGGGATTGCGCAGAAAGAGCATGGGTTGTCACACCCTTCTGAGATTTTTAAGTACGCATAATGCTTTGGAGTTGTTATTTCTCTTTCCCCAAGCAGTTCATATTTTAGGTCACCGCCTAGGTCTTCTAAAATTTCCTTATAACTTTCAGTACCGAAAAACGAATCTACTTCCGGGATTTCATTCTCCAATTCGGATTTATATCTTTCCGATAAACATCCTGAGACTATCACTTTATTTATTTTGCCCTGCTTTTTTAATTCAGTAGCGTGAAGTATTGTATTTATAGACTCTTCTTTTGCAGCTTCGATAAATCCACAAGTATTTATAATAACGGTTCCTGCATTTTCTGCATCAACAATTTCGAATTCATTTAGTTTTAGTTGACTTAGAAGTCTTTCCGAATCTACAGTGTTTTTCGAACAACCTAGTGTAATAACACTGACCCTATCTTTGTTACTCATAGCAAAAACAATTTGTTCAAAATTAGCCTGACAAGTTATCTTTTTTATAAATCAAATAAAATAATAAAGATAAATATAAATAAGGGGAGAACTGAAAATAAGTGAATCAAAACGGTCAAAGAAGCCGCCGTGTCCCGGAATTAAGTTTGAAGAGTCTTTAACATTGACATCCCTTTTAATTAGACTTTCAACAAAATCTCCTATTTGTCCGAATATTCCGATAATAATTCCAATTACAAATATATCTCTCCATTGGAAAAAATCTAATACTAAAAACTTGGCTGCTACCATGGTTAATATTGCAAAAACAAATCCTGCAATAGTACCTTCAACAGATTTGTTTGGACTAACGCGAGGGAAAATCTTGTTTTTTCCAATAGCTGTTCCAACGAAAAATGCTGCAGAATCACAGATCCAAATTGTTGCTAATATAGAAATAATTAAATAACCGCCGCTTTCATAAGGTAGAACTGTTTGGCTGAAATATTCTCTAATCAAAATTAATGAAGATGAAAACAACCCGATAAAGAAAATTCCGAGGAAAGATGCACCTAAGTTATGAATCGCTGAGCCTTTGCCGAAAAACAATTCCGTAAGCAAAATCAAAGATACGATTAAAAAAAATAAAATTATTGGTTGAGAAATATTAAAGAAAGAATTAATGATAATTAATAAAACCGAAATCAAGCCGGGAATTAAAATAACGTTTATGCTTTTGGATTTAACAAGAATGCGGTATTCAATAAAACTAAGCAAGCTTATTAAAAGAACAAAAGAAAAAAAATAATAACTGCCGTAGTAGCTGGCAAAAACAATAATGGGAATTGCTATTACTGATACAATTATTCTGATCCAGGTATTACTAATTTTCGTCATATGTTGAATCGTTATTTATATCTTTGATTATTTCCGCTGCTGTTTGAGCATCTGTTTTCTTTACCAACAGTTTTATGACCGCCAGGTCACCTGCGGTTACAACATAGCTGCTGTCTGCCTGCGACAATATTATTGATTCTATTTCAGCCCCATCAAGATTGGACTTAAGCATATCAGCTTTATATTTTTCAGAGCAAGTGTAAACAATAACCCAATCCTTCGGGTTTAGCAAGTTACCTTCAAACTCATCAACTAAAATAAGTTCGGTATTGCAATCTGGGCAAGTATCAATCCCTTCAATATATTCATACTCACAATCCGGGCAAATCATCGAATTTTCCTTCAATATTTGTTTTCTTATTGTAATAACTTCTTATGTAATAAATCAATAATGAGAACAAAATCAATAATAAAATAAAAGCAAAGATCGGAGCCATAATCCTTGATGATTCACTGATGTTTGATTCGATTAAATCTTCTTCGCCATAAATGAAATACGCAATCAACGTAAAAAAGTTATTTACAAAATGAAGCAGAATAGGTATTAAGATAGAGCTGCTTTTGTAAGCAGCATATCCGAAATATATTCCAAGCAATACTAATGCAACAAGTCCGTAAGGGTTGAAATGATAAAGCCCGAAAAAGACCGAGGTAATTAAAATTGCCCAAACCGGTTTTTTTGTAAGCTCAAAACTTTTCTGAACATAACCTCTAAATAAAACTTCTTCGCAGATTGATGGAATTATACTTACTATAAAAACAATCAAAATTATTTCAACGAAATTGTCATAGCTTAATAAAAATTTATATGTGCTTTCAACAAGCTTGTCTATTCTGTCTAAAAAAGTTTTAATCTCATTTATAAAGGAAACCGACTCAGCAAGTTTTTCAAAAAGATATGTTTGAATAAAAAGATAACTCTGCAGCAGCGGAATAATTATGAACATACCTAAAGTAAATAATCCGGCTTCCTTCAAGTCGGGAATTTTATACCTGATGATTGTTGAAACATCACGGTAGACATACCTGGCAAGCAATAATGTCGGCAGAAGAATTAACATTAATTGTCCGGCAGCTTGTAATAATCTCAGCGCATTTACATCAGCATTTTCTAAATCAAACCCGAATATACTGACGGTTAATAAACTTCCGCCGATTTGATAAAGAAAAAAAATTCCTATTAATCCTATAAATGCAGCAGCATTAGGAGAGATAGCGGGTTGAAATTCATCTTGTGGCTCTACAGGTTCTTGATCGTACATTTAGCGCAGTATTAATTACAAAGTATAAATTTATCGAAAAGAAGAGATAAAAACTATAAATAAGTATAATCTATGCTGTTCTAATTTCAGCAATTGTCATTCCATACTTGATACGGAATCTACTATAGAAAGATTCTGAAATAAATTCAGAATGACAACTTTTTAAAATTTCTGCTTTTTGAAATTAGGACAGTGGTAATATTTCAAAACTATTTTTTTGAAAGCAAGTTTCCTTTAATTCCTTCGTACGCTTTTAATTCAGAATCAATAGAGCCAATCAAAACTTTTGTTTTAACTTTTACGGGCATTTTAACTTCGTCATCCGTTAGCCAGATATATATGCTTCCTTCATTCTTAAACAAACCACCCTCTTTAACTAGAGGCTCAACGATTATACATTCGAATGTACCGGCTTCAACACTGATGGTCTCTTTACCGTGGTAAACAACATCAAGCGGATAAACTTTGTCGTCGTAAAAATTCTGCATGTTAAATCTATCTCCCTTTTCTATGCCGGTGAAATCAAATGTACGAACGATGTAAAAAGCGGAAACAATATCATTAACATATCTTGGGATTTCATACTTTCCGTTTTTAGTTATTGCAATTCCTTTACGCTGATCAAAAAAAGCGGAGAAATCTTTTGAGAAACCTCCTTCTCTAATATGTTGTGTGAATCTCCAGGGAAACAATCCTTTTGTGTCGATATAAGTTTCGTACTTGTCTCTTACCTTGAAGAATAAATCAAAGCTTGGCACCGTGTTTACCTTGAAAGTAACATGGTAAGTTTCTCTGCCTGAGATTTTTTTAATTCGTGGAATATGCATTTCGGCAATTGCACCAACAACAAATCCATATTTCACATCAAAAGTTAAGCGCTCACCTAGAGCGAATGCATTATTTTCAAGTTCTCTAAATTTTATTTCCTGCGCGTAAGAGGCGGCAGAGAAAAGTAGAATTAACAAAGGTAATATATATTTGAATTTCGCCATTGTATTCACTTTCAATTTTTGAACAAAGGTTTCATTTCGTTAAAGATTTTTTCCACGTTAATCGAATCCATGCATTTCAATTTTTCACACTGTTTAATTGTGCAATTGTTGCAATCAATCTCCGGTTCAAAAATCATTTTTTTATTTGTAAACGGTCCCCATCTTTTTTGAGAGCAGCTTTTTACCTTTGGATAAAATCCCACAACGTGTTTGCCAAGTGCGGCAGCAATGTGGATAGGTCCGGTTGAATTAGCAACAAACATATCTGACAAACTGATCATTGCAGTTAATTCTGATAAATTAAATTTACCTGCCAAGTTTATTATCTCTTTATTTACAATTGCAATATCGTTACACATTTTAATTTCGCTTTTTGATCCGGTTAAAATTACATTTAAATTCAAATGTTGTGCCAATAAAGAGGAAAAAGCTTTTATCTTTGAAAACGGTAAATCTTTTGAGCTTCCGCCACTTCCCGGGTGGATAATTACGGTTTTTTTATTTTTATCAAAATGAGTGTTAGCTAATTCCTTTATTGCTTTTTGTTTACTTTCATCATCAACTTGTATTTTATATTGGACATTCTCTTCGTCAATACTTTCATCTATTCCGATTGCTTTGAGCATATTTATATTGTGCAGAAGTTCGTGGTTGGTTCCGTACTTTCTGTGTTCAAAAATCTTTTTGTTAAATAAAAATGAATACCAGCGGTAGCCTGTCCCAATTCTAATTTTAATTTTTGACAAAAATAAAATGAGTGACAAAAGAAATTTTGAATGTACAACAAAAGCACAATCAAAATTTTCTTCTCGTAAGATTTTCAGGTTGCCAAAAAAATCTATCTTCCCGTTGTGTTCTTTTAATACAAAAGTATTTTGCAAATCTTCCAAGTTTTTCAGCAGCGGGGAAGTGTACTCTCTGACCAAGATATTCACTTCAGCAGAAGGGAAATGTTTCTTTAAAACATGAATCATAGGTATTGTTAAAACAACATCCCCGATTCTGTCCGGTCGTATAATCAATATTTTTTTAGGCGGTTTCATTTTCTTGATACATATGGATTATCTTTGATATAAAATCTCCACAATAAATCTTTTGATTTTTTTATGCCTATTCTTTTTGTTATAACAATATTCTCTGAATTTATTCTTTTGTTGTCAGCTAAAAAGATTTCATCTTCCAGCAAATTAGTTCCATTGTGCTTTTTATTAATGTCGAAAGCTAAACAAATTTTTCCTGGTCCGTTGGTGAGAGCAGTAATTTTTTTTGGATCAGGCTTTGTATCGCCAAATCTATTTTTGAACATTGTGTCAGTTCCTTCGACAGGCTCTAGGCCCCTAATTAATATTGCTGTTCTTTGATTTATTGAACCTGTGACAATGTTTGCACAAAAATACATTCCGTAAATAAAATATACATACAAATAACCTCCTTCATTAAACATCACTTCGTTTCTTTTGGTTTTTCCGTTGAACGAATGAGCCGCTTCGTCTATTGATCCATCGTACGCCTCTACTTCGACGATTTTTCCTGAAATAAATCTATTTCTATTTTTCTTAACAAAATATTTCCCCAATAATCCTTGAGTAATCTCTAAAACATTTTTACGAGTGTAAAATTTTTGGGGAAGTTTATTGTAAATTAAATCTGGAGGCATAAAAATTATTAAAAGGTATTGTCTATTTCATAGAGTTATCAATTTCTTCTATTCTATCACCGTAGTGATCAGCCTTATCCGGATTTTTTTTCATAAGTTCAAGATAGACATTTTTTGCTTCTTCGAGATTTCCCTGTGCTAAATAAATTCCTGCCAAAGTTTCAGATGCTACAGGCTTTTTCGTGAAAACAATTCCCGGATTTTCGTCCATCTCATTTTCGTCTTCAATATCTTCTGGTTTGGCTATTGTTGCGCTATCCAGCTTTTTTGCAAGCTCTTCAAGGTTATCTTCAAAGGCAATCTCATCATTTAAATCTTCAGATTCTATGTTTCCTTCAAAGAAAGAAACTCTTCTGCTGTCGGAAACTTTTATTGTATCGGATGCTAATTTTTCTAATAACTGGTAATAAGTTTCTCGGTTTTCTATGCTGTCATATAGAAGGAATGCTTTATCAATTTCTTTTTTAGCTAAATCAATTTTGCCGGTATATGATAAAGCTTTCGCATAAACTATGCGGGCAGTAAAATAATTTGGATGATCTTCAAGTCCCTTACTCAGTAGATCAATAGCTAAGTCATAATTACCGCTGCTCAAATATTTATCTGCAATGCGGGCAAACAAAGAAGAAGACTTATTAAATTCGTAGAGCAATAATAATGTCTTTATATCATCTTCCAATTTTTATGTCCTTTTCTTTTTAAAGACCGAATGTTTCAAAGATAAGTAAGAAACACATCCAAATCCAAAGAAAAACATTAGTTGAAAAGGAAGAGCAGCTATTTCAAGAAAATAGACTGAGGCTACTACACCAACAAAACAGTATAGTGCAAGTATTAATTCAACAAAAGCCGAGGGATCAACTTTTGTTTTCGCAAGATATTTATTATGAAAAAATGAATCCGAACTCTTAATAACTTTGAATTTCGGTGTTCTCACGAACTCGCTTTTCTTGCTGAACAGCCCTTCAACTACAGCTCTCGTATTATTCACAGCAAAGCCCATGCTGCCCGCCATAAACAAAGGAAACAGAGCAATTTTTTTTCTCCAGTCTTTATAAACGTCTTTCTGAGCGTATAAATAAAATAGAAAAGAACTTATGAATGCAATAACAAAAATCGACATGAAATTGAAGAAGTGATTGTAAGGACCACTGTTCTTTATAAAAATTAATGGGACGTTCAATATTCCGGCTAATAAAATAAACGGGAAAACAATGTTGCTTGATAAATGAAAAGTTGACTGTAATTTAATTCTAAAAGGCAAATCGGATCTCCACACTTCCGGCAATAATTTTTTTGCTGTTTCGATTGCTCCCTTTGTCCATCTGAATTGTTGAGCTTTTAAAGCATTCATCTCGGAAGGGAGTTCGGCAGGAGTTGTATAATCTCTTAAGAAAATAAACCTCCAGCCTTTTAATTGTGCCCTGTAGCTTAAATCCAAATCCTCTGTCAATGTATCAGCTTGCCAGTTCCCAGCATCAATTATACAGCTTTTTCTCCATACCCCTCCGGTCCCGTTGAAGTTGATGAAAAAACCGGCTTTGTTTCTTACAGACTGTTCAATAACAAAATGCCCGTTCAATGCTAACGCCTGGATTTTGGTAAGTAAGGAATAATTTTCGTTTAAATGTTCCCACCGTGTTTGTACCAAACCGATTTTGGGATTATTGAAATATATGAGGGTGTTTTTTAAAAAATCTTTTGTAGGAAGGAAATCCGCATCAAAAATTGCTATAAATTCACCTTTGGCAGTTTTAAGTCCCTCTTTAAGAGCACCTGCTTTAAACCCGGTTCTTTTCTCTCTTCTTATTTGCTTTATATCAAATCCTTGCGCTTGTTTTGCTTTTACTACTTTAGCAACCAAATCTACTGTTTCGTCTGTTGAATCATCAAGCACTTGAATTTCTAGCTTCTCTTTGGGGTATTCCAAATCACAAACGGAGTTTATTAACCTTTCTGCAACATAATATTCATTATATAAGGGAAGCTGAATTGTTACTGCTTTATCGTTCGAGTTATTTTCATTTTTTTCAGGGTTATTGTTTTCATATTTTTTCTTGTAATAAAGCATCACAAAACCGTGACTAGCAAAAATCATCAATATTGATAAAGCACAGATGTAAGAAACTAGTATAAATTGATCCATATTCATTTTATTTTGTTAAAATGTATTACCAGTTTGAAACGACGCTTAAAAGTATATCTTCAGTTACTTTATCAATTGCTGTCTCAATTGCCGGAGGTCTATCAACAGTTATATCGCCGGTATTATTATAATCACCATGATTGGAGAAACTTCTGTCAAATATTGTTTTCTTTTTCACCAAATCTTTGTAAACTGCTTTTATAGTTAATTTTACTCTTCTTAAAGTCACGTCTTCGCCTTGAGAAACAATTTGGGGCGAATCGTCTAGAGAAATAATCGTACATTCAAGTGCTGCATCTGATTTTGATTTTTCTCCAACTTGTAAAGAATTGTCCTCTAAGAATTTATTTATTAATTCATTAGTAAAGTTCTCGCTAAGATCCGGTTCCCCCGAGCCCGATCTATCTATACTAATAGGAATGGCAATTGTTTTCAAATGAGGCGGAACCGAAGCACCAGTAAACGAATAGCTGCATCCGTAAAAAGACACCACCAAGTATGAAAACAAGATTAAATTTAATAAATGTTTCTTACAAATGTAAATCATATTCCTTCAATTTTCTGTAAAGAGTTCTCTCGCTTATATTTAACAACTTTGCGGCTTTTCTTTTATTCCCTTTGGTATATAGTATTGCGTTTTTAATTGCATCCCGCTCCAAACTCTCCATCGGGACAATCTCGTCTATCTGAACATTTTTTATGTCGTTAACGTTTTCTTCTTCTTTTACTTTAGAGGCCATTGATTTCAATTCAATCAAATCTTTTTTAATATCGATCAAAGCCCTGTAGATCATCTCACGGTCCAATTCTTCGGAAGTTTTCTGCAAATGAATCGGCAGGTTCCTTTCAAAGTTTTCATCGTATTTTTTTGTTATTAAAGTAGATAATACTTGTGCTGTAATTTGACCGTTGCTGCTAAGTGCTATTGAAGAGTCAATCGTGTTTTTTAATTCCCGAATGTTTCCCGGCCAGCTATGATTTATGAGTATATCCATTGCGTCACGGGTAATTGAGATGTTGTTTATATTATTTTTCTTTTTATATAAATCAATAAAATAGTCAATAAGTGCAGGAATATCTTCAGGTCTCTCTCTCAAGGGCGGAATATTCAAAGTCACAGCTTTTAATCTAAAATATAAATCATTACGGAATTTCTTAGCGTAAACTTCATGCTGTAAATCTTTGTTTGTTGCTGCTATTATTCTAACATCAACCTTTGTTACGATTTCGCTGCCTATTCTCATAAACTCTTTTGTTTCCAGAACCCGCAATAGTTTTACTTGAGTTGTCAGAGGCATTTCTGCAATTTCATCTAAAAACAATGTACCGTTGTCTGCTATTTCAAAATAACCCCGTCTGTCTTCCAATGCACCGGTGAATGAACCTTTTTTGTGTCCGAATAATTCACTTTCCAGGAGGCCTTCGGGAATAGCGCCGCAATTAACGGAAACCAGTTTGTTGTCTTTCCTTTTGGAATAATTATGAATTGCATTTGCAAAAACTTCTTTACCGGTTCCGCTTTCTCCGTAAAGTAAAACGGAAATATCCGATTGAGCAACCTGCATAGATATATCAACCAGGTCTTTAATGCTTTTGGATTTACCGATTATTCCGAAAGTTTTTTGAAATTCTGTAATAGTCATAGAATTAAAAATTATACAACATATAAGTTAATAAAATTTGGTAATGATTTGTGAGCAAATTTTAATCAGGCTTGGAAAGTAGCTGGTGCCTCTAAAAAAATCAGAAAGGGATTGTTCGTCCGTTTAAATTAAAATTATCTTTAAGAGTATTCAGCATATAGTTCGCTTCGTTTTTTTCTTTGAATTTGCCTACAATAACAACATTAAAAATAGTGCCGCCTACAGACTTTGTTCTTACATCTGAAAAATAACCCTTGGCCTCAAGCTGTTTTTTTAAATTCCTTGCGTTAGCAATATTCATAAATGCACCGGCTTGAATGGTAAAATTAAATTCATCAGCTTTAGGCTTTGTTATCAAAGGTTTTTCGGTTTTTTCTGCAACCGCAATTTCTTCATCGGGAATATTTCTGTCTGCTGCTTTTATATAAGGTGAAGCTGGGTATTCCTCTTTTAGTTTTGTTAAATAACTCTCTGCCTTTTTATAAATGCCAAGCGAATAGTAATAAGAAAAAATTCTATAAAGAGAAGCATCTGCATATCGGCTGTTGGGGTAGTTGGCGTAAATTTTCAAATATTTATTTAAAGCTGTCTGACCATCTGTTGTAATTACTGCATTTAGGAATTGTACTGAAGGATCATCCGGGTATTCTCTTAGTAATGCTTTAGCTTCAGTTCTAGTTTTTTCAATTTCGCCGGACTCAATCTGCTTGAGATATTTTACAATATTAATTTCTTGAGCGGTCAGTGTTGTAAAACTAAGAAGCAAAAATAAAATTGTTTGATGTAGTTTCATTAGTCTTTTTTTTTCTTTGTGGTGAAAAGCATCTACCGCAGAGACGCCGAGGCACAGAGAGAATTAAGCTGTTAACTGAACTTTCTCTTCATGTGTAGAACTCTTCTCAACATAATCACCAAATAGAGTAGCAGAGGTAGCGCGGTTAATTTTTACGTTGACATAGTCTCCGGCTGAAATATTTCCCGACACTGGGATAATCACTACTTTGTTAGTGTCTGTTCTACCCGATAAAAACTGATCCGACTTTTTACTGAAACCTTCAACAAGAATAGTATCTTCTGTGCCGATCAGTTCTTGATTTATTTCGTATGAAATTTTTTGCTGAAGCTCAATTATTTCATTCAATCTTTTTACCTTTGCTTCTTCGGGAACATCGTCTCTCATTTTAAATGCTTTTGTCCCTTCACGCGGTGAATACTTAAACATATACGCGCCGTCGTAGCGAACTTCATTCATTACATCAATTGTCATCAGATGATCTTCGTAAGTTTCTGTAGGGAAGCCGGTAATGATATCTGTTGAGAAACTTACACCGGGAATTATTTTTTTTGCTTTATCTATTAAGTTAAGGTAATGCTCAATTGTATATGTTCTATTCATTAATTCTAAAATTCTATTTGAGCCTGACTGGACAGGTAGATGAATGTAGTTGCAGAGATTATCATTCTCTGCGATCGTGTATAAGAGCT
>CAJHYN010000605.1_pt1 | contig 24068 bp, 26 predicted proteins | sample 9198641 | NCBI WGS metagenome assembly CAJHYN01 (sample SAMEA7708370, study PRJEB35096) | sediment metagenome | biome: marine neritic benthic zone biome [ENVO:01000025]; feature: sediment [ENVO:00002007]; material: shallow marine sediment [ENVO:03000034] sea grass bed [ENVO_01000059] ... | reverse complement strand
TTTTTCTTTTAATTCTCCCATCTTAGTATCCCTTTTTATGATTTGATGTGAGAATCTATTATTATTACCATTAATGTGAAATATTTTTTCACTCTATCAAATTGTCAAAGAACTCTTTTACTACCGCGAACGCTGTTTCGTTCAACTAATAAATTATACGGTATGCAAAGGATTAAATGACTAAAAAATTCGGCGGTTATTGATATTTAACATAACCCGCCGTTATACGGCTAAATAAACAATGAATAAAGAATTTATTAAAATGGGCATCTTTATAAATATGCTTTCTTTACCAATATTTTTTTTCATTGTAGTTGGTAGCCATGGTCGAATTGGTTTGTATGAAAGCAAAGATTCGTTCTTCTTGTTTGGAGTATCCTTATTGATTTCAATAATAGGCTTCTTCTTCATAAAACAAGGAATTCATTTTGATAAACCTTTACCAATACTGCTAAAATTAGTTGTTACTTTTTTGATGAATATCCCGGCATATTTATTAATAATTGTAGTTGCTTATTCAATCAATGAGTACTTTGCGAAAAAATCTAATATCAAGACAAATGATATTTGGTTCATAATAATATTAATAGTTGCGTGGTTAATATCGGAGGTTGCTTACCTTATAAAAAAGAGAAATCAAAAAGAAAGTAGGCTTTTAAAATAGAAGTAAATAAATAACTAGGTCGTCGAGCTTACGATGAAAGTTAAGCACGGCTATAAAATCTCGGCAGTTATGGCCAACTCGACAGAGCTGTTTTGGGGGCGCTGGTTAGTTGCCTCTGTTATGTAAAAGGAAAAATTATGAATGAAGTGCAGATGGAAAAAGCAAAATTGTTTTACGAAATGCATAAATCTGAAGGTTGTTTTCTTATGCCAAATGTTTGGGACGTTGGTTCAGCAAAATTATTAGCTTCTATCGGATTTAAATGTTTAGGGACAACGAGTGCAGGTATTGCTTTTTCGTTAGGGCGTCCGGACAATGTATTTTGCAATCAGAAATATAGAGTTGGAAGAAGTGATATGTTGAAGCAAATTCAGATGATTGCTAATTCAATAAAGATTCCTTTAAGTGCTGATTTAGAAGGAGGATTTGGCGAAGGACCTGAGATTATTGCTGAAACAATAAAAATGGCAATTGATTCCGGAGCAGTCGGTGGAAATATTGAAGATTATACCGGGAATAAAGACAAACCTATATTTGATAGGGAATTATCAATAGAAAGAATAAAAGCAGCCCGTCAGACAATTGATCATCTTGAAATACCTTTTGTATTGGTTGGTAGAACTGATTATATGAATATTGGTGATTCGAATAATCTTAGTTTGGCTATTGAGAGAGCTAATTTATATGGTGAGGTGGGTGCCGATTGTTTGTTTATTCCAGGTGTAAGTGATTCTAAGACCATTTCATTGATAATAAAAGAAATTAACAAACCGTTAAATGTAGTGATGGGGTTAACCGGTTCGAGAATGACAATTAATGAACTAAAAGAAATAGGCGTAAAAAGAATAAGTATAGGTGGAAGTCTTGCACGATCAATGTACTTCCATATGAAAAAATCAGCGATAGAAATGATGGAAGAGGGAACATTTACTTTTGCGAATAATCAAATTCCTCAAAGTGAACTAAATGAGATATTTGAAAAAGAGCTGTAACCCTTTAAGCAAAAGCAGAACGTTCAAGCCCTGAAAAGGTTAAAGACCCCAGATGCGCCAAAAAGATACAAAGCCTGGAAAGGACATCAGAAATTAACCATTGATTATAAATATCTGTTTTCAGTTAAACTCTGCTGTTCTATCTTCGTTTCAAATCTTAGGCTGACTTAAACTTTACTCTATGCTAATTCTGGGTAGCTGCCTTTTATTTGAAAAAGACTGATTGTATTATTAATTTCCAGTAAATAAATGCTAATTCAATCAGTAATGAAAATATTGCTTTTCCGGTCTTTGTCCTTCTGACTCTGCCGTAACAAGTTGGGCTGGGCTTTTGGTTGCGTAACAGAAAAATTGCTAATAGTTTCACATAGGTTATATACCTTTATGAATAAGAAGTCTAAAAATAATTGCATGTTAAAACCGTTAGCAAAAAACCGTCTTTTCTGTTTATTACTGATACTTGTGTTCAATCTTAAATGTTCAGGACTGTCAGAACCGGATTTAGGTTTTAGGGAAAAACGTATATTTAACGATCACAAGGAAGTTGATGTATTTTATAAAAGTAGCGACGGCACCATACTTGGCGGCACACTGTTTTTACCTCTTACTGCCAGACCACACCCATCTATTGTGTTCTCATTTGGTAGCGGCCCCTGGACACGGGTTGAGTATTCTACAAGCGGGGTTCCGCGTTGGATTGATGAGGGAATTGCAGTCCTTTCCTATGACAAACGTGGAGTCGGCCAGTCTGGCGGCGAGTGTTGTCCAGTGGATTTTCCTTTGCTCGCAAACGATATTATTGCAGGTATTCGAGTGTTGCAAACCCGTGATGATATTGATTCAAAGAAAATAGGAATTTGGGGATTTAGCCAGGGCGGATGGGTTGTCCCTATCGTAGCTGCACGCTTAGAGGAAGAAGTAGCATTTACTATTATTGGTTCAGGCCCAACAGTTACTGTTGGGGAAGAATCTCTATATAGCCGGTTAACCGGAGATGATAATAACTGTACTCCTAGCGGTATTCCTCAGAGTGAGATCGACAGTATATTAGAAAGAGCAGGCCCTTCCGGTTTTGATCCTGTTCCGGATATTAAAAAAATGTCTAATCCCGGGCTTTGGCTTTATGGCAGAAACGATACCAGTGTACCTGTGAAACAAAGCGTAGCAATCATCGAAAATATTAGAGACTCACTTAACAAAGACTTAACAGCCATTGTGTTTCCGAATGCAAACCATTGCCTTATTGAAGGGGGCGCAATGTGTCAGACTGAAGGAGCATTTGTAGATGCATTAACACCCACTTTCGCATGGCTATCTGGTGTTTTAGCAAAATAAATAATTTCGAAATAGTTTTTTCTGGATTACCGTTTTCTGTTTTCTATGTGGCATCAAGCATAAATGCATTAATAGACCTTATGTCCTTTAGGAGATTTATTTTACACTGTGTGCTAATCCTAAGAAATGATGGAAATATATCTCAATCGGATGATATCATATCTTCTGATTATAGCACGTAAAGAATAATAGATTTGATTAATAGGCAGTAAGTAGTCTTTGTTTAAGATTCACTTCCTTTCATTTGAAAAAGACTAATAGTATTATTAAGTTTCAAAAGAGTTAATATTAACCAATCCACAAAAACATCTAAGTTGATGAAAAACATCGGAATAAAAAAAGCATATATTGCGATTCTTGTTTTACTCGTAGTCCAGATAATACCGTTATCCAATAAGATTGCACAGGAACTTTCCTCACCGGAAATCTGGTACGAGAGCGGGTTGCCTTATATCCGTAATTATACTCCCAAAGAATATGGCGGTTTTATACAGAACTGGTCCGCTCTTCAAGATCAGCGGGGATTTGTATATATCGCAAATAATCACGGACTATTGGAATATGATGGTGTTGGCTGGAGGCGATATGATGATGACGGAAATTTAAGTGCCTTGCTGTCTCTAGCCGTAGATGACCCCGGTATTATATATGTAGGAATGAATAAAGACTTTGGATACATTGAGTCTGACTCTATTAAAGGACTGAGGTTTGTCTCTTTACTTCCTAAGGTAGATGAAGCCGACCGTGAATTTAATGATGTATGGCGAACTTTGATTCTTAATGATGCTGTGTATTTTGTAACACGTGACTATTTATTCATATGGTCCAATGGAGAGATTAAAGTAATTCATCCGAAGACACGAATTCACACGGCCTTTGTAATTGGGCAAGATCTGTATGTCAGACAATTCGACTTAGGACTTACAAAGCTAACCGGGGATTCGCTTCATATGGTTCCAGGTGGAGAGATATTTTCAGACAAACGAATTTATTACATGGTGCGTCGTGATGATAGTATCTTAATAGGTACTGATGATTATGGTTTTTTCTTGTACGACGGTCAAACTTTCAATGCTTTTCCCACTTCAGCAGATAAGGAATTTATAGAAAGCAAGTTGTATTGCGGCATTCAACTTGATGGAGGCTATCACGCCCTGGGTACAAGACGCAGCGGTTTGATTATAATGGATAGTAACGGCAATATTGTTCAGCGTATTAACACAACTAACGGCTTAATGGATGATTCCGTATTGTTCATCCATGCTGATCACCAAGGTGGTTTATGGTTAGCCCTAAACAACGGTATAGCGAGAGTTGAAACACCTGCCGCATTCTCAGTCTTTGATAAAAGAAACGGACTGGAAGGAACAATCGAAAAGGTTTATCGGCACAACAATACTCTTTATGTTGCCACAAGCTTCGGCGTCCAATATTTGAGTGTCGATAAAAATGAAAGTATTCCAACGCCCATGTTTAAGGCAGTATCGGGTATTGATGAGTACGGTTGGACATTTTTGACGGTAGATAATCAGCTATTCGTCGGATCAACTCTCGGAGTTTATTTGATTGAAGGCAGCAAGAGCAAGAAAATAGAAAGCCCCTGGCGGAGCGTCTTCTCTATGACAAAGTCTCAACAACATCCGGATCGAATCTATGTGGGTCATAGTGAGGGCGTTGGTATTCTGGAAAAACGATCAGGGCAGTGGCGAGTATCCGGTGGTTTTGCTAATTTCTCGGAAAAAGTGTATGGCATCTTCGAGGAAAAGCCCGGGGTGCTTTGGTTTGAAACATATAGGAACGGTAGCGCCCGCGCGCAATTCCAGGAATCCGATCGCTCAATTAATAAAGACATTAAGGCTCGAATCGAACAATTTGATACATCAGATGGACTTCCGGAAGGTCATATATATCTAATTAGCCTTGGCGGAGAAATCAGATTCACCAATTCTGATGGAATGTGGAAATTCAATGCACAACTTGAGGAGTTTTTCCCGGATTCCGCAATAATTCTGCCTGGCTACTGGCGTTTCCGTGGTGCTGAAGATGAACAGGATCGCTTATGGTTATCTATCTCTGATGATTATGGTGAACCTGCACAAGTAGGATTCTTCATTCCAGGCGAGACCGGTAAATATCAATGGCACCAGGAGGATTTTCAAAGACTTAAAGATATAGCATACGTTAATCACATATATCCGGAAAAGAACGGAATTGCATGGATTAGCACATCTGAAGAGTTGATCCGTTACACGCCAAGTTTAAAAAAGAATAAACAGGCGCAATATAATAGCTTTATTCGCCGGGTTATAGTGAATGAGGATTCAATTATCTACAACGGGACTGGAAATCTTACTACCTCTATACTTGGATATAATGATAACACTATCCATATCGAGTTTGCAGCACCCTCGTTTGACGTAGCAACTGAAAACCAGTATCAGCATAGAATTGAAGGTCTTAAGGATGAATGGTCTAACCGGGGGTACGAAACCAAAAAGGATTACACCAGCCTATCAGAGGGTGAATACGTCTTTAAAGTCAGGGCAAAAAACATATATGGACAGGTTAGCAACGAAGCAATATTCTCATTTAAAATTCAGCCTCCATGGTATCGTAGTTGGTGGGCTTATACCGGCTATATATTTCTTTTTTTAATGAGTATACTTGCTGCAGGCCGCATTCAACGATCATGGGTAATCAAAAAAGAACAGGAAAAAACAAGGATCGCTTTGCTGGAAGCCGAGAACAAACGGAAAACAGAGGAAATGGAAGAAGCACGCCAGCTTCAGCTTGCCATGCTACCCAAACGAATTCCTAAGTTACCGCATTATGAGATCGAAGCTTATATGAAAACGGCTACAGAGGTAGGCGGTGATTATTACGATTTTATGCCCTTGGACAGGGAAGGCAAGCGCTTGGCTTTTTGTTTGGCAGATGTAAGCGGTAAAGGGTTAGGGGGCGCATTACTCATGGCAAATCTTCAGGCAACCATTCGCAGCCAATCTTTGATGACCATCTCAGCAAAGGAGTGTGTAGAGAATGCCAATTCGTTAATGTATCAAACCACTGACGCGCAAAAGTTTGTGACTATGTTCTACGGAATATTGGATACTAATAATAATACTATGTCTTATTGCAATGCAGGTCATGACCATCCTTTTCTTATATCCGATAACTCTCAACCGCAGCGATTAAAAACTGGAGGCATTCCTTTGGGATTTCTATCCGATTATTCTTACTCTGAATGTACAGCTGAATTCAAACCTGGAAGCAGGCTTGTAGTTTATTCCGACGGTATTCCGGAAGCCTATAATGTTAACCTTGGCGGATTTGGAGAAGAACAATTACAAAGCATCTTAACAGAAAATAAGTCTCTTACAAGTGGGGAGTTGATAGAAAAAATTCTTGAAGCAATAAGGAATCATACAGGCACTACACCTCAATCGGACGATATTACTCTTCTGATTATAACACGTAAAGAATAATGAGAGGTAAGATTAATGGTTTAGGTACGGGGAGTGCTTTTAAAAAGTTTGACAAAAAGGATTTATACTTTTTATCAATTACTAAAGTCCAAAATCAAAGCAGATATGAGAAATCCAAAATAGCTGAAGTTCTCATGACTTTAATGAACTCACTTACTTCATTAGCCCGTTTTTGTTCGTTGTTATGAATTGATATGACTTCACCTGAGGTAGGCAAGTAACCAACCAGGAACATGTTTCCCTTATAATACTTTGCATTTGATATTTATTTTTTTAGATCATAGGTTGGTAATAAAAATCATTTATATAATCAATTTATGAAGAACACCATAATAATAGTTACGGTTATTCAAACAATGTTTGTGTTTGTGCATGAGTTTGATGCATGCTACCGGGGTGAATGGCAAATGTTCAAATTCCTATCAAAACTTAAACCCGGTACACAATATTTGATATTCTTGTATGCTCATATCCCGCTTACACTTTTTTTGTTTTATTACATGTGGGCAGTGATCAATTTTAACAATTTTGTTTTGTGGATTATTGTGAATGCTTTTTTGATCCTTCATTTAATAATTCATTTATTTGCCATTAAATGGAAATCAAATGTTTTCAAATCGCCTCATTCATTTGTATTTATTGTTTGTGCTGCCGTTGCAGGTATTATTAATTTGCTGTTAGTCAATTATTATTAAAAGGAAGAATGCAAAGGAATTTAATTTTGTTAGTTCTTATTCCCAAAAGCATATTTGTTAGTTAGAATAAAAATTAGCCGAAAGAATATTGAATAGGAATTGGCTTTATAGCTATATTTGACTTTTCAAATTATGGAAATGCACATGGATTTAGGTGAACTCAGGAAAAATTATACTAAAGACGGATTAACGGAAAAGGACCTTGATAAAGATCCTTTCAAACAGTTTGAATTTTGGTTTAAACAGGCAATCGAAACAGAAATAAATGAACCCAATGCATTTAGTCTTGCAACTGCTTCAAAAGAACTTGAGGTTGCAGTGCGGACAGTTTTATTAAAAATGTTTGACAAAAAAGGATTTGTATTCTTCACTAATTATGAAAGCGTAAAATCAAAACAGATTGCGGAGAATCCCAAAGTAGCAGCAGTTTTCCCGTGGCTACCACTTGAAAGACAGGTTGTAATTACAGGCAAAGCAAAAAAGGTGTCGACAACAGAATCCTTGAAGTACTTTTCAACACGTCCGCGCGGAAGCCAACTTGGTGCATGGATAAGCCAGCAGAGCTCGGTTATCACTTCACGTAAGTTACTTGAGATAAAATTCGATGAAATAAAAAGAAAGTTTTTAGATAAAGAAATTCCACTGCCCAGCTTTTGGGGTGGATACAGGATAATTCCAAATACAATTGAATTTTGGCAGGGTCGCCCGAATCGCTTACACGATCGTTTCAAGTACACTTTGCAGGAAGATAATTCTTGGACAATAGAGAGACTGGCACCTTAAATTTTATTTATCATTTTTTAGTGTAACATATCTCCGGAAGTTATCGTCTTTATTTTTTTGACTAATAAAGTGAAGCATGTTTCCGAAAATATATACCAAACTTCTTATTTGTTTAATAATAACTACTTGTTTTTCCTATTCTCAATCCTTCAAAGTAAAAGGTAAAATTGTTGCTAGCGAAACCAGGAAACCTTTGCCATACGCAAGTGTGAGAATATCCGGAACAACATCTGGAACCTCTGCTAACCATGACGGCAACTTTGAATTAAAATTAAAACAGGGAAATCACAAATTAATTTTTTCGTACATAGGCTATAAAACAGATTCTCTCGAACTCCGCGTACCCTTTACAAAAACAATAGAAATTGATCTTGAAGTACAATCCGTCAAACTTCCTGAAGTAGTTGTAAAAGCAGACGAAGATCCGGCTTATTCCATAATTAGAGAAGCAATAAAACGCAAAAAAGAGAACAGAAAAGGAGTCGTCAATTTTAAATACAATGCCTACTCAAAACGAATTGTTAAGTCTGCAGGAGAAGTTGCTGTAATTGAAGAAGTTTTTTTGAAGGGATATAATAAAGTAAACGAGTGGGAGAAAGAGTTTGTTAAGTCAACTTTTAGAACCGAGAACATAAAGAAAAGCAGCGAGCTTTTTGATTTCAGAGTTTCCGACAGTTATTATATCGATTTCTGGGGAGACACTTTGTCATTAGCTTTGAGTAAAATTTATTTGCCTATAGCTCAAAACGCCTTTGATCATTACGACTATAAATTATTAAAAATTATTGAAGCAGAAACTCACTTAATTTATTTAATCAAGGTAATTCCTAAATCAAAAATACAACCTTTGCTTCAAGGTGAAATAACAATCGAAAGTGAAAATTATGCGATGACGAGTATTAATTTAAAGTCCAATCAAGGTGTTCGCTTCCCTTATCTAAATAATCTTTCCATGGAATTTGTCCAGCAATTAGGAAAATATAAAAATTATTGGCTGCCAAATTACATAGAATCAAAAGTACGATTTGAGGCTAGCTTCCAAGGACTTTTAACTATTGAGCCGTTACAGTTTCATCAGCTAAGCAACATAACGGAATATAAAATTAATGAAGCGATTCCGGATTCTATTGAAAACGCTGTTAGTTCAAAACATGGTTATTTCACAACAGATACAAGTAAAGTCGACTCTGTTTTACCCGAAATTAGCCGGAATGAAATTGAAGAAATTAGACCGATACCTTTAACAGTAGACGAAGTTGAAGCTTACGCCAAACTTGACAGCACAATGAAATTAGAGAAAATGATTAAATTCGGCGGTCCACTCTCTGAGCTAATCCCTGATACCGATCAAGAGGATGATACAACGCAAGGATTTTTATTAAGTGGACTGGAAGTTTTAAGTAATTACGGATTATTCAGAAATAATAGAGCCACCGGGATTTTGATTGGTGCTAATTATGATAACAATTATTTTGATAAAACTATAAGTCTCAATCCGCAGATAGGTTATTCACTTGATAGAAAAAAAATAGAAGCAAAACTTAACATGTCTTATTCTTCAAAAGAATTTTTTATTAACAATATTGAGACAGAAATATATAACTACACAAAAAGATGGCAGACATTTACTCCTTATCCGGATGTTGCAAACAGTATTTCATTTTCACTCGGATTTGAAGATCAATTCAACTACTATTTCTCAAAGGGTTTCTCTATTGGCATTGGAAAAAATATTGGTGGTTATGTTTCAACAAGCCTTAAATTCACTACCGAAAAACAAGGATCTTTGGTTGATCTTCACTCGCACAGCATTATTAATTCCTCTCAAAAAGTTAGATCTAATCCCGAAATTACTGAAGGGCAGGACAGTAGAACCTCATTAAAATTATTGTTCGGTAATGATCCGTTTGAATTACAAATTATACCGGAGAATGGAATAATTGCTCAATTCGATTATTCAAACAATTTGTTAAGCGGCGATTTTGATTATAGGTATCTCCGCTTAGCAGGGATATTAAAAACAAAAACATTCTATGACGAACTGTTTGTTGCACCGTATCTTCTTTTAGCTTTTGACGGCGGTTTCATAAACGGTGAATACGGACTTCAGCATTTGCTGACTCCAAATTCGAAGCTTGGAGTTTATTCACATATCGGCTCTTTAAAGGGAATCAAACCTTACGAGTTTGTTGGGACAAAAATGATATCACTTCAGCTTGAACACAATTGGCGGACGATAATTTTTCAAGCTTTAGGTGTCGACTTGCTCACCGATTTACATATTGATTTGGTAACAGGCGGAAGTTTTTTAGGCATAACAAATGACTCAGAACATAAACTTATGAATTCTATGAAATCAACCTATTGGGAAACTTATGCCAGTATTTCGAGAATTTTAGCCTTATTTAGAATTGATTTTACATATAATTCCAATAAAGAATTTTCAGTTTCTACCGGGGTTGGAGTAATGTTCTAATTTAGTATCTTCAATTTTTATAATTATATTAGTCTTAAAGAATCCCGAATATTTATTACTTCATATAAATTTAAGGGGAAGTTATGTACAGAAAATTAGAAGACTTTTTTGAAGATTGGAAAGCCGATTCAGAATTTACTCTTAAAATCTTTTCACGGATCAGTGATGAAAAGATCAATGAAAAACCGTACGATAATATTAGAAGTTTGGGCAGGTTGGGTTGGCACATCACTCAAACAGTAACGGAAATGATGAACAAGGCCGGACTTTTTGATGAAGATAATCTTGATAAAAAACCTGTACCGGGTACTTTTGCTGAGATAAGCGAGAGTTATAAAAAGTACGGCGGTGAACTCGTGGAGTTATTAAAAGAAAAATGGAATGATGATGATTTGCCTAACGACATTGAACTGTACGGGCGTCCTTTTCAAAGAAGCAAGGTTCTTTCAATGCTGTTAAATCACCAAATTCATCACCGTGCACAAATGACAATTGTAATGAGACTTTTAAACATTGACGTCCCAGGAATTTACGGACCTTCAAAAGAAGAGTGGAGTAAATACGGAATGGAGGCGCATGAATAAAAATCTACAATCTAAAATGTAAACATAAAATGGCAAGAATTTCATATAAGAGAAGATCGAGCCGGAAGATTCAAAGAAGCCGCAACAACTCAAATCAAGATCATCATTCCGGAGGAAACGGAAATTTAGATAATGATTCACGTGTATTCATGGAAAACCGTTTCAAATCAAGCTTCGGTAATGTGACTATCAATAATGATACAAAGTCTTCCAAAGCTGCTGCCGGATTGGGGGCAAGAGCTTTTACAATTGGTGAGAATATTTATTTTTCTAAAGGCGAATATAACCCCAAAACTATACAAGGCAAGCGTCTTCTTGCGCATGAATTGACTCACGTAATTCAGCAAAGATCCGGCAACAGAAGAATACAAACAGAGGCAAGAGATAAAAATAATACTAACCAAATTAGTTCAAAAAATGACCTCGAAGGTACGGAAGACTCTGTGGTAAACAAAAGCATAAAAAGGTACGAACGAATAATCCGCTTTGCCGAATCTGTATTTTCAATCGCAGATAATGTGCTTGCTTCAAAAGATTTCTCTGAAGAAAAACTTGCAAGGATTAGAACTCAAGCAAATAAATTAAAACCAGTACTCGACGAGCTTAAAAAAGCTGAACGGGGAATGCCAATGAATTCAGATCTTTACGTTGATTTTGACCCCAAAAGAGATTGGATTGACGAAGAGCAAGCAGGCCTATCAGCTGATGACATTGCAAATGATTTTGAAATAAATGATGAAGGAAAAAAAGTACAAAAAGGTGTAGGATTTGGTTTAACATTATTTGTTATTGGATTGTCGTTATTGTTGAAAGGCTGCAAGAAGAAACCCAAGAAAGTTTATAAAAAGAAATATGGCAATTTATTGTCGAGATCTGTTATTGTAGGACCTAAACGAATGTCTGGCTGTGGTGCTAAAATGAAGATTCAATGGGTATTAGATAAAAAAGTAAAACAAGCAAGAATGAATGGCTATATAATTCAAGAAGTTCATTATGATTACAATGTTAAGCACAATAGTGCTGATAAAACCCGATTAAAGCAATATAGTATTTCTATATTTGGGAAAAAACTGACCTATAACACAATAGAGACTTATTACGAAGCCTGGCCTGTAAGAAATGGCTACATTAGCAGCGGTGGCACTGACACCTTCAAGATTCCATGCATTAATTGGGTTGGAAATTTAAAGAAAGAAGGATGGGCTAAGTTTATTCCAAATACATCTGAACCGGCAAGTTGGGGAACGATTTATCGCTTGGCAGGCGGGTTGTTGGCCACTAGAGTAAAACCAAAATTTTGGAATAGAAATAATACACTTTACAGAATGATTGGTGTTAATGGCGTAAACACAAGTAGATCTAACAGAACAAATGGTTCTCTTATTGCTGATCCTTAAAATTTATTGAAAATAAATCACTGGAAATTTATGAATATCAAAATTGAAAAGAGAAGAATCACTGTTCAAGAATACCAGTCAATGAGATCAACTACCGGCTGGGATATGCTTGATGATGAAAGTACAAGCAAAGGTTTGGAAAACGATCTGTTCTCAGTTTTAGCCTTTGATGGTAGCAAATTGGTTGGCATTGCAAGAATTGTGGGAGATGGTGCAATCTATTTTTATATCCAGGATGTTATTGTAATCCCGAAACATAAAGGAAAAGGAATAGGTAAAATCCTTATGTCCGAAGTTGAATCATTTCTTGATGAAAATACTAATAAAAATTCTTTTGTGGGTTTAATGGCGGCTGAAGGGGTAAAAGAATTTTATTACAAATATGATTATTTAGAAAGGCCTGAATCCCGGCCGGGTATGTTTAAAATGATAAAGAAATAGTTACAAGTTTGGATAATCACATTTTCAGAAGCATAGTCAATTCCGATAAAGATTGGATCGATAATTTTATTGCAGAACTTTGGGGAAGCAATGAAGTAGTTGTTCATAACACTCTTTATATACCAAGTGTACTTAAAGGTTTTATTGCAGAAGAAAACCGTAAAAAAATTGGTTTAATAACATACCAAATTTCGAATAGTGATTGCGAAATAGTTACCCTGAATAGCTTACTTGAGAATAAGGGCATAGGAACAAAGCTTGTTAAACTTGTCGAAGAAGAAGCGATTAAAAATAATTGTAACTCCGTTTGGCTGATAACTACAAATGATAATTTGAACGCTATTAAATTCTACCAAAGGATTGGCTACCATCTTGCTGAAGTTTTTCCAAATGCAGTTGAAAATTCGAGAAAGATCAAACCCGAAATTCCGCTAATTGCAGATAACGGAATCCCAATACGGGATGAATTAAAGTTTGAGAAAAAACTAATAGCAAGCTGATGAAACTGATTTAACAGATAATCGTTGATAAAATCTGTGTTGATCATAATAATCTGCGTCATCTGCGTGCCATTCAATTTATTATAATATCGTCAGTATAACCCCCAATTGTAAAGCTTCTCTCCATTGTGCCTGCTTCGATTGGGCTTCCTCGTAAATTAACGTAAACGTCAGATTTGTGTTTAGCCACGAGTTAACTTTTGCAGTAATTGTATTGTCCCATAACACATCTAATTCATCAATGCTCTCAAACCGTGTGAATAATCTCAACTTACTTCTGTAAATTAAATTTTCATCGAGTGCAAATTCAGAATCAGTAATACTTTCAATGCCCGTTTCAAATTTGAAATCTTCAATTTCCGGGGTATCCGGATCATCGGAAAAATTATTGAATTTATCGGTAACTACTTCCTGGAAAGCAATGCCTAATCTTGTTTTAACTTTTTTGTCGTGATCGTAAGTAAAGCCAACACTTTGTGTTATATAACCTGGATCAAAAAAATCCGAAATCTCAGTTACGGGATCTTTTTCAAAATCAAAACCTGTTGTGATTTGTGTTCTTACGTTGTTGCTTATGTAAGGATCAACAACCCATCCGACATTAAGAGAAAACACCTTGTCTACAAATATTTCGTTATCGTTGGTTCTAAAATTTTCATCGCCAAGTTTGCTTTTACCGAAAGCAGCTTTAATCTCACCATGGAAACTCCACGTTTCTGTTTTATAATCTAAACCAAAATCTCCTTTAAATGACCAGGTAACAGAGTTCTCACCACCTTTAGTCCAATTACTCAGAGCTATTTGGCTTATATTCAAGCCACCTATCAGCGATGGCATCCAATTATGGAGAGTCGAGTCGGCTTTTTCTTGAGAAAAAAGAGTGGAAAAAACTAAAAAAAAGAATAGTAATGTTGTCTTCATAAAGCTATCCTTAAACTAAATGATTTTTACATGCTTAATTTTTTTTGTAAAATTGGAACCTCATTTGCTATATTTGGTTGAACCAATTCATTAATGTATATATAACAATTTAGAAATAAAGAGAAAAACATAAATATGCAAAAACTTATTTTACCTGGATTAATAGTTGGCGTAGTAGCAATTTTATATTTCATATATTTCAAACCAAGTGACGGTCTTGGTTCATTTTCTGATTTTGATCCGAACAATAATGCGAGTAGAGACATTTTTGTAGAACTGGTTAAAGATAAGGGAGTTGTTAGAGACCGTGAATCCGGCGGAACGGTATTTTATGTTACCGATCGTGACGGAAGAGAAATGAAAATTATTGGACCTTTTGATTTGCCGCCGGGAATGGATAGTGCTCCTTCATTAGTTTTAACCGGGCATTTAGGTAACGGATATTTCCATGCACACGCAGTAGGCTTAAGAAATTGAGTTACGGCAAATTTGAATTAGTTTCAAATTATCAACCGTCTGGCGATCAACCTAAAGCTATTGCTGAACTAACTAAAGGTGTGAGTGACGGATTAAAGCATCAAGTTTTACTCGGTGTTACCGGCAGCGGTAAAACCTATACAATGTCCAACGTTATTGCTAATGTTAATAAACCAACATTAATAATTTCGCACAATAAAACTTTAGCAGCACAGCTTTATTCTGAATTCAAATCTTTTTTCCCAAAAAATAAAGTTGAATTTTTTATCAGTTACTATGATTACTACCAGCCCGAGGCATATGTTGTTAAACGCGATCTATATATTGAAAAAGATTCATCTGTAAATGAAGAGATTGACAGGCTTCGTTTAAAAGCAACAACCTCTTTAATAGAAGGAAGAAGCGACGTAATTATCGTTGCAAGTGTTAGCTGTATTTACGGAATTGGAGCACCGGATGAATATGCAAATCAAATTATGTTTTTGAAAAAAGGTCAAGAGATAGAACGTAAGCAGCTACTTCGTAAATTGATTGATATTTATTATACCCGTAATGACATTGATTTTACTCGCGGTACTTTCAGAGCAAGAGGTGATGTAATAGAGGTAATTCCAGCTTATCAATATGAAGAAGCAGTACGAATTGAATTATGGGGCGATGAAATTGAAAGACTCTCCATAATTGAAGCAATGTCAGGCAAAGTAATTGAAGAAGTTGAGTCTGTGCCGATTTATCCTGCAAAATACTTTGTTACTACAAAGGAGCAGGGCATCATTGCTATAAGGACAATCAAAGAAGAATTAAAAGAACGGCTTGAACATTACTGGAAAGAAGAAAGATACCTTGAAGCACAAAGACTTGAGCAGCGAACGAATTATGATATTGAGATGATTCGTGAAATAGGTTACTGCGCAGGGATTGAAAACTATTCCCGGCACTTTGACCAGCGTGAGCCTGGCTCAAGGCCATCATGTTTGTTTGATTATTTCCCTAAGAATGATTACCTGTTAATTATTGATGAGTCGCACGCAACTGTTCCACAAATTAGAGGTATGTACAACGGCGACAGGTCGAGAAAAGAAACACTTGTTGAATATGGTTTCAGGTTGCCATCAGCGTTAGATAATCGCCCGATGAAGTTTGATGAATATGAGAGTTTAACCAATCAAGTTATTTATGTTAGTGCAACACCGGGTGATTATGAACTTGAAAAAAGCAGCGGCTCTTACGTTGAGCAGGTTATCCGTCCCACAGGATTACTTGACCCGCAGATTGAAGTGCGTCCGGTTAAAAACCAAATTGATGATTTGATCGGCGAAATTAGAATGAGGGTTCCTAAAAAAGAGAAGATTCTTGTTACAACTCTCACAAAAAAAATGGCAGAGGATTTAACGGATTATCTTGATAGGATTGATATAAAAGTGAGATATATTCACAGCGACATCGATGCACTTGAACGTGTCGAAATTATCCGCGATCTGCGTATAGGCGAGTTTGATGTTTTGGTTGGCGTAAACTTGCTTCGTGAAGGATTGGATTTACCCGAAGTTTCACTTGTTTCAATTATTGATGCAGATAAAGAAGGATTTTTAAGAAGCGAAAGATCATTAATGCAGACTGCAGGCAGAACAGCCCGTAATGTGAACGGCAAAGTAATTATGTACGCCGACAACATAACGGAGTCAATGCAAAAGACAATTGATGAAACCAATAGAAGAAGAGAGTTGCAAACAGAATACAATGAAGAAAACAACATCTCTCCTCAAACAATCTACAAAAGCCGCGATGAGATTATGTCATCAACTTCAATTGCTGAGCTAAGAAAGAAAGACGACAAATACGAAGAAGCAGCATTTGCTAAAGTTGCTGAGCCTGTCATAAAATATATGACCAAAGAACAAAGGCAAGATTTGATCGATCAAATGACCGAAGAAATGTTAACCGCTGCAAAAGATTTGGAGTTTGAGAAAGCTGCATATCTGCGGGATGAAATTGATAAGCTGAAGAAACTGATTAAGTGAAAAGAAATAGGTAAGAAGGAAAAAGTTAATCGTAATTTATTCCAAACTGTTTAGAAATTACATTCAGTTTTTTATCAGCAGTCCAAAGTTTAATATTGCCAATAATAGATGAAGCTAATAAATAACAGTCTATGATTCCGATGCCCTTACCGTGAAGAGAGTAATTATTGATTAAGAATAACACTTCGTCGAATTCAACATTTTTTATTGAAGGAAGATCAAACAGCAAAGTCAATATTTCATTTCTATTTTTAATATTACCACATGCTAATTCACCAATTATTGCTTCATGAACAGCTATTTTGCCTTCATCCAATAATTGACCGAACTGTTTATTTCCTTTATTTAGAAAATTAATCCAAATTGATGTATCTGCTAGTATCAATTAGATTACCTTTCTTCTTGGAATTGATTTTAAATCTTTTTCGGTACCACCAAGTTTAGATAACCTTTTGCTGCTTTCAAGTGAAATCAATGCTTTAAGGCCTAATTTGACAAGTAATGTTTTTTCTTTTATCCCGGTTAATTTAGAAGCTTTGTTCAATAATTCATTATCAATATTAATTGTTGTTCTCATAGATGCTCCAATTTAGATGTATTAATATGCATAAACGAAGCATCAAAAACAATATCTAAAATAAAAACCCCCGCAGATGCGAGGGCAGGTAGGGTTGGGGTAATACGTTTATAATTCTTTGATAATTATATCCCCGTTTATAGTTTTTATCCTAACTAAATTTTTGCCGCCGTTTACTTCACCGCTTCCGTACATAGTCAACGAGTCGTCCCAGTGACTGCTTCTTCCTCCTCTTGATTCCTCGACTTCTTTCTTAATCGGCAAATCGCTGATAATATCATAATCTCCATCGTCGTCTTCATCATAAACAATTTCGAGGTCAAATCTCATTGACATCCCTTTAGGAACATAAAGTTCAACATCACCGCTCATAGACGAAAGGTTAACATCTCTTTCACCTTTGTCCGCGTCGCCTACCATTTTTACGTAAACATCGCCGCCCATTGTTTTTGCTTTGATCCAGCCGTCAAGTTCTCTTACAGTTATATCACCACCCATTGTCTCGGCTTTTAAGAATTTATGTACTTTGTTTACTTTTATTGCACCACCCATTGTTTTAACATTTGCGCCATGCAAAGCTTCGTCAACATCAATCGCTCCACCCATTGTGCTTATGTCAACTTCATCTCCTACAGTCTTGGAACTGCTTTTTACATTCCTGTGCCTAACACTTCCGCCCATTGAAGAAGCACTTACATCGCCTTCTACGTTTTCAACATCAACTGCACCGCCCATAGTGTGTACTTTTCCGTCAACTTCGGAATCACTTAGGCTTACTCTTCCACCCATTGTCTGTAAATCCAAATAGCCTTTCAGATTGGATAACTCAAGTGCTCCGCCCATAGTCTGACCTTCTATTTCACCGTCAACATTATCTATTTCTACTCCGCCTCCCATGGTTGAAAGATCAATATCAAATTTTTTAGGAACCATGAAATAAGATTTAGCTTTGCCCTTGTAATTGTTTCTTCTGCCCAGGTATTCTGAAGTGATTATCACTCCTTTATTTGTTTGGTCTAAATCGATTTCAATATCTTCAACATCTCTCCCTTTCAAATATATTTCGGCTTTAACAACATTTTTATCCCAGCCTTTGATTGTAATACTCATACCTGTTTCAAAATCCAAGATCAATTTTTGTCCAGGACTTACTTCAAATTCTTTTTCAACTGTTCTTTCCTTCGCACCAATAAAGCTTACCGACAAAGCCAGCATTAAAACGAGTGTTAAAAAACTATTTTGCTTTTTCATTTGCCCCCCTAATTTCTATCTCATTTTTTTGATTTTAATTTTCGAATTTGTTGTTTTGATTTTTATAACCGGCCCACCACCGTTTATTTCATAAATTCCATATATTTCTTTTTCATCTTCATCCTGTTCATATTGTGTAGCTTTGAAATCAGAACGAATATCATAATCATCTTTGGCATGTTTCCACCAACCACGGACTTTTATTTCAGCATCAATGGTAACTTTTGCGTTTGGAGGAATTACCAATTCTATATCCCCCATATTCGATCTTATTGTACTTCTGGAATCAACTTCCGGATCAAGTTCAACATACACTTTGCCGGCATTAGTTCTTGCCGATACACTTCCTTTTACTTTTCTTAAGAAAATGTTGCCGCCGTAAGTACTGGCTTTTACATCGCCATTGGCGCTTTCCAATTTTATGTTGCCGCCGTAAGTTTCGGCATTAACGCCTGCTCTTACGTTACCCAAAATTATATCACCGCCGTAAGTGACAGCATCTGCTTCACCGTTAATGTCACCGACTCTAATATCGCCGCCATAGGTTTTGACATCGAGAGAAGTGCCTATCTCTGTTATCTTAATATCACCGCCCATTGTGTTTATGGTAGCTCGCTTGCCCCCGCTCACCAAGCCGATTTTAATATCCCCACCTTGCGTGTTTAAATAAAGCTCGCCTTCAACATCTCCGGTTTTAATATCGCCACCCATAGTGTTGAGATAGACTTCCCCTGTAACATTATAGGTTGTTATGTCGCCTCCAGAAGTTTCTGCTTTTACATCTCCGACAATATCGCCTTTCACGTCGATATCACCGCTAGTTGATCTTATATCTATATTAAAATCTTTTGGAACCGTTACCGAAATCTCTCCGTCGGACCAACCCCAGTGGGAATCGTAAGTTATTAAAATTCTATTCCCACTTTTTCTTATTTTTAATCCTCTTGAGTCATCTGTATCAATATCTGTTACTTTGATGTATACTTCGTTTTTATCCCATGTTTTAACAGTAACTTCACCGGGATTTACATCAACTTCTAAAGTTCCGCCTTTGGATACTTTGAATGTTTCTACCTTTTTATATTCGTCATCTTCGTGTCTTTCTCTAGAGCTTTCTCTTTCACTTCTTCTTTGTCCATATATATCTGTAAACGAGAAGAGAAGTATAATTATTGTAGTTATTAAAATTGATCTATTCATTTTCACTTACCTCCTGCAGTAATGAAGCTGCACGAATTTTTATAAATTCACTTTCATCTGTTTGTATTTGCTTATTTAGTACGTTTCTAATTTCGTCGTCAATTGATTTGCCTTGCTGCTTTAAATCTACAAGAGCATTTATGGCTGCTACACGCAAACCGGAATTAGGATCACTTTCCAACACAAATAAAAACGCGTCCCTTATTTCAAGATCGAACGGGAATTTTTTCAACACGTTTAGAGCTTCCCTTCTGACACCTGGATTTTCGTCAACTTTAAGTGCAGTTACAAGCGCTGATTTAATCTCCGGATCAGGTGTGAAATTCTTTTCGGATTGCTGCTTGATTTGATTTAATGATTTCAGCCTTGTTCCCGGGTTTTCAGAATTAACTAACGCAGCGGCCAATAAACTCTGCATAACTTCATCGCTTGCTTTACCTTTATATGTTATTGGTTTCACAGCATTAAAGGTAACTTCAATTGCACCCTCTTGATCAAACGGATCTCTAAACCGTATATCGGAAATATCAATCCCGCTTTTCTCAAACTGATCAATACTTATTCGTTTGTTGTTATCAAAAATATTTTGTTGAGTTGTCGGTGCAAAGAAAAGATATCCCATAAACATTCCGATTGCTAATGTTGCTACGCCGCCGAACGCAAATCTGTATTCGAAGATAAATGATTCCTTAACAGCAGTAACAAATCTTTTTAACCAGGATTCTTTTTCTTCGAGATTACGGATGTTTCTCAACAAGGTTTGCCTTGATTCTTGCAAAACTTTATCATTTATTTTACGCGGCGAATTGGAGACCAAAGCAGAATGAAGCTGCTTCATACTTTCGAATTCTTTTTTGGCTTCATTGTTCTCTAACAAATAGTTTTCGAGCTCCATTTTTTCCGAATCAGAAATTTCTTTGTAAAGGTAGAGATAAGCTAATTCGGTAAATTTTTCTTTGTTCATTTTATAATCCTCTTGCGAGATTAATTTTCAAATACATGTTTTAATTGTTCTCTCATTTTGTTTGTTGCAGTGAATAAATATCTTTTAATCGTGCCGTCACTACACTGCATCATTTGCGCAATCTCTTTTATTTTATAGCCTTCATAATATTTTAATGTAAATGCCATTTTCTGTTTTTCAGGCAATGTATCAACAGCCCCTTTAATGTGAACCGACAAGTCCGAGCCAACGGCAAGGCTTTCCGTGCTATCGTCACCAGCAATAAAGTCGGATACTTTTCCACTTTCATCGTCATCAATTCTTATTTCTATATCAAGCGAATCAACATTATGTTTGCCTTCTTTTCGTTTAAATGAAATACAAACATTTGTAGTAATTCTGTAAAGCCAGGTTGAGAATTCACTTTTGAACTGGAAATTTTTCAATCCTTTATAGACTCTCATAAAAACTTCCTGGTAGATATCCTTTGCGTCTTCTTCATTATTTCTGAACGAAGCTGCAATGTTCAATACCTGTCTATCGTATCGATATAAAAGTTGTTCAAAAGATGCCATGTCACCTTTTTGAGCCTGTTTTATTAGTTCAAAATCTTGTATCATAATTCCCCAACCACTAAGCAGTTAGACCAATTAATGTTAGAATGGTTGTATCAAAAGATGTGTATATTTTATTTAAATGAAAATTCCTTGAATATTCTCAAAATTCTTTTCGTTCAAATAAAAATACGGCAAAGTTATATGAAATGAAATTGATAATGAACGCGGCTAAAACCATCATAAATACAAAAGTTAACCAGCCATAAGCTGACGAAATTTCGTAAATCTGGTAGTTTATATTATTAATCAACCCGGTTACAAAATCGAATACGCCACGAATTGAATTTGATTTTGCCAAAATGAAAACCACTACTCCGAGAATCTGCATTAAAACAAGCCCGATCATTACTCCGACGAACGATGCCCACCTTATAAAAATGGGCAGCACAACTGCAGTAAATAAACTGAAATAAACCATGTTTCTCAAAACAGCGTAATTGAAGATCTCATTAATTAATGAGAAGTCGTGATGAGAGAAAAATAGGTTCAACAGATAACCGATCATCATAAAAAAGAGAAAAGATGAAATCATTATTACCCAAAAAGAGAGGTATTTGGCCAGAACAATAGTTCTTCTTTTAAAAGGTAAGCTGCAATAAGTAATAGCTGCGTTAAATTTAGATTCCCTTAACATCATAACAAAAGGAATCATCAAAGCCCAGAAATATAATTGGAAACGAAATGTATTAATTCCGCCGTCTGTATTTGCAAATAAAGGAAAAAACATAAACGGGAAGATTGCGAATATCGCAAAGATAATTTTGTTTAATGTAAACTCTTTTTTAATTAGCTGATACATTTTCGCCTCCTTTTGTCATAAAAAACATAATGTCTTCGAGACTTGCTTTTTCGATCACTGTGTTCGAATTAAATTTTACTTTCGCTTGATCGGAGTCTGAAGTTAAAGCTTCGATTCCGAATTGGCTTTTCCTAAATCCTTTGAATAAGGATTTGTATTCTTCATTCATTAATTCGTTTCCGCCTTTAACTACTCCCCATTTTTCTCTTATATCATCTTTTTGTTCGGAAAAAACAACCTTGCCGTCTTTGATGAAGATTATATAGTCGGCAATCCGCTCTAAATCGGAAGTGATATGAGTAGAAAAAAGAACGGACTTATTTTCGTTTTGAATTACTTCAGATAAATTATAAAGCAGCTCTCTTCTGAAAACCGGATCCAATCCGGAAGTTGGCTCGTCAAGTAAAAGTAAATCTGCATCATGAGATAAGGCTAGAGCAAGTGAAAATTTCATCTTCATTCCATGGGAAAGTTTTTTGAACCACTTGTTTAAAGGCAATTCAAATTTATCAGCATAACTCTGAAATTTTGCTTCATCCCAATTTTTATAAAACGGAGCGATTGTAGACTTCAAATCTTTTAAACTCACGTCGTCATAGAAATATGGCGTATCATAAACAAACCCGATTCTTGATTTAATTTCGTCTTCACTCATTAAGTTATCTAATCCAAAAACTTTGATTGATCCGGAATCCCTTCTTATTAGATTCATAATTAATTTTATGATTGTAGTTTTCCCCGCTCCATTCGGGCCTATCATTCCGGTAATGTATCCGCTTGGGATTTTGAAAGAAACATCATCCAGTTGAAATCCTTTATATTTTTTTGAAAGCGAATTAATTTCCAATGCGTAATTCATTATTCCCCCTCAAATAATAAATTTATTATTTCTTTTATTTCTTCTTTTGATATGCCGAAAAGTTTTGCTTCTTTAATTGCGTCTGCCAGTTTGTCTTCAACTATTTTCATTTTCTTCTCTCTTAATAGTTCTTTGTTTTGAGCTGCAACGAATGTGCCTCTTCCTGTTACGGTGTCAATGAATCCTTCGCCTTCAAGAATTTCATAAGCCCGTTTTGTTGTTATAACACTAACCTGTAATTCTTTCGCCAGATTTCTAATTGAGGGTAATGGATTACCTTCTTGAAGATCGCCTGCGATAATTTGATTTTTGATCTGTTTAGAAATCTGCTCGTAAATAGGATCATCAGCCGAATTTGATATAATTACTTTCATAAAGTTATTAATGTGCTTAGTGTATATATTGTTTATATACAATATAACATGCTAAATGTAGTTTGTCAAGAAAATTTTGGTTTAAAAGGGAAAGAGGCAGCGAATTTCCCGCTGCCTTCTTAGAGGTATGTTTAAGGGCTTTAGTTTAAGTTAATTTCTATTTCTCTTGGTTTTACTTCTTCAGCTTTAGGAATATTGATTGTTAAAGTACCGTTTTTGAATTCAGCTTTTATACTGTCATCTTTTATTTTTTCAGGCAACCTGAATGAACGGTAGTATTTTCCGTAGCTTCTTTCAACTCTGTGAACTTTGGAGTCTTTAGATTCTTTTTCTTCTTTTCTTTCGCCGCTAATTGATAACTCGCCATCTTTGTAAGATAATTTTACGTCTTTTTTATCTACGCCCGGCAAATCTAATTTCAAGGTGTATTTATCGTTGTCTTCCACTATATCAGTCTGCGGTGACCAAACAGCGCTTTCAGATTCTTCATCAGAAGATTTGCGGGTGCCAAACTTGTTATCAAAAACATCAAAGAATCTTCTAAACTCACGGTCGAAGTTTAATAATTCTTTTGCTGGGTTCCATCTTACTAAAGTCATTTTGACCTCCTTATTTGTTGTTTCGTTTATTTTCATATGTGCTTATTACTTATAAAATTATGTGCCAAAGAGGTTTCC
>CAJHYN010000646.1_pt1 | contig 24336 bp, 22 predicted proteins | sample 9198641 | NCBI WGS metagenome assembly CAJHYN01 (sample SAMEA7708370, study PRJEB35096) | sediment metagenome | biome: marine neritic benthic zone biome [ENVO:01000025]; feature: sediment [ENVO:00002007]; material: shallow marine sediment [ENVO:03000034] sea grass bed [ENVO_01000059] ... | reverse complement strand
TTATCAAGCCTGCAGCATTATGCTTTAGTGTAAAATAAATATATTCTTCCGTATCATGCATTGATACAAACAAAGCTTTTACATCCGGATCGCCCTTTTTAATCTCTTTAAGTGCCTCAGTCCCTGTAAGGAAAGGCATTGAAATATCTATTAGAACAACATCAGGTCTTAATGAAAAATAAAGGTTTATAAGCTCCTCACCGTTTTCAGCTTCACCTACAACAAAAATATCCGATTCATCTTCGAGTAAACTAATTACTCCACTTCTGAACAATCTATGATCATCGGCAACTAAAAGTCTGATATTTGCACTATCGCTCATTTAAGTTTTCCAACTGGAATGTAAATCAAATATGTAAATTTAATATTCTTTTGCATTTTATGAAAGATAAAGTATATAACAAAAAAATTATTAAAAAAACATAAAAAATAAATTTATTGAAGGGAAGTAATTTCAAACACAGAATCAACAAAGGTCTTTATAAATTCTTTTTTTCTTCTTGGCGGTTTTATTTTTATATTACATCTTTCGATTGCTTTGTAGATAAGTTCATCAGGGAGGTCTGGAAAAATCTCTTTCAAGGTCTTTCTTAAATAAAATTTATCCTGATATTCTTCACTTAATATATAACTAGACAAGAATTTTTTATCAAACTCTTTTATTCTTTCTGCTAGTACCATGCTAAAACTTTTTTTATTATAATATAATTTAATTTTAATTAAATAAAATCGGTATCAATACTGAATTTTAATCATGAGAAAAACATTATCGAAATTTGCCGTTGTCTTTTTTTTTCAAAAATCAAAACATTTTTAATAAAATTAGTAATTATACCTACGTATTTTTAGCTCAAAATTTTTTTAAAAAAATTGAATTAAATATTGTTGAAATTGGCTTTTATTTGTGATAGGTTATTTTTTTAATATTCTTCGAATAATAATTCCAGGTGATGCTTTGATTAATTGGGATGTTAGTCCTGAAATTTTCTCTCTTGGACCCTTATCAATTAGATGGTATGGATTACTATTTGCCTGTTCATTTCTGATTGGCTATCAGATAATGCTCAAGATTTTTAGGAAAGAAGGCAAGTCTGAAAATGATTTAAATGATTTGGTAATGTATATGATTTTGGGCACTGTAATTGGGGCTCGTTTGGGCCATTGTTTCTTTTATAATCCGGCATATTATTTTAGCAACCCTTTGGAGATAATAAAAGTTTGGAAAGGCGGATTAGCCAGCCACGGTGCTGCAATCGGAATTCTGACTTCATTATATCTTTATGTTAAAAGAAAACCTCAAATTAAATATCTTTGGTTAATAGATAGAATTGTTATTCCAACAGCCCTGGGCGGTTTTTTTATAAGGCTTGGTAATTTGTTCAATTCCGAAATTATCGGCATGCCCGCAGAGGTGCCGTGGGCATTTGTCTTTACTTCGGTCGATGCAGTACCACGTCACCCGGCTCAACTTTACGAATCAATTGCTTATCTTCTAATATTTGTTTTCCTAATTTGGTATTATTACAAACTTAACGGCGATATTAAACCCGGATATTTTTTAGGTCTGTTTTTAATATTAGTTTTTACTTTCAGGTTTTTTGTTGAATTCATTAAAAAAAACCAGACTAACTTTGAAGAAGGGATGTTTATAAATATAGGACAAATATTGAGTATCCCCTTAATTCTTGTTGGTATTGTGCTTGTAGCTTTGTCCTTTAAAAAATCATTGCCGGTTAAATCGCAAACTGCATGAAAGAAAAAATCTCTTTTTTATCCAATAGGAGAGAATTGGCAGAAACCAAAGCAGGGAGATAAATGTTTGTTGCAAATTGGATAGAAAGTCCTAAAGAAATTGATATTAATTGTTGATCAAACAAATAATGGATAGAAAAGATTTTATTAACAAATGGAATAAAAAAATTCCTACTATAAGATTTCCTGCATTTGACATTGATGATAATTCAGATTACGAAGTGATAACACTTCCTCTGAAAGTGCTGTTACCTGGATCTGAATTATTCGGGAATTTTGAAATTAATGATATTGACGGCAATACGGTTTTACAAGTAGACTCCCAAGTAAAAATGAAATATATTCTTTATGCTTCCAAACAGAATGATAAAGAAATAAAACTACCAAAAAATGAAGAAGAAATTTCTAATAAAGTTAAAAAATACGAATCATTCATCAACTCTATAATAAAAGATATTCAAAGTGATTACCTATCCAATTCATTAGATCAGTCAAAACTAAATAAAACAATTACACAAATCCTAAATTTCAACAACATTCGCCGCTACTAAATTGAGCACATTAAGTGAAAACATTTCGGGGTATTTAAAGAGCAATTTTGGAGAGGAGTTTTTAAAAAATTATGAAACCTACGTTAACTCCGAACCAAATATCTTTATTAGAACAAGTGATTTTAACAAAGATTCGTTAGTAGAAGAGTTACAGCATTACAATATTGATTTAGAGAAAATCGAAAAAGTACCTAATGCTTATAAAGTACTCAACGGAAAAAATAAAATTGGTAAAACAGTTGAGTTCGCTTTAGGTAAATATTATATCCAGAGCCTATCTTCGATGATACCTCCATTAGTATTAAACCCAAATGAAAACGATAAGGTGCTTGATTTATGTGCGGCACCAGGTTCTAAAACAACACAGTTTGCAGAGTTAATGAACCAAAAGGGAATGATTATTTCGAATGAGCCGAATCCCAAAAGACTGCGAACGCTAGCTTTTAATATAGAAAAAATGAATCTCCCAAATGTTGGGATAATGAAAAGTAAAGGTGAACTACTTAGCAAAATTTTCGAAAACTATTTTGATAAGATCTTGGTTGATGCTCCTTGCAGCGCTTTAGGAATTATTCAGAAAAAAGACGAAGTAGGGAACTGGTGGAATTTAAACCAGGCAGAGAAAATTGCTTCTACTCAATTTAGACTTCTTTTAAGTGCTCTAAAAATGGTAAAAGTCGGTGGAGAAATTGTTTATTCCACATGTACATTAACGATTGAAGAAAATGAGCTAATTCTAGAAAAGCTTCTTAAAAAATATCCTGCTGAAATTCTGGAAATTGAATTACCTGTAAAATCAATTGATGCTTTTACAAGGTTTGAAAATGCTGAATTGAATTCTGACATAAAAAAAGCCAAAAGAATAATTCCCTGGGAAATTAATTCCGAAGGATTCTTTGTTTGTAAGCTAAGAAAAACTGGCAATACGGAAAGAATGAATAAATCTTCCTTAAAACCAAAAGACAGGCCTTTAAGCTTAGTCAATTCAACAAGCAAGAAAGTAACTGAATATTTAAATCAAATCTCCAATAAATTCGGAATTGATAAATCATTATTCGATTCGTTTAAATATATTATCAAAAAAAATGAAGTTTATTTTGTAAGCAGTGATTGGGATTTAGAAGACTTAAGTCAATTCGAAAGAATCGGAATTAAATTTGCGAAATTAGATAATAGAGGAAATGTTCATCTGTCAACCCCAGCAGCAAGGTTATTTGGAAGGTTTGCATCGGAAAATGTAATTGAGTTGGAGAATATTGATGAGTTAAAAGTTTATATGTCGGGAGGCATAATTAAAAATAAGTTTACTTCGTTTGGGCAGAAAGTGATTAAGTATAAAAACGATTATCTGGGTTCTGCTATTATGACTGGAGAAGGGTTAAAGAGCCAGTTCCCAAGAGTGTTAAGAACAAGCGAAATAGTTTTTGAATAGTGATAATAATTTTTGAAAAGAAAACAATCATGAAAATTTCAGCAAATTCGTGAATAGGTTGCATAATAAACCTCAAAATACTTTGCTAAACTTTTTATTGTTTTCTACGTCATAAATTTACTAATAGTATCAATCAAGATATAGCATAATAGGTTTTACGAATAGGTGAGTCATGGGACTAAACAAAAGTATATTGCAGAAATTTGGAGACCGCTTAAAGGAACATCGATCCAACTTGCTCAATTGGTTTGGTAATGTTCCTGAACAAAAACAAGTGCAATGCTGCTGTTCAGACGGAACAATTAACGAGGTAATTGAAAAACACGATAGAGCTATTAGAGAGATAGATAGCGGTGATTTTGGCAAATGTAAATTATGTGAAGGCGAAGTAGAAGTCGAGAGGCTAGAAATCGATTTTACAACTCAAGTCTGCTTAAGTCACTATTCCGAGGATGAATTACAAGTTCTTCAGCATGATCTTGAATTGGCTGCTAAAGTGCAGCAGCAGTTGCTTCCCCACCAAATTCCGGTTTTGAAGGGAATTCAAATTGCTGTACATACCGAGCCGGCAAAAATCGTAAGCGGCGACTATTTCGATTTCTTTTCATATCAGGACGGAAGTCAGGGCATTGCTGTTGCAGATGTAATGGGCAAAGGACTTCCGGCAAGTATGTTAATGTCAAATCTGCAAGCATCATTAAGAATTTTGGGACCTGAGAATTGTGAGCTTCATAAATTGGCGGGCAGGTTAAACGACTTGTTTAAATTCAACATTAAGCTGATAAGTTTTATTACTTTATTTTTGTTAAAAATTGATACTGAATCAAAAACAATACAGTTTTGTAATGCTGGGCATAATCCCGCAATGTTTTACGATTCTAAATCAAAATTAATAAGGAGATTAAACTCAACGGGACCGGCTATCGGCTTAATTCCAAACTCTCCTTTCGAATCGGAAACTTTTAGTTATAAAGATGGTGATTTGCTTCTTTTGTTCACGGATGGTATTCCGGAAGCAAGAAATACAAACAATGAGGAATTTGGTGAAGGAAGGATTGAATCTTACTTAAAACAAAATCTTGACAAACTCCCTGAGATTATAATATCACAACTTCGCCAACAAGCAAAGTCATTTGGAGGTGAACTTCAAGATGATGCAACTTTGTTAGTTATAAAGTTTTAACGAGGAAAATCTGCTTAATACTTATCTGCCATAGCAACCAAAAGTTTATAAAAAATACCGGAAGAACTATAGATAAATTGTTGCTTCCGGTATTATTTGTAGAGTACATAAGTTATCAAACCTTCTAACTAATAAATCCTTATTTTGGAATCTATTTGTTACACATCATAATACAAACCGAATTCGTAAGGGTGAGGCATTAGCATCATTGGCTGTACTTCTTTTTCGAATTTATAATTAATCCAAGTTTCAATAACATCTTCGGTAAATACATCGCCTTTAAGTAAGAATTCATGATCTTCTTCAAGAGCTTTAAGAGCATGCCCTAATGATTCTGGGGTGGAAGGAACATCTGCAAGTTCTTCCGGAGCCATATCATAAATATCTTTATCTAATGGGTCGCCTGGTTCGATGCGGTTTATGATGCCGTCAAGACCAGCCATCATTAATGCTGAGAAAGCCAAATATGGATTTGCAGTTGGGTCCGGACATCTAAACTCAACACGTTTTGCTTTTGGATTATTTGAGAACATTGGAATACGCACAGCCGCACTTCTATTGGCCTGTGAGTAAGCAAGTCTTACAGGAGCTTCAAATCCCGGTACCAAGCGTTTATAAGAGTTTGTAGTTGGGTTTGTTAATGCCAGAAGCGCAGGAGCGTGTTTCAAAATACCGCCGATGTAGTATAACGCGGTTTCGCTTAATCCGGCGTATCCGTTGCCCCCAAATAAAGGCTTTCCATCTTTCCATAAACTTGAGTGAACGTGCATACCGGAACCATTATCACCCGCAATCGGCTTAGGCATAAATGTAACTGTGCGTCCATCAGCCAATGCAGTATTTTTTACAATGTATTTGAATTTTAACAGATCATCTGCTGCATTTAGCAAAGTATCAAATTTAAGATCAATTTCACTTTGCCCCCCGCACGCAACTTCATGATGTTGACACTCAACGGTAAGACCCATGTCAATCATGTTTAGTACCATATCGTTTCTAAGGTCATTTAATTTATCAGTTGGCGGTACGGGAAAATACCCTTCTTTGTGGCGAGCTTTGTATCCTAAGTTTGGAGATTCATCTGCACCGGAATTCCATCGTCCTTCAACAGAATCTACAGAATAAAAACTTTGGTTTGCCGAAGAATCAAATCTTACATCGTCAAAAATGAAAAACTCAGCTTCTGGGCCAAAATAGACTGTATCTGCAACACCTGTTGATTTTAAATATGCTTCCGCCTTTTGTGCTATATTACGAGGACAGCGGCCATACTTCTCTTTAGTTGTAGGTTCATGAACATCTGCAATCAAACTTATTGTAGGGGCCTTTACGAATTTATCTATAAACATAGTAGATGCATCCGGAATAATAATCATATCGCTTTCGTTAATATTTTTCCATCCGCGTATAGATGATCCGTCAAACCCGAAGCCGTCTTTAAAAGAATCTTCGTCTAATTCTGTTGCAGGAACAGTGAAATGCTGCCATTGTCCCGGGAAATCCATAAACTTGAAATCAATAAATTTAATTTCCTTTTCTTTAACGAAATCAAGAATTTTCTTGATTGAGGAATCGGTGCTCATTTTTTTCTCCTTATTTTATATTTTTATTCTAGTTGTCTCTTTGCTAGTAGATAAAACAAAATTTGTTATGGTTCTTACAACACCCGGCCATGACTGAATAGTACTTAATAGTGTTTCCAACTCTTTTGTACTTTTAACAAGCACTTTGAGCATGTGTGAGCCTTCACCCAAAATTGAATGGCATTCCAATATTTCGGGAATTTGCTGTGAATTCTCTAAAAGCTTTTTATAATTTTTTGAAGACTCCATTACAACCATTATAAAAGCTTGAATATCGTAACCAAAGGTATGTCTGTTTAATTTTGTAAAATATCCTTCAATAATTCCGTGATCTTCAAGCTTGTTCAATCTCTCGCTTAGTGAAGGTATTGATAAACCAATTTCGTCTGCCAAATCTTTTCTTTTTTTTCTGCCATTTTCCTGCAAAAGGTTGAGAATCTTATGATCTAAGCTATCTAACATCATGAGCCTTATTTGTTTAGGAAATTTGAAATTAATAACTGAAAATATAAGGTAGACTTTAGAAAAATGCAAAATTATTTTTGGCGAATTTAAAAAAATCGCCGGATTTTGAATATTTAATAATTTTCTTAAAAAAAAGGTTATTTTTATCTATTATATTATTCATAATAAATAGTAAATTATGAATAATCCTAAAAGTATTTGATTCTATTGATCATTTAATGAGCAAATAATAATTTTATTTATGGAAGTAAGTTTTACGATCATATTGCTTGGCATAGCTGCGTTTGTAATTTTTATGACATTATTTTTTTTAATGCGCGGCATGAATTTATTTGGAGATAAAAAATCAACAAGTTCTAGTTCAAAAGAAATTGATAGACTTAGAGAGGAGAACGTCAAGCTCAAGGATCAAATTACTTTCTATCAAATGCATAAAGATAGAGTGGAATTTAAGATTTCTCAGCTCGAAAAAACAATTAAAACACTTGAAGAAAAGAGAAAAAACTTAGAAGAAACCAAATTATGTTTAGAAGATCTAAATAAACAAAAAGAAGAGCTTTTTGCCTCTATTATGCATGACATAAAAAACCCCATTTCCACTATTCGAAGTTTTGTTCAATTGCTGAAATCATATGACTTAACTTCAAAAGAGCAAAGCAATATTATGCAAAGTATTTTATCAACCTCGTCGCGTATCTTTAAACTTGTTGAGGAAGTTTCAAGAGTGATGAGCAATGATGGCAATATCAATAAGACTAATTTAGAATTTGGACAAATTAATGATCTTGTTGAAAATATATACACTAACTATGAACCGCTCGCACATGCAAAGAATATTGTATTCAAAAAAGATCTTGATAACGACCTTCCGTTAATATTATTTGATCATGTAAAGATTGACCAAGTTGTTGATAATCTGATCAATAACGCTGTTAAATTTTCTCCTAAAGATACAGAAGTAACAGTATCCACATTTCAGGATGAAGATTACGTTGTCTGCGAAATTAAAGATACCGGCTATGGACTTTCACAAGAGGAAATCATAAAAGCTTTTGAGAAAGGAGTTGTTTTAAGCAACAAACCAACGAGTGATGAAACAAGTTCGGGAATAGGTTTGTGGATCGTGAAAAAAATAATTGAGCAACATAACGGAAGAGTTTGGGTTAAAAGTAAGTTAGGCAGCGGATCAACATTTGCTTTTAAGCTGCCAATAAAAAAAGACGAAGAAAGTAATTAAAAAAGGGCCTTAATAAAAAGCCCTCTTATCAATGTTCATTTTATCAATTTTTTAAGTTAGTTAGAAATTACTTGAGTTACTTTCTTAGCGGCTTCCTCAAGTGAATTAGCAACCTCAAAGTTTAATCCGGAATTTTCCAGCATGTCCGCAGCTTCCTCAGCGTTAGTGCCTTCAAGCCTTATAACAATTGGTATCTTTACATGTATTTCGTTAACTGCATCTATTACACCCTGTGCAACCCTGTCGCATCTAACAATTCCGCCGAAAATATTTATTAGAATTGCTTTAACGTTTGGATCGGATAAAATAATTTTAAAACCATTTGCAACGGTTTCTTTATTTGCACCACCGCCAACGTCTAAGAAATTTGCCGGTTCACCCCCGGCAAGTTTGATAATATCCATTGTAGCCATTGCCAACCCTGCACCGTTTACCATACATCCTACATTCCCATCAAGCTTGATATAGTTCAGGTTGTATTTTGAAGCTTCTATTTCCAACGGCTCTTCTTCATCGAGATCTCTGAATTCAACTATATCACCGTGCCTGTAGAGTGAATTATCATCAAAATTTAATTTTGCATCCAAAGCGATTACATCACCTTCTTTTGTCACAACCAGAGGATTTATTTCCGCAAGCGATGCGTCTGTTGCATCATAAGCTTGGTATAGCCTAGTAAAGAATTTGACGGCATTTTTGAATTGATTGCTTTCTAGACCTAAACCGAATGCAAGTTTCCTCGCCTGGTAACCTTGAAAGCCGATCGACGGATCAACAGCTTCTTTCAATATTAATTCCGGAGTTTCTTCTGCAACTTTTTCAATTTCAACACCGCCTTCAGTAGAAGCCATGACCACATTTTTTGAACTTGCTCGATCAAGCGTTATACCTACGTATAGCTCTCTTTCAATATTAACTCCCTGTTCGATAAGTAATCTCTTTACTGTTCTTCCTTCCGGGCCAGTTTGATGAGTAACTAAATTCATTCCCATCATGTTTTGTGCAAATTCCCTAACTTCATTGATGGATTTTGCAACTTTAACTCCACCGCCTTTTCCTCTTCCGCCTGCGTGAATTTGTGCTTTAACAACCCAAACATTTCCACCTATTTCTTCAGCGGCTTTAACTGCTTCATCAGCATTGTATGCTACTCTTCCTTCAGGAACAGGAACATTAAATTTTCTTAAAATTTCTTTTCCCTGGTACTCATGTATTTTCATAATTTACCTTGTTTATTATGGATGCTTTGTCTTAAATTTAATTCGGTCTTGTTTCTAAAAAAGTTATTGACAAGCCTAAGATTAAGGTATCAAAATTAGCTACATTATTTTTGATATTCAATTACTATTATAAATTCACTCTTGTAATTTGGTTGACAAATTCTAAGCAAACAAAATTCAATATTCTGATTAGTTATTTTGAAACAAAAAGAGGGAATGAAATGAATAAAAATCAGAAATTAGTGCTGTTTACAGGGATAACAGTCATTATTTTTTCTCTAATAGTTTGGCTTGGTTACGGGGGAGAAATTTTTACTAAAGACCAAGTGTTGGTCGAGAAATATGACGAACTCTTCGATACAACTTATTCTGAATTCGAAGATAGATTTATCTGGGGTCTAGACCTTAGCTTGTTAATCTCCGGAATTACAGTAGCCATTAGCTTAGTTTTGATATATTTCTTAAGAACAAAAAAAGTTTTAAAGGAAAACTGAAAGGAATTTAATGAAATATATAAACATCATTTTGTTTACAATACTTTTCTGCGTGCAAATAGTTGCACAAAATTTTATTGTAAAAGCGAAGGGAACACAAAATTTCAATTTCGGTAATAAATTAAAAAACCAGGCAACTTTTTTTAGTACAACGCCGTTGGAAGATGTTGAGGGTATTGCAAGCGGTATTGTAGGTGCGATTTCTTTTGATTTATCAAATTTTAGTGAAACCATTTCCGGCTCCTTTGAGGTAAAAGTAGCATCAATGAAAACCGGGATACAGTTGCGCGACCAGCATTTAAGGTCTGCAAACTGGCTTGATGAAGAAGAATATCCCTTGATAAAATTTAATGTTTCCGGCGCTGAAAATGTAAAACAAATCTCAGATAATAAATTAGAATCAGACGTTATAGGCAGCTTTTCATTTCATGGTATCGAAAAGAAAATAGTTGCCAAAAGTACTATCACTTATTTAGATGAAAGCGAAGAAACCAAAAAGCGTGCTCCTGGTGATTTATTGGTAATAAAATCGATATTCAAAGTTAAGCTCTCCGAATACGAAGTTGAAAATAATGTAATTGGAAACAGGGTTGGTGAGGACATTGAAGTGACAGTGAATCTTGTAGGTAGCAATAAAGAATAAATTAAAAAACATAATCCAAAAGTTAAAAGATGGATTGACTATCTCCTTTTGTCTTTTTACTTCTGACTTTTCCCTTAACAGATAATTGCCTTGCCTTTAAAAATGATTATAAATAAAATCAAAACTCATAAAAAACATTTGCTGAAATATCTTTAGAATGCCTAGCTTCTACAGAAATAAATCAAATTAAAACCAATAGGATAACTCAATTTTGCTGGAGCTTCTTCCACTTGATGTTAAAGTTTTAATTGCTGTTAAGTTCATTTTTCAATTAGTGCTTACGGAATAAACTAAGTAATGTTATATTAAATAGCGTAATCAATTTTATCTATTATTAAACTAATTCTATTATTCATGACCAGACTTATGTGCTTTAAACTGATTCTCAGATACTTAAATTTCAGAATAGATTGTTATTTAAGGCTAATACAAAAAGCTTTATTTTTAATTTCTGTGATTTTGTTGATTACTAATTTAGCAGCACAATCTAACGATCTCAGATTTGAAAGAATTTCCATCGCAGATGGTTTATCTAATAATTCTGTTTATTCCATATATCAAGATAGTGAGGGTTATATTTGGATTGGCACTGAATACGGACTCAACCGTTATGATGGTTATTCTTTTAAACATTTTTTTGCTGATCCTGAATATCCGCACACTATTAGTGATAATTTTATTTGGGATATTCATGAAGATAAATTCGGAATAATATGGATATCAACAAACAACGGCTTAAATAAATTTGATAGATATACTTTTCAATTCTCACATTATTTTCATAACCCAGAAGATTCAACAACTTTAAGTAACAGTTACATAAGAGTAATATACGAGGATAGGCAAGGAGATTTATGGTTTGGTTCTATTAATGGATTGAATAAATACGACAGAGATAATGATAATTTTATACGATATAGTTTCGGACAAAATTTTAGTAGCGGTTTTGGTAAAAACTATATACTTGATATTTTTGAAGATAGTGAAGGAGTTATGTGGATTGGGGCTGCAGACGGAGGGTTGAACAAGTTTGATAGAAAAACTGGATTTTACAAACATTATTTTTTTGATAATCCAAATGATTCGACAAGATTCAGACAAGGTGATAAATTCTATGGTCATAATTTTTTTTATAATAAACCAAATCATTCCATTAAATCAATTGCTGAAGATAAATACGGTAACTTATGGCTCGGAGCTTGGGGATTCGGTATTATTAAATTCAATAAAATCACTAAAAGTATAACCAATTATACAAAAATATCAGGACTAAATTTAACCAGTTGTCAAGATATTCTTATTACAAAAAACGGTAAAATTTGGTTTGCAGTTGACCAAATGTTAGTTAAATACAATGATGATTTTAACAGCTTTTCTTGTTATAAACATGATCCAAATAATAAATCAAGTATTTCCAACAATATAGCAGTTAGGGAAATTTACGAAGATCGAACAGGTAACTTGTGGATAGGTAATACATCGGGCGGGCTAAATAAAATAAGAAAAGAGACAAGAAATTTCTTTAAATATAATTTTCGACCGCAAGATACAGTCAGCTTAACTAACAGAAATGTGAGCGCATTTTATGAGGATCATTCAGGATTACTCTGGATAGGAACTTATGGTGTAGGAACCTACGGCGACGGATTAAATAGCTACGATAAAAAGAATAATATAATTAGGACATATTCTGTTCTTGATGAAGATAAAAAAATGTTTTCAGATGGAGTGATATCTATTATTGAAGATTGTACCAATACACTTTGGTTCGGCACCCCTTATCGAGGTTTTTATAGGTTTAATAGAAAAGAAAAAAAGTTTACGCATATTTACCCGGATATTGATGCAGATAATTTTCATGCAGTTCGCGGTATTAATGCTATGTATGAAGATAAAGATAACAACATTTGGTTGGGAACAGATAGAGGAGGGCTACTAAAATATGACAAAAAATCTGATACTATTATCAATTATACCTCGGATGAGAATGATTCGTTCAGCATAAGTAGTAGACGAGTTCTTGCTATTATCCAAACGAGTTCTGGAACTCTTTGGATCGGTACTTCTAATGGTTTAAATAAACTGCATAAGAATAGTGATCGGTTCACCAGCTATATTTATAAAGCCGACAAATCCGCTAACAGAGATAAAAACGTGATTTATTCTCTTTATGAGGATAAGCTAGGTAACATTTGGATGGGAACAAAAGACGGTCTTGGAAAATTTGATATTGCAACTGAATCTTTGACTTATTTTTCAGATAAACAAAGCTACCTGGATACTCGCATTTACGGAATGCTTGGGGATGACCAATATAACATTTGGTTAAGCACAGGCAAAGGATTAGTTAAATTTAATATTATTTCAAAGTCTACAAAGAATTATAATTATGCCGCCAGTTTACAACCAGATGCATTTTCACACGGAGCATGCTTTAAAAATAAGACAGGTAAAATGTATTTTGGCGATACAAATGGTTTCACTATGTTTCAACCGGATAGTATAAGCGATAATCCCTTTCCTCCCCAATTAGTAATTACTGATTTACAGATATTTAATAAATCTATATTGAGCAATAAAGATTCCATTTATACAAATTCATTGTTAGCCGATAAAAGTATTACTCTTTCTTATGAGCAAAATGTATTTAGTATTCATTTTGCTGCACTTCATTTTGCCGCACCTGAAGAAAATCAATATGCCTATACTTTGGAAGGATACGATAATGATTGGTATAATATCGGGAACAGGCGTTTCGTTACATTTACAGGTCTGCCTGCAGGGGAGTATGTTCTTAAAGTTAAAGCCGCCAACTGTGACGGAATATGGAACAACGATGGTATCGCTATAAACATTCTTATTGAACCGCCTTTTTGGGCAACATGGTGGTTCCGGTCGATACTTCTGATTGCAATTACATCAGTTGTTTATTTAATCTTTAGGGCAAGATTGGAGAACCAAAAGAAAATAGAAAAGATAAGAATAAAAATAGCAAATGATCTCCACGATGAAATAGGATCGAATCTAGGTTCAATTACGATGCTCAGTAGTATGCTAAAGCGCAACAATCTGCCTATTGAAAAAAAACAAAACTACTTGGACTCTATTTTTGATACTACAAAAAAAACTGCTGAATCAATGAGAGATATAGTCTGGTTTATTACTCCTGAAAATAACGCCGCCAATAGGATCACCTTAAGAATGAGAGATTTCACGTCAAAAATCCTTGTTAATATCCAGTACGAATTCAGTGTTGAAGAAAATTTGTTTACCGATAAGCTTAACTTGAACGTCAAGCGGAATATATATCTTATATTTAAAGAATGTCTAAATAATGTTGCTAAACACTCGCGCGCAGCTTCTGTGAAAATAGAAATGAAAAAAGAGAATAATATGCTTAAATTAGTAATTAAAGATGATGGTATCGGTTTTAATCCTAGTGAACATTGTACCGGAAACGGATTAAAAGGCCTTCAACTAAGAGCTGCCGAAATTGGTGGCAAACTGGATATCATTTCTGAAAAGGGAAAAGGAACAAAATCAATCTTTAGTCTTAATATTTAAATCTGTTCGTATATGGGTGATACTTCTGATAAAATAGTAATTGTTGAAGATGATCCGGTTTACTTGGAAAGTTTAAGATCATTAATTGAATATGATTCACCTTATGATTGTGTTGCTTTTTTCACAAATTCCCATGACATGCTTGAATACTTTGAATCTGAATCAGATATTGATCTCGTCCTGGCAGATATTGGACTACCTGATATCTCCGGTGTAGAGGCAATGCAAAAAATTAAATCCGTTAATCCTGAAATTAAATTTATAATGTTAACAGTATTTGACGATAATGAAAAAGTATTCGATGCACTTCGAATGGGTGCTTCAGGTTACTTGTTAAAAGCTGAATCCGATGATAAAGTGATTCAGTCAATTAATGATGTTATGGCAGGCGGAGTTTTTTTTACTCCCTCCATTGCAGTAAAAGTTCTTGATTTCTTTTCAAAGAAGACCAAGGATAACTACAATTTAACTAGAAGAGAAATTGAAATTCTTAGATGCCTTGTAGAAGGTTGTTCAAAAAAAATGATTGCCGATAAATTATTTATAAGTTTTAGTACTGCCGATACTCATACTAAAAATATTTACAGGAAGCTTCACGTACATTCTGGGATTGAAGCAGTTGTAAAAGCAATAAAAGAAGAACTTATCTGAATCTCTTGATTTACGCTCCATAGGTTTCTCCACTAACTTTGCATTTGTTTGATCTTACTTGTTTGTTCCTCACTAACAGACCCATAATAAAATACCTTAATCAAGGGATTTCCAATCTTTATTGAATTAAACAAATTTCTCCTTGTTTTTTATTCAGTTATAAGTGTAAAAATGTTTGACAATGTGTTCGTCTTCTGAAAACATCAACATATTTATTATATCCGAAGACAAACAGTTTTCCAACAGGCTTCGGAAGATTATAAGTAACAGTTTATTCAAATTTGCAGGAGTTATTTATAGTCCATTGTTTGTGATTTCAAAAACTTGGAAAATTGAACACATCGATATTATAATTTTACAAATTGAAGAGCCGCTTTATAAAATTAATGAAATCATCTCAATTATTAAAAAAATAAATAGACGCGCACAACTGGTCTATGTTCAAAGTTCGGATAATGATGACGTTACAATTCCACTAAGAGCAGGTATGCAAGGTTGTTTTTCAATATCTGATTCGGATAAATTTGTTATTGATACTTTAATAGCTGTAAATGAAAACTGCTTTTACTATAGCTCTTCAGTTTTAGCCAGAATAGTCAAGTATTTTTTTTTCACCAAAGATTATAACTTAACTGTAAAAGAAAAAGAAGTACTTGCTTTACTTGTTGAAGGCAATACTAAAAAAGCAATCGCAGAAAAAATCGGCAGAAGTTTTGGAACAGTTGACACTCACCTGAAAAATATCTACAGAAAATTAAATGTGAACTCCGGTATTCAAGCAGTTGCATTAACCGTGAAAGAAAGGCTTATTTGAGAGCATGTCCCTAAATTTACCAAGCAGCTAAAAATACCGTAATTGCGGGATTTATTTTCTTACGTTGCTTATTTAGCTTACATGCAAGATTCAATTAGCTCATACAGTTGTTCGCATTTTATACACCTTGACTAAGGGGAGAAATTAAAATGAGTATTTCAAGATGCAGGTATTTTTGGTGTCAAAAATGCACAAAAGTTTATGCTAAAGATCAACAGCTTAAAAGCTGGAGAACTTCACTAATAATGATAAATGCGGTACATCATGTTAGTGGCACCCGCACATGCAGTTGCGGCAATATATTCCAGGTACAGGATATTTATGATGGTGTGTATGATCTTCCGCGTCAATATTGGAATCAAGTAGAAGCACCCGTGGAAATTTAATTTTTTTGATTCCAAGAGATAATTGTTGTCAAATCGTCATTCATTAGATTTCCAGTTCTAGAACTTTTTTACTCAATTAAGGAGAGAGCAATGGGTTTTTGGGAAAGATTATTAGGTAAGAAAAGTAAATCCAAATCATTTGAAAAGCAAACTGAAGAACCTATTACCAAAAGTAAGGATGATATGCCCAATAGTGTTGAATTATTGTTCGAAAGTATTTCTGAGCAGGGAACAAAAAAAAGATTAATTGAGCTGATTAAACCTGAACTCAGAAATTTTGCAAGTGATTTGCCCGAAGAAGAAGATACAAGTGTACGTTTAAATAACATTGAGCTACTCAGTGTTTCTGGAGGAAGCCCCACAATAGTAGAGTTGCCTGCTTCGCTTATTCCTGTATCACCAAATATTCCTTACTTGTTGTCTCTTGCAGGCATGGCAAGAGCAATTATTGACTTGAAATACAGCGGGGTTCAAGAGGAAGCTCCGGAAGTAATAGGAGCTCTTAAAAATAACTCGTTTAAATACCGCTTTTCCTATTTGAAGGAAAAAAATTACCCTATTATCAGAATACAGTTACAGGTTATAGGAAACTTATCAACACCTTTGGATATTGAAGCAACACCAGATATTCTGGATTCAAATGTACAGGACTTTTTTACATCATTAAGTAATGTGGGATCATTCGAATTATCTGTTCATGTTTTAGGTAAATATCAAATGTCAAAGTTCATTAAACTAAATAGCGGAGATCAAGAAAATATTTTTGTCGGCATTGAGTCACTAGTTAACCACCTGAATAATATTGATAAAAACAACAGGATGTATCTCTCTGCTGTAAGTGAATTTGAGAACAAACATCCTTTGGGCGAAGGGTTATAAAATAACTAATGCAATAATTAATTGGTCATAAAATCATAAGGTGAAAAGATGATTAAGACAATTTTTTCAGTAGTTCTGCTAATTCTTATAAGTTTTGGTTGTGCATCACAACAATCAATATTCAATAATGCAAAAGAAGCAAATACAGTAAAAGCATATGAAGAATTTTTAAAGAAATATCCAAAAAGTGAATATTCAGAAGAAGCAAAGAAGAACTTGATGGCTATAGAATTTAAGAATGCCGAAGAAGAAAATTCTATTAAAGTCTATGAAAAATTTATACAGAGATATCCGAATAGTGAATACAGTCAGAGAATCAAGGAAAACATTGCTTTATTAGATGCAATAAATGAGAATGCTCCCGAGGCTTTTTCTGACTTTCTTGAGTTATATCCTCAAAGTAAGTATTCAAAAGAGATAGATAATTATTCAGATGCCGTGAAAACAAATGATTTACAAAAGTTTGAAAACATTGTAAAAAAAAATCCAAATTCTATCTTTCGAAAAAAAATTAAAGAAAAACTTTCTGAGCTTCATTATGAGAAAGCCAAGGAGGAAAATACAATAGAAGCTTATGTGGATTTTTTAAAAGAAAATAGTGACCCTAAATATGAACACGTTGTAAAAGAAGCAATCAATAAACTTGAATATCAGAAAGTGATTAATTCCAACTCCATAGCAGATGCTGAAAATTTCCTTGAAAAAAATGCAGATTCACCTCATTACGAAGAAGCTTTATTAAAACTAATAGAAATGAAATATAAAAAAGAATATATCTACAACAGGTATATTTTTAATAATTATATAAAAAAATATGATGATACAAAATATAAAGATATCATTGCTTCCAAGGTGCTTGAGTTAGAATTTAAAGATGTGTTAAATTCGAAATCTACATATAGAATGAATGAATTTATTAATAAACATCATGATTCAAAATATGCCAAAGAGATGAAAGATTCATTGATAAATTTTGAATATAGTACAGCGGTAAATAAAGGCACAACAGATTATATGAAAAGTTTTTTGGATAAATATCCAAATTCTAAATATTCAAAAGAAATAAAATATCTATTATTTGAGAAATTATATGAGGAAATAACTACTAATAAAACTTATATCAGTTATTTAGATTTTCTCAAAAGATATCCAAATTCGAAATACGAAACTAAACTGAGAAACGACTTATATGATCTGCATTTGGAATACGTAAAAAATCAAAACAAGGTAGATATCTACAAAGAATTTCTTAAGCAATACCCCAGCTCAGAAGAATATGAAGAAATTGAATGTTTGATTGCCTGCAAACTTGATGATGAAAAGAAGTATAATTCGTTTTTAGATAAATATCCTAATACCAGATTTAGAGACAATATAGAATATAATATCATTCTAAAAAATCCGAGTGTTGATAAATTTGAAAACTTCAAAAGAAAATATCCCGATAGTGAATACTACGATAAAGCTCAAAAAGAAATAAATCAAAATATATTTTCTCAACGTTTTCCCAAAGTATTGAATTTGATGAAAACAAAAAACTTTTCCAATAAAGAACTCATAGAAAAAATGAATAGACTTTGCTTAACTCCTCCGTCAACTATTTCGTATAATCACTTTAAACAATATCAACAGTCACTCAGAAGCTTTCAAAAATTAGTTGAACAGAAAAAAGATAAAACTATGGGGGAATTTTTCTATTCTTTTGTTGAGCTAAATTATTACATATCTGACGCTATATGCAAAAACGCAATGGTTATAATGATTGAAAGTGCTGCAACAGGGATGATTACTATTGATGTTTTCAAAATAGTAAATGCCATGCAATCTATTTTAGATGTACATTTAGTTACGATGATTATTGACGAGGATAGCAAATTGCGTCGTCGCGCTTTGTTGGCACTCGATAGGCTAACAACAAATAATTCTTTGGAATTGTCGAAAAAATGGACTGATGGCGAACAGTTAAGGGGATTTGAAGTTATGGCTCAAGGAATTCCATTGCGTTTAGATACGCTTAAAGATGCATTAGAAAAAATGAGTAAAATTGAAACAGAAGCGGAAAATCAAATGCTGATACAGAAAATACAGCATAGACTTGAAAACATTTAACCAATGGAAGTTATCAATCATCAAATTGAATCTGGTTGTAGTGGAGAAATTGAAATGATTATTTCGAGATGCAGATATTTTTGGTGTTCAAAATGCTCAAAAGTTTGTAATGAAGATGAACTGTTCAGAGCTTAAAAAGTCAACTAATAATAAATGTCGTTCATCATATTTTTAAGAGCTATATATGACGTTTTGGAAATATATTCTGTGGTATAATATTTACAATAGCTTGCATTGTTAATTCTAATTATTAAAAGGAGAGTTCATATATTAAAAGAGTTACATTATGAAAAAACTCAGAATTGCATGTTTTATTTTAGCATTAGTTAATTTTCTGTATTTTATTGCAAGTTTTATCTGGCCAATTCAAAATAATCTTATCACAAATAACGAATATTTGTTGTATTTAGGGATTGCTGCAAGAATTATGGCAGTTGTTATAACTGTTATATTAGCGGGGAAATTAAATAGGTCATTCTTTGGTTGGTTTGTGTTCAGTTTACTTCTTCCATGGTTATCATGCTTTATAATTGCCTTCTTGAATGAAAACGAATATGATAGAAGTAATGGATTTAACTATGAGAGTAGTTGGTATAACAATGATGACGGATATAGTTCTTATAGAAGTAGTAGCTATGATAGTACATATCTTAGCGATAAATCCTGTAGTGCTTGTGGTCGTAGTGTATCTTTATCTTCATTGGCTGGTCAAAGATGTCCACATTGTGGAGCCTATTGGAGTGATGAAAGAAGGATTATTAGATGAAAACTTCAGAAGAATTCGGTTAGTAAGTGCAAAAACTTTTTGAAATATCCGGTTTTTTTTACGTTGCAAAAGCATTCGGAGTTTCATTGTTCATTAAGTAGACTTTTGGTTTTGGCATCATGCACGCTACGATAGATCTTCAACAATTTTATACAGCTCGGGTGCTTCTATTTCCGAGACTTCTTGTGCCCTGTACATTGATAAAACAATTTTGTCAGGGAACCAGTAACTGCCGAAATTAAGTGAGAGTACAAACGCAATCATCAAGCCTGTCTCGCCGCCCAGCCAATTACCGACCAGTGAAAACAAAACCATCATAAGCGCCATTAAAGCAACAGTTTTGAATCCGTTCATTTTTTATTTCCTTTCTTTCTTTGGCGTATTTAACATAAAAATAAATTTCCGTTTTCCAAATATAAGGATAAGATGAAGATTAAGAGCAAGAATTGAAAGCTTATACGGGTGTTTTGAAAGATTCCGCAAATAAATCTCCTTTTTCATTCTCTCCTCTTGCTTTTGACCTCTCTCTTAACAGATAATTGCCTTGCCTTTAAAAATGATTATAATTAAAATCAAAACTCAAATTTGAGGAATTTTATGAAGAAATTTTCGTCAGCAGTTATTTTGTTGTTTGTCTTTTCATCTATTCTAATTGAAGCTCAATCACAATCAACATATGAATTTTTAAGATTAGACATGAGCCCGCGAGCAGCGGCTTTAGCCGGTAGTTTTGTTGCCAATAATGATGACCCGAATGTAATTTTTTACAACCCCGCAGGTATATCGCAATTAGAAGGAAGCCCTATTTCATTTTCATTCTTAAAGCACATTGTTGATATCAACTCAGCGAGTTTGACATATTCTAAAGAAATACAAGATTTAGGCAGATTTGGAGCTGGAGTTCAGTATATAAATTATGGAGACTTTACGGAAGCTGATGAATTCGGCAACAGGCTTGGTGAATTCGGTGCTAGCGAAATGGCTTTTATGCTGGGATATTCGAATAGGCTGGATGAAAATTTCTTTTACGGTGCAAATGTTAAATTTATCTATTCGAGCATTGCAGATGCATCCTCAACCGGTTTGGGAGTAGATTTAGGTTTGCAATATCATTTCCCGGAAAGCGGCTGGTATTTTGGTTTTTCCGCACTTAATCTTGGTGCGCAGCTTACCTCCTATTTCGATGTTGACGAAGATTTACCAACCGATATTCAATTTGGCGTAAGAAAAGAACTAGCAAGAGTTCCAATCAAATTTTATTTCGCATTCAAAAAACTGAATGAAAAAGATGATGACTTTGCAGATAGATTCTCTCATTTTACTTTTGGTGGAGAAATAAGACTTAGCAAAGCTGTTAATGTGCGACTTGGCTTTGATAACGAAAGAAGAAAAGATTTAAAAATAGGAAGTTCTGCAGGAATTGCCGGTATCAGCTTAGGCCTAGGAATTTTGATAAGCGATTATAAATTTGATTACGCCTTTTCTTCTTTAGGAAATATTGGTTCACTTCACAGAATTGGAATTTCAACGGATTTGTAAAATTATCTTCTGTAAGGTACTTCAATTAATTTTTCAGCACGGTTATGCGAATCTTTGAATTCGTCGATGTCTATTACTTGTTCATAGTAGTCAATCGCTTCTTGTCTGTTCCCCGTTAAATCCTCAATCATTCCAAGATACAAAAGAGTATTGGCTAAATAACCACTCTGTTTATATTCTTTATCAAGCAACATTCTTGATAATTTTTCACTCGCTAGAAAATATGTTTTAGATGAATCCAATTTATTCTCTTTAAATAGGTTCAATCCCAAATAATATTTTGCTTCTCTCTCCGAGCTTTCGGAGTATCCTCTCAATCCTAATTCTCTTTTATTCAAAATGTCGCTAAAAATATTTGATGCCCTACGGTAGAACCCCATTTTAACTAAAATTCTTCCGTGATGCCTTTGAAAGATTGGGTTATCCGGAAAATCATTTGTCAGCATTTCCGCATAATGAAGTGCCCTAGAGTAATTGTTTTCATGTAAGTAAAACAGGGTCATTAAAAAATACCGGGATTCATACTTTGAATATTTTCCCTTCATGGCAGCAGCTTCCAGTTGTTCTATTCCTTTCTTTTTATCGCCGGAAGGAAAGAAAACCATAAACGGTTTTACAAAGGGATATTTCTCAGGAATCATTTCGGCATAATAATTATAAATGCCAAAGCCTAATTGAATGTCCATGTTTGATGAGTCAACAGCAAAAGCATCGTGCACAATTGGCAATGCGTCTATCCCGTCCTGCGCTGCATCAAGCCAGCTTTCCCTGATTGAGTAAAGCTTGCCTCGGAAACCTAAAGCTCCTCCTTTGAAGAAAAGAGCATCGATATTGTAAGGGTCTTCATCTAGGATATCATCACATTTATCTATTACATCTTCAAGTTTTTCCACAAAGATGTCATCTAAATCTGTGTTGTTAAAATCAATCATTATTCTCCACCAGACTATCATCGCATCAAAAAAATCACCGACTGGATTATCCGGGTAATCAGTTTTTATCTGATGAAAAGTTTGTTCAGCCTCTTCAAATTTTAGATTGTAAATTTGATTTATACCGGATGCGATTAACGAATCGAATCTAACTGAATTGTTCTGCGCGGTAAGAGAAGATAATAAAATTAAAGCAAGGAAAAGATTTTTCATTTTTGTTGATTTAGTCTTTGATAACAAACACAAAACATAGGAAAATAATTACAATTAAAATATATTTGTTATTAAAAAATAACAAATAGGTAAAGTTTCATGTCGGAACCAAAAAGAATAACAATTGCCCGGGGGGATGGAATCGGCCCGGAAATTATGGATGCAACATTAAAAATTTTGAAAGCCGGCGGTGCTAATTTAGATATAGAAGAGATAGAAATTGGTGAAAAAGTTTATCTCAAAGGAATTGAAAACGGTATGGAACCCGGGGCTTTTGAATCCTTTAGAAGAACAGGAATTTTTCTTAAAGCACCAATTACAACTCCTCAAGGTGGCGGATATAAAAGTCTAAATGTCACAACAAGAAAAGCATTTGGGCTCTATTCAAACGTAAGACCATGTATTTCATACCGTCCTTTTATCCGCACAAAACACCCTGATATGGATGTTGTAGTGATCAGAGAAAACGAAGAAGACCTTTATGCAGGAATTGAACACAGGCAGACTGACCAGGTTTATCAATGTTTAAAATTATTCAGCAGGCCCGGATGTGAAAAAATAATACGCTACGCTTTTGAATATGCAAAAGAATACGACCGTAAAAAAGTAACATGTTTTGTGAAAGATAATATCATGAAATTAACCGACGGACTTTTTCATGAAGTATTTAACGAAATTGCAAAAGAATACCCTGAAATTGAAACCGATAGCTGGATAATAGATATTGGTGCGGCAAGACTTGCCGACACGCCGCAGATGTTTGACGTAATTGTAATGCCAAATTTGTATGGCGATATTCTCTCAGATGTTGCTGCTCAGATAGCGGGCTCAATTGGCTTGGCAGGTTCTGCAAATATCGGTGAACACCTTGCGATGTTTGAAGCAATTCATGGTTCCGCCCCGGATATAGCCGGTAAAAATATTGCAAATCCATCGGGGCTTTTGCTTGCTGCTGTAATGATGCTTGTACATATTCATCAAGTCGAAGTTGCAGCAACAATACACAACGCATGGCTGAGAACAATTGAAAAAGGAATCCACACTGGAGATATTTTTGAGCACGGCATTAGTAAAGAACGTGTAAATACTGATACCTTTGCAGAAGCTGTTATTCAGCACCTAGGCGAAAAACCACACGAATTGAAAGAAGTGCATTATTATGTCCCTAAAAAAATAGTTGCTAGGCATGATGAAAAAACCAGGCACACAAAAGAGCTGGTTGGTGTTGATGTTTTTGTTGACTGGAAAGATATATCGCCAAATGAAATCGGTGAGAAATTAAGCCAAATTACTTCGGGTGATTTGAGACTAAAAGTCATCACAAACCGCGGAATAAAAGTTTACCCAGAAGGATTACCGGAAACATTCTGTACAGACCATTGGCGCTGTCGGTTCTGGCAAGGTGAATAGAAAAAGCTAGATAAAAATCTAATTTGGCAATTGCTTAAAAATATTAACGAAGCCGGATTGGACACAATCAAAACAGAAAACCTTTACACTTTTGATGGAAAATTAGGCTTTTCAGAGGTGCATGGGTGAAATTTACATAAGACTTTAGAGACAAGGCCTAAGGATAAACACTAAATATTTTAAAATCAGGACTAGTTGCATTCATTATTTTTGACCTTCGGAAAATTTTGGAGATTTTTTCTCATATCTTAAAGTTGCTTTTCACGCCTTATTGAATCATTAGATTGGTTTATAATTATTTTTAAAGTGCAAAAATTAGTACACTTCAAATAAATGGTAATATTAGTAAAAATCTTGATTTTACAATAATATAAAAATATGTTTATATCTGAAATTATTGAATTTTAGGGATAGCTGTGATTAGATTAAAAAAAGCTTTGCTGATTATTTCATTGCTTGGTATGGTAACTTTTAATGCTAATTTTGCACAGGAATCGAAATTTACAATTCAGT
>CAJHYN010000648.1_pt1 | contig 24902 bp, 25 predicted proteins | sample 9198641 | NCBI WGS metagenome assembly CAJHYN01 (sample SAMEA7708370, study PRJEB35096) | sediment metagenome | biome: marine neritic benthic zone biome [ENVO:01000025]; feature: sediment [ENVO:00002007]; material: shallow marine sediment [ENVO:03000034] sea grass bed [ENVO_01000059] ... | reverse complement strand
TATCTCAAAGATTTAGAAATCCAAGAGCTAAACATGCTTTAATATTTAAGAATATTGCAGGTTTATATAACTTAACATATACTTGAAATATTCCTCCTTATGGGTTGGTAGACTCTTTTGCTTTTTTTCTTATTTCGCAGGTACTCTAATATTAACAAATTAAAAAGGAGAAAAAATGGCAGATATAGATATCAGCGTTAGTAAAGAAGATCTTTTTACTATCACATTAGACCAATGGGAATGGGAAAGTTTGACTGTAAATGGTCAGCCTCAACCCGCAATTAATAAAGACAAAATACAGTTTCAATATTGTCAGAAGGAATCTGGTACAATTCATTTTACTGCAACAGCGAATAAATGGCTTGGAGTTATACATCATGGCGTACCACTATTTATGCATAATTCAGATAGTAAAAAAACTTATTTGTGTGTGTTAAGTTATACTGAAAAGGAATCTCCAAAAAAGACTACTCTATATGTGCATTTGTCTACGATTGACACACTAATCCCTGGTTCTAAGCCTAGCCCCATGGCTTTCACTCAAGTAAGAATGACAGGCCGTTTCCATACAGTAAAATAAGTCAAAAGTCCTACCCACCTATATCAAGACTAAGTAGGGTAGGCTCGGTGGTCGGGTGAAATAATAAGGGGTAAGTTAGCCGGATGCTGTGCAGCTACGTTACCGGCAGCTTTCCCTTATAATTGTAGATTTTGCTATCCTACTTCTTCAACAATTCCGCTTTCCATGTTGTAGATGTAGCCGGAAATATTTAGCTCATTCGGGACGTGCTCTGAAGTTTTTAATTGTTCAATATCATTTTTAATGCTTTGAGCGTGGTCTTTAATTGCGAAGTTTTCTATCTCTTCGTCGTTCATTCCAGTATTTAATTTGATTGCCTCTTTCAATTTTGGTGCTGCAATATTTTCAACTCCACAATCAGTGTGATGAATTATTGCTAAAGACAACCCGTTAAAATTATCTCCCGTATTTGTTTTAATCATTGACCACATTATTCCGATTTCTTTTTCAAAGTCCGCAGTTACCCGCGCACCCGGTTTTCGAAATACAAAAGCATCCCCTAAATTCAATCCTAAAAAATGTGCGGGATCTACCCTTGTATCAACGCATGTTAAAATTATTGTATAAAATTGGGGTGTTTTAGATAAGTTACCTTTATATGTTTCAGCAAAATTTTTGTTTCGTTCAAGTAATTCGGAAAAATCTTTCATGTGTTTTATCCTTAACTATTTATTTGAATTTTATAAGTGAGGGCCTGCAAATAACAGGCTTTTATTTTCATTTATTATTAATAGCTGAAATTCTAAAACCCGGTTGCAATAATATATCTTTTTGCAATAGTTTCAAAGTTTTCAAGTTATTAGTAAATATTTTGTATTGCCGTTAGAAGCAGTTACCAATACTTATTTAAAGTGCTGAGTTTATTGTAAAGCCGTCATTGACCATTCAATGACGAACACACCATCTAAGACCGAGTGATTAATAGCACGTAAAATTCTGATTTAAAAATATTTTTTCAATTCACAATTCTAAAAGGAGGTAGAATGAAGAAACTCTTTAACCTAATTGTAGTGCTGAGTTTATTCTATTTTGGGAACTACAAAATATTTATTTATGAACTTGGGTTCTTCTTCAGTAGAATAACTTTTGACTGGATTACACCGTTGAAGACAGAAGATCCGCCTGAAAATGTTGTTGTTGGTGATGATCCGCCAACGTGATTAGTTATACAGAATAATTAAGTTCAAAACCCGTTTCATTTTAGTTTAGTGAAAAGGGTTTTTGTTTGCCTTTTAGAATATTAAGTACTTAGTAGTATTTGAAGGAACTTAAAAAAATCCGGGCTTTAGCCTAAATATGAAATAAAGTTGGGCTAAACCCCCAGAGATTCTATGGATATTTATCGTCCACGACCTGAAGGTCGCGGCTATGATAAGCAATTATTTTAGTTCTGCAACAGACTCTATAGAGAAAAATCCGGGATTTCAATACGCTTATCCATAAGAAAAGTTGATTCTCTTTTTCACACCTTTTATGAATGTTAATCAAGCAATGAATTACTTTTAAAGCTGTTTGAGCAAAACTAGTTTTCAAATTTAATTATTTGTAAAACATTATTATATAACTTGATTTATTATAAATCATTTTTTAATATATAGGATAACTTACCCGATTATTTAACATAGTTGATAATAGTTCAATTGGTAAAGAAATTCTTTAATAAAATCCAAGGAGATAAAAATGGATGTGCAAATTACTAATGCTTTAAAAGATAATATTTTATACCACGTTAATGCGGATTTTTTTCATTCAAATCCAATACCACCTAATTCTAGCGAACCTGTTACTGTAGAACAAGTAAATGAATTAATTTTTCTTCAAATTCCTGAAACTTATAAAAATGTAGTATTCAATTCAGATGTTAGACAACAATTGCAGCTCAACGTAGATTATATTGAAATCGCAAATTCAGAATGGACACACCAAATACTTTTTCATAGTGGTGTAGGCGAAGGTGAAAATGTAACGGTACAAGATAATCCTCCTCCCATTGAAAAGTAGATAAGCATTTTTATAATAATGATTTGTGTAAGAGCTATTTTGATTATTCTGACTATTTTGTTTTATCCCATTAACATCATAGGACAAACATATTTAACAAATTATGAAGATGAGGAATTAGAACAAAGACCTCAGAATTGGTGTATTGTTCAAAACAAAAATGGAATAATTTTCTTCGGTAATACCAATGGTTTATTAATTTATGATGGATTTGATTGGCAACGTTTAAGTATAAATAATAATTTAGTGTGGTCAGTAGGAATAGGATATGACCAAACAATTTATTTTGGCGGCAAAAGCGAGATCGGTTTTTTAAGAAATCAATCAAGTTTTTTAAACTCTGAATCATTATTATATCTATTAGATGACACCTCAAAAAATTTTACAGATGTAATTTGAACCCACGCAACTAATGAAGGTATTTTCTTCAATTCAAGGGAATACTTATTTCAGTTCAAAGACGATAAAATAAAAACCTGGCAGCCTGAAAAACAATTCAGGTCATCTTTTGTTGTAGATGATAAATTGTATATCCGGGAGAGCGGAATAGGATTAAAGCATTTAGTAAAAGGTGAATTAAAACTTGTTAAAAATGGAAAACAATTTGCACAAGTTGGCGTTGTTTTCATGCTAGAGCTAAGGGGTAAGCAAATTCTTGTTGGTTCATATCAAAAAGGATTATTTATTTATGATGGAGAAAATCTTTATTCCTTTGACACAGAAATAGATAAATATTTACTTGAAAATAAGCCTTATAATGGCATAAAATTAACAGACGGTAAAATTGCAATAGCTACACTTCGAGGCGGAGTAGCAATAATAACTACGAATGGAAAACTCCATCGGTTGTATAATGAATCGGATGCTCTTAAAGATAATGATGTAAAAAATCTTTATCAGGATAAGCAAGATAATATATGGCTTGCCACAAACAACGGTATAAGCAAAATAGAATATTCCTCACCTTTTTCGTTCTATGATAAACGAAAAAATATAGATGGTATTATTCTATCAGTAGCAATTCAGGATAATGAACTTTACGCAGGAACAACAAGCGGACTATTTCGATTAGAGAGTTTTTCAGAAAATAGAATTGATAAAATTTTATTTAATAAAATACCGGACATTAATGAAAATGTATGGGATTTGGCTTTGTCTGCAGGTAATTTGTTTTCCGCCACAAATCGAGGAATATATAAAATTGATTATAATTCTGTAAAAATAATTTCGACTGAACCAGCTTATAAAATGTACACTTTAAAAGAAAACAAAGACAACATTTTACTCGGTACCAGGCAAGGATTAAAAGTTTTATTCAAAGATAGAGGCAACTGGATTAGCAGACAAATTTTTGATAAGCTTAAAGATGAAATAAGAACAATTGTTGAGGAAGGTAACGGAGAATTATGGCTGGGTACTTTGTCAAGCGGCGCAATTAAAATTAATGACATTTATAATGCGATTGATATTAAATTTATGAGTAGTGAAAATGAACTATTAGAAAAGAATTTTATATCAAGATTCGATACGACTGATGGACTCCCCAAAGGAGAAGTAAATATATTTGAAGTCAATAATCGTCCATTTTTTGCTACGGCTGAAGGGCTATATAGATTTGATAGCATTACAAATAAATTTATACCCGATTCAACATTTGGTTCTGAGTTTGCCGGAGGTAACAGGGGGGTCTTTAGATTAAAAGAGGATGATAACGGAGACGTCTGGATACATTCTTTGCGCAGGAATTTTTTAGCTAAAAAGCAAAGTGGTGGAAAATTTAATATTCACAAAAAAACTTTTATGCGGCTTCCTGATGTCCAGGTAAATGTGATATATCCATTTGGGAATGAAGTATGGTTTGGAACATATGATGAATTGATAAGATATGATAAAAAAAATAAAAAAGAATTCGATATGGATTTTAATGCCTTAATAAGGGGTGTTCTCATCAATAATGATTCAACCATTTACGGCGGTTATGCATCTGAAGATTATATCTCGCCTATTCTCAATTATAAAAATAGAAATCTGCGATTTGAATATGCCTGCCCATTTTTTGAAGCAGAGGAAAAAACAGAATTCCAGTATAAACTTGAAGGCTATGACGAAGACTGGTCCGAGTGGACAAAAGAAACGAAAAAAGATTATACAAACTTAAGTGAAGGCAGTTACACTTTTAATGTAAGGGCAAAAAATGTTTATGGAGATTTGAGTAAGACAGCGGTTTACAGCTTCGAAGTTCTGCCTCCTTATTACAGAACTGTCTGGGCATATATAATATATTCTTTTTTGTTTGTTTCATTTGGTTTTGTGATTGTTAAATGGAGAATCAATAAGTTAGAGAAAGAGAAAGAAAATCTTGAAAGGATTGTTGATGAAAAAACGAAAGAGGTAAAAGAGCAGTCTGAAAAACTAAAAGAGCTTGATAAAATAAAATCCCGTTTCTTTGCAAACATCTCCCACGAATTTAGAACACCCCTAACACTTATAATTGGCCCTGCAGAGCAAATGCTCACAGAAGAAAAGTCAAAGGAAAAGAAAAACAAGTTTTCCTTAATGCTTCGCAATTCAAAAAAGCTGCTTGGCTTAATAAACCAGCTGCTCGATCTTTCTAAATTGGAAAGCGGTAAAATCAAATTAAGGGCGAGAAAAATAAATCTTAACCGCCTTGTTAAAGAGGTGGTATCACTGTTCTACTCTCTTGCTGCTCAAAAGAAAATAGATTTAAAGTTTTACTCAAAAGAAGAAGAAATAAATCTTTATTGTGATACAGATAAAATAGAAAAGATTGTTGTTAACCTGATCTCTAATGCCTTGAAGTTTACCAAAAAAAATGGTGAAATAAATGTAACGGTCTTAAAAGAAGAAAAACAAAGCAGAGAATATCCATCAGGTTATGCTCAACTAGTAGTTGAAGATACAGGGATAGGAATTTCCGGAGGAAATCTTAAAAACATTTTTGATCCCTTTTACCAGGTTGATCCTTCAATTAAAAGGGAATATGAAGGAACAGGCATAGGGCTTGCGCTTGCAAAAGAATATATTGAACTGCATAAAGGTACGATAAACACTACCAGTGTTATTGGCAAAGGTACAAAGTTTGAAATTAAACTCTCTCTGGGTAAAGAACATTTGCAATCAGCGGATATAATTGAAAATGAAGAAGCTTACCAGGCTGTCGTTAGTGATATAAGTCTATTAAAAACTGAATTTGAATTAGAGGAAGATCATTCTTTTACTGATAATTATGAACAAACTGAGGAGGGAGATGATCGTTTTTCAATTCTGGTTGTTGAAGATAACAAGGATGTAAGAAGCTACATAAGAGAGCACCTTGATAACGACTATAAAATTATTGAAGCAGAAGATGGCAAAAGAGGACTAATTAAAGCTAATGAAATAATACCTGATTTAATAATAAGTGATGTTATGATGCCGGAAATGGACGGCTTTGAGTTCTGTAAAGAAATTAAAACAGATATCAACACAAGCCATATACCGGTAATACTTTTGACTGCAAAATCAGGTGACGAAAATATCATACACGGTTTGGACACCGGGGCGGACGATTACATAACAAAACCGTTTAATGTTCAGATTCTATTAACACGTGTAAAAAATCTTATTGAGCTCAGGCAGCAGCTTCACAAGAAATTTCAAAGAGAAGCGATATTACAACCTTCCGAGTTTAAAGTTACATCAATGGATGACCGGTTTTTGATGAAGTTTCATAAGCTGGTTGAAAAAAATTATACGGAACCTGATCTCAACATTGAAAATTTTATTGAGAACTTTAATATGAGCCGGGCTAGTTTATTCAGGAAAATAAAAGCCTTAACCGGAGATACTCCAAATAATTATTTGCGTTCATACAGATTAAAGCGGGCTGCACAATTAATAAAACAAAAAGGCGGAAACGTAACCGAAATTGCTTTTGCAGTAGGCTTTTCAAGCTCTGCTTATTTCACAAAATGCTTTAAAGAAAAATTTAACCAGTTGCCCACCGAATACCAGGCATAACAATTGTCTCAAAAATTTTAGAATAAGTCTCATCATAAAAATTCGTAGAAATAACTTAATAAAAAGTATCTAATGAAAATATTGATTAAAGCTTTTAATCAACGTTTTCTTATTTGTGATACTATTTTGATAATCTTTGAGACTCCTCTTATATCAATCCTAAATGAACAAAACTAAATTTGCAACGTGTCATTTAGCAGATGTGTTAAATGGCAAAATCCCTTGATCAAGGATAAACTAACATTAATATAAATTAGGAGGACAAAATGTCAGATCCAACAACATATAAAATAGCAATTCTTTTGCCCGGAACTACCGGGAGTACATTGTTAGGCACAATTAAAGGAGTAGAAACAATTATTTGGCCAGATTTAGTAGAGACTACTGTTGATAGTGATGAAAAGGCTGCACTTAACATGCTTGAAAGAACTGATCTCGCGCCCGGTACGCCTGTCAGTTCTAATAGCCCCACTAAAGGTTATGGAGTTTTTATAAATTACTTTGAAAATCTACCGGGTCAGAATAAATTTACTTACATAAATGCCCAAAGTGGTACTGCTCAAGATCCGAATAATGTGCAAGTTGATTTGCCTACATCACTTACTAGTAATTTGCTAATAGGTTTTGCATACGATTGGCGGCTAGACAATGCTACCTCCGCTAAATCTCTTAAAAACCTATTAAGTGATATTAATACTGCTTATGGTAATAGTTACGATCTCTACTTAATAGGCCACAGTATGGGAGGCATAGTGAGCAGGGCTTATCTTGAAAATCCTGATTATCAAAATGATCCTTGGTATAATCCAAATAACAATCAAATTCAAGGTCTAATTACGCTCGGCACACCTCATCTTGGAGCTCCTTTAGCAATAAAAGCAATCGTAGGAACTATGAGTCCGGGAAATCTTGCTTTTGAAACTCTTATTCAAGGTTTTATGAACAATTCTTTTTCATATTCTAGTTATGAATTATTGCCGCCGCCAACAAGTATGGCACCAAACGCCAATTCTGATCATTTGAATTTTATTAATGATTCAACAAATTATAATCTATTTGATACTATTGATAATAGTACATTACAAAAATTGGGTTCATATATTTATATTAATAAAAACCTTTCCGTGGATGATCTAACAAGTGCGAAAAAGTTTTTAGGGTCACTGGATTATGACGGCACGAAATTCAGTAATTATCCGGACTACTATTGTGTGTATGGCATTACGAGTACCTGCCTTGGCTTTTCTTACGACAAGACCAATGAGGATCTCGATGATATGCTATTCTATCTCCCCCCGAATCCTGATTTTAACAACTACGGCGATTCTATTGTTCCGTATTGGAGCGCAACATTTGAAGGAAGAAATATTCCTAGTAACCAAACTTATCCAGTAGATGACGTAAACCACCTTAATCTACCAAGTGATCAGGGAGTACAAAATCAAGTTGCAACATGGATGGGAGTTGCTTAAGACAAGAGCCATAGTAAAATGTTAACGAAGGAGGATATTTTGCCGACTCAACTGAATGGTGCTTTAATTGTGGTAAATAATACAACAGCTAATATGTTTATGATAGATAAACCGCAAAATAATAATTATGTTCAATTGCTTGGAGACTTCCCGGCTACAATTGGTTCAAGTTCTGAATTTAAAGCTCCTTTTAATCTTTCTGTTAGTGCATTATGGAATTCATTACTGGATGATAAATTAAATGTTCCGGTAAAAATGAGCAATGCAGACAAAACTGTTGACGGAACTCTGAAAATTTATACGTTAGGCGGTGAGCACTACCCTGACTTTGTTGTTTTTGAACTTGACTTTAACTGTTCTAGATCAGTTGTTCACAAAGTGAGTTTAAGTTTAACAGAAGAACCGATATTAGATACGTTTCCGGTAGGTGATGTCAATATTCTTATTAGTGATGCCGGAACTAATGTCGCAGATACAGGAGGATCTCCAGGAATAGAAGACCTGGCGACAGTTGCAGAAATAGCAGCGGGATAATTTGTCTCATCTGCTCCTGCTACTGATTTTCAGTAGCAGGAGATTTTTTATGTTCTTGGTTTCATTTTTTGGTGGAGTTGTAGGCAACAGTAGGGAAAACGCCAACTTAATTTCTTCTCTTTTAGATTTTCTCAAACTATTCTTTGCTTACTTTTAGACTAAAGAGGGTATCACAATTGCTGAAATATAACTGAAATTGCATTTGGGGTGGGTTTTTCCAACATCTGATACTATTTTGATAATCTTTGAGACTCCTCTTATATCTATCCATAACAAACAAAATTAAATTTGCAGCGTATTATTTAACAGATGTGTTAAATGACAAATCCCTTGATCAAGGTAAACTAATTTTAATATAAAAAAAGGAGAAATTAATAATGAAAAATAAATCAAATAGTGATCAAAGCATTACTATTGATGTTTTAAAATCACCCTATTATGGCATGGTTTACTTAGGCTTAGCCAATGCCGCTTATACATGTGAAGGAAGTAAAAATGATGCTATTCACGATAGCTTTCAAAAACTGTTTGACAAAGATAATCAAAGTAAGTATTTACCTCAGCTTCCTGATGTCAGCCAAGCAGGAGATTCAGATCCACAAAATATCATTTCTGGCTATTGGTCATTGGACTGGGGTCCCGCAATTGCCGATGACAACAGCAACCTGATATACATAGCTTCATATCGGATTAATACTCCAAAATCGAATACGCCCATATTTTATGCTGTTGTAATTAGAGGAACCGATATCAGTACGGGTCCGGATGGTCTTATAAATCAAATTGCGCAGGATATTAAAGATTTTAAACTCTATTCATGGAATGATTTACTTAGCGGAAAACTCAAAGACCATCGAGCTCCGGATAATGTTACAGGCGTTAGTACTAATGGACAGATTGGTAATATATCAAACGGTAGTATTTTAGGATTTACAAAACTCGCTAGTTTAATACCTGAGAAGTCAACTGATGATCTAGCCCATGCTGTTAAAGGATTACTTGATAAGTATCAAGCGCCAATAGTGGTAACTGGACACAGCCTCGGCGGTAATCAAGCTCAAGTTGTTGCAGCATATTTGGACTGGCAATTTGGTAACCAAACAACGGTAATTCCTCAACCATTTGCTCCACCAACACCTGGAGATAACGATTTTGCATCATTGCCTGTTTTTGCCAATGGACAGTTTTGGTACAATACTTTCGATTTGGTACCGTACGCGTATATCATGGTAAACAACAATACAGAACTTGGTTTAACTTGGGCAAACCAAAATCTGTGGCAAACTTTTTACTGGCCATCTACTGAACATACACCGGGTCCCACCTTACCGGGTGAAATAAGAGTAGCAATCGGAACTGTTGGATTTGCAGTGCCTAAGGTCTTCTCCAGACCAAACAAAGGCGGTATGATAGAATTAGAAGGATCACTGCCGGACGTTTTTGTAATTAAAGAATTCTTGGAAACAACTAATTCTAAAGCGGACCCAACCGGTTCAAAGGCACAGCTTATGTGGCAGCATTTCCCGCCATGCTACCATGAATTGATGTGGGAACAGCAAAGTGATAATTTGGTTTATTACAATTACAAGTCTTACGTTAGTTGCAGTTAAAAAAAGAGTATTTTGCAGCAGCCAAAGCTTATATTTTTATTCGAGACACTCGTTCTTTATGGAGCGAGTGTTGGTTATCAAATTATCAATGATTTCAAAATTAAACTAGAAAGGAGAAAATTGTGCCTACTCAACTAGGCGGTACTTTGATTGTTGATAATAAAACTTCAGCAAATACTTTTACAATAGAAAAACCGAAAAATAATAATTATGTACAATTACTTGGGGACTTCCCTGCTACGATTGGCTCAAGTTCGGAATTTAAGGCTGCTTTTAATCTTTCTGTTAGTGCCTTTTGGAATGTTAATGAGAACGATGAGCTAAATGTTGCTGTTAATATGAGCAATGGGGAAAAAACTATAAATGGTACATTAAAAATATATACATCCGGTGGTGAGCATTACCCGGATTTTATTGTATTTAAATTAGATTTTGACGGTACTCAATCGGCAATTCATCAAGTAAGTGTTAGTTCGACATTAGAAGCAATAACGGAAGCATTGCCGGTAGGTGATGTCAATATTCTTTTTGGTGATGCCGGAACTAATGTTGCTGATACAGGAGGATCTCCAGGATTGGAAGAACTGGTAACAGTTGCAGAAATAGTTGCGGGATAATTCCCTCATTTATTCCTGCTGCTGATTTCCAGTGGCAGGATTTTTTAACAATTTATAAAACCTTTATTCGTAGCTCATTTAAAGATCATAATAATTTCATATTGCATACTGAAAAATTCATACATAAATGCAACATGTTAGTTATCTTTGAAATAAAAATATTTCAGAGGAAGCAGTATGAAGAAACTATTCTTTTCTCTTTTTGTTCTCATTCCGTTTTTATTTGCTTGTTCATCACTAACCTTAAAACCTGCTAACTTTGCCTGGCCCGTAGAAACAGTTTTAAAGGCAGACGAAAACGGTTTTATTGAAGACAAAAGATATTCCATCTCATTTAATGTTAATCAAATCTATTTTTCAGAATTCGGCGACTCAACAAATGTTGAATCAAAAGAAGTCAGGATTCTCAGAAACACTAATGGTTATTATTTTGTAACAGGAGAGAAGTTTAAGAATGTTTATGTTTTTGAAGCAGGTAATGGATCTTTATCATTAACTAATAAGATTATTGTTACTGAAGAAGGTTTGCAGAACCCGGCTATGAACCAAAGACCACCCTATGTTGAATTAATAGATGGTGACAAAAGCTATAATCTATCTAACAATGGAATTATAAGGAAGTAAGTATGCCGCAAATGAAATCCTGTTTTACAACTCTTTTTTTGCTCTTGATTTTATTTACTAATCAGATGTATTCACAATCCGATTATGAAAAAACGAAAAACTTCAATGCTAAGTTTAAAGAAATTGAAGAAGCAATTATCGACGCACAATCGTTATATGATTGCTCCGCAATAGAAACCGAGATCACTTATTTTAGGAAACTATTTAAGGGTGATAAAGAACTGCTGGATAATACGCTTTATCCGTTAAACTTTGACGCTTCATTTGACAGGCTGAATGAATTACTCGAAACCAGGAAAAAAGATTTTTCTCAAATATCAACTCTGCAGAATAAAATAACTTCTCTTGACAGACAGAACTCAACTCTACTTAGTTTAATTGAAGATTTGGAGGCGAGTCAACTCGAAGACGCAGAAAAAATTGATTCATTAAATAAACTGACTTCACAACTTAGAACTAGTGTAAAGAAAAGGGATAAACTTGTTAAGAACATTGTTGACAGCCTGCTTAATGATTATTTGAAAGATACATTTACACTTAACGATGCGGAAAAAATTTCGCTTAGGAAATACGTTGAGTACAATAATCTGTTCTATAATGTTGAACAAACCATTTCAGACAATATCCGTTTTCTAAATGTAACAAGGCTGCAGACGGAAGATTTTGCCCAACTTAAAATTGATTATAAAGAGTTTGAAGCAACATGGAATAAAATAGGAACGAGACTTGCAAATGTTTATTTGAACAATCGTGATAAAACAGAAAGCATTTCAGGAATCAATAAGAAATTTGCAGAGTTAAATGAAACGCTGGATAATAAAATTTGGAGAGCGCTGCATAAAACTTATAAAAGAAAACAAATTGTTCTTCAACCTTTTAGCAACGGAGAAGAATACACAAGCAGTGTTTTAACTTTCATTGATGATGAAATTAAAAACAAAGATATCCGAAAGAAAAGTGATGTTGTAGAAACTTATGAAATTTTTGTTGATAGTCTATGGTTTAATGAGGTAAAGCCAAACTGGATTCCGTTTTTAGTTGAAAACAGAATGTTTAATGTAGATCAGAAAGATACCATTGAATCTAAATTTGCAAACTGGAATGAAACAGTAAGTGAAGAAGAAACTAATTATTGGACATTACTAATTGTTATTGCAGTAGTGTTAGTAATAGCAATTTTGATGGTAGGCATGTTCAAAAAGAAAGAATAATTTTTGATTTAGAAACTAACCTCCGAGGTTTTTTAGCAACCTCGGAGGTTGCATTATATGAATACTCAAAAGAATCAAAAATACCACTCTATCTCTACTTGTGAATAGCTGTCTTTTCTAAAACCGTAAAATAATTCTTCTTCTTCAATATTTGCAAAGCCTCTTATACGGACATTCAGTTTAAAGCTGTCACCTATTCTTCTGCTTCCTTCTAAATTTAAAAACATAGATCCTGTATCAAGATTTACATTTCCGCCAACAAGTAAGTCAGTACTTTGTACATCATTAAAAGCTAAACGTGAGCCAATAAAAATATGATTATCGAATGGATTGGGCGGTAAATTTATTTGGTCTCTATCATCATATAAATATTCGGCAATTACACCAACATCAATTCCGGAGCTATTAATATCCGGGAAAGTATATTCAAATCCGCCTGTGAAAGCAAAAAATCTTTGCGCACGCGAGTGGCGGGTAATCCCTTCAAATTTCCAGAGCCAGCCGCCTGTTGTATATTGAATATCAATCCCGGTTTGATTCATTAAATCATAATAGGGAAACAATCTCGGAATAGGTGAATGGAAATCCGGTACGAATCTTGGTTCACGGCTAGTGCCAACAAAGTGAGAGAGGCCAACATCAAAATCACCAAAAGTGTTTGAATACCTAATTGCAAAATCTATATGATTTTTTTCATTGCCGGCTTCAAATAAGGGGTTGTCCGTATCAACTAATAAAGGAAAACGAAAGCGACCTTCTTCACCTGCAAAAGTTCTTTCTCTGAAATATGGCAGTACAAACAAATCCAGAGTTCCCCAATCCTGGATATACGCGAAGTTGACCATAGGCTGGCCAAGTTTTTGCTCGCCGTCTATATCTTCAACAAAATCTGTTTGATTAATAACGTCCACTAAATGGGAAGATTCCGTAACACCCCAGAAAACTTTGCGTATCCCGATGCGTAGTTCATACTCATTGCTGTAATAAAGCCAGAACAATTCCCGTATATCAAAGTGAGTTCTTTCTTCGTCATTTAAATCCCATCTTAAAAATGGAACAAACAATAAACTGTGATCCCCATTGTCCCATTCGTAATAAAGTTCCGGCTTAAAAGAAAAGGATAAATTGTAAGTTTCGAATTGTTTATCATCTAACGGAGATTCTGGAAATAAACGTGATTCGGTCGCAATGAAACCGCTTAATTCCTGAGCCGTTGTAGTAATTGAAAAAATCAAAATCAAAAATGAAGCTAGGAAAATTTTTATCTGCATTCTCTTATACCTAAGTTGTAAAATTTCGTTGGCTATCTCAAAATTAGCATTGTCATCACGAGGAGTGAAGTGACGAAGTGATCTCTAAATGGAGATTGCCACACTCCTTTCAGTCGTTCGCAATGACAATATTTTTTCGAGACAGCCTAATTTTTTGCTACAAACTATCTTGCTCTTTTCAGTGAGTTTTTATCAAAGTCTCTAGCTGTTAATCCGCTTTGGAATTGGTAGTCGCTAAATAAAAGGTCTGTACTTTTATTTGTTTGATGATTGACCATTGAAAACTTTGCAGCTCTCCAATACTTGTCTAAGTATTGTTTGTAATCGTGATATATCAATGTTTTAAGCAGATCATTTTTCCTGTCATAAAAAACAATTTTGTGTGGAATGTACCTGTCTTTATCGTACCAAACCACCTGTCTGGTATAACCGGATTTTTTATCAACCGGGTATCTTTCTATAACAAAGCAATCCATTCCTTCAAGTTGTTCTTCTCTGATGAATTTGTACTTATATTTTTCAACCTCCTGCGATGAAATATCTTCATATGCAAATTCACTACCCATGAAAGGACCGGACTTGTTATTTGAGGCGATTCTTTTTACTCTTTTGAGGGCTGGTAAGTATAACCATTGGTCATCCGGACCTTCCTTGTGGGTAAATGATAAAAATGCTGTTCCCTTAACATCTCTTGGTCGATCAAAGATTACTAATGATTTATCTCCGTCTCCATCAACCTCAAGAGTTTTGTTGCTCATTTGTTGTCTGCTTTCTTGCCCTTGCTTATTCCTTAAAATCATTTCCAGTTCAACTGCGGAGTTATCAAAGCCGGTATCTCTCAAGTCAACTTCTTTTGCGATCTCCAGGCCCCGGTCTTCAGCAGAAGATTGGCCATATATTTCATTACTAATAATCAATACTGGAATCAGTAAAACCAGCGAGAATAAGAATTTTATGTGTTTCATTTTTATTTCCTAATTGTTTTTGTGAAATTTATGCTTCTACTTCAACAGGAACCGGTTCGCCTGTTATTTCTTTGTCTCTTTTAACTAACGAATTTATTTTTTCAAGCTTCATTAACAACGGCGGCAAGAAAAGGAAGTCTGCTATTAATGCAATTGATAAAGTAATAGCAGTTAATTTAGCCATGTTTCCGTTCATGGCAAAAGCTGAAAAAGATAATACAGTAAATCCTGCAACTAATATTAATGAAGTAACCACAAGAGCTCTTCCAACAGTTGAAAATGAATATCTTACAGCATCTTCTGCATCCATACCGTATTCTCTTCTTGCTCTAATATATTTAATTAAAAAGTGTACCGAGTCATCTACCACGATACCCAATGTCATACCCATAACAATAGAAAGTCCGACATCGATATTACCATTTGTTAATCCCCACAAACCAAACCCCATTGCAGCAGGCATTAAGTTCGGGATTAAACTAATTGCACCGATTTTAAAGCTTCTCAAAGCAAACAACATTAATGTTGAAATTAAAATCAAAGCAATAACACTTCCGTTAATCATACTTTTAATATTTATTCCTGATATTGTTGAGAACATAATTGAAGGGCCTGTGCCGTAAGCAAACATATAGCCCGGGGCATTTTCCTTTAACCAGTCTTCGCCGATTTTTGTAGCAGCAAGCATTTCTTTAGCACTCATATCGTCCAAAGTAACAATCATTCTTGTCGCTGATTTATCAACATTGATCTGGTTATTTAAATCAAGTCCGTACGGCAGAGACATTTCGTATAACAATAAATACTGTGCAGCAAGTTCTCTATCTTGAGGAACTTTGTAGTACGATTCTTCATCGTAGTGCATATTTTTATTCAATCTCTTCATTACATCAGTGAAAGTATTAACGTGCAGTACACCAGGCTGTTCACGGTACCATGAAGCAAACTCTTCCAGCTTTGCAAGGTATTCCGGATTACTAATTCCGCCGCTTTCACCAGCTCCAAGCGAAAACTGCACCTGGTAAATACCTGTTAAGTTTTGAGTTGTGAAATCAGTATCTCTTTTAAATTGAATGCTCTCGTCAAAGTAATCAACGAAGCGATCGTTTAACTGATTGTTAAATAAGAACAATCCTACTATAACTGCAACTGCAGCTCCGCCGTAGAATAATCCATTTTGCCTTTTAATAACCCATTCCCCAAATCTTTCGATTAATTGGTTTTTTTGTTTTTCTTCGGTAAGTACCTTAGTTCTAAACGGAATTATTGCTACAAAAGCAGGCAGGAAAATTACAGAGTAAAGAAAAGCTGCTGCTACACCTGCAGATGTAATATTTCCTAAGTGATTAAAAGGAGGAACATCGCTGAAGTTCATAGTTAAGAAACCAATAATAGTAGATACACTAGTCAGTAATACCGGTCTGAAATTAACGATAATACTTTCTTTAATAGCTTCATATTTGGTTCTGCCTCTTCTCATTTCACGAAGCAATGTTACAAGAATATGAATTGAATCCGCAATAGCAAGTGTCATTATAATTGTTGGCGCTTGAGCTGAAGGAGGAGTTAAGCCGGTATTAAACCAACCTGCCGCACCCATGCCCGCCATTGTTGAAACTGTAATTATCACAATTGTTGCAAACGTTCCGCTGAATGATCTTAAAGTGAACACCATAAAAAGGAACATTGCCAAATACATTAACGGAGTTAGCGAGGCCATATCACCCATACTTGCTTCAGAGAAAGCATTATTCAGCATTGCTAATCCTGTAATATAAACTTCAAGATTAGGATATTTTTCATTCACCTGTGCAACTAGCTGTCTAGCAAAAGCAGCTGCTTCAGGAACTTCGGTAATATCCTTTTGCGGAAATTGCAGAGTAACATTTACCCCGGTAACTTTTGCATTTTCGGCAATAATCTGTTTAACAAGAAACGGTTCCGAAAGAGCAATTACTTTCGCATTTTTTAATTCTTCGGAAGATTTGTTAATTGCATTCTCAACAAGATCTTCAACAATTAAGTCATCTTCTTCAGAATAAGTATTTTGAAAGTTCGTTATAGCGTCTACTCTTATAGAATAAGGCATTTGCCAAGATTCATTTGTAAGCCATTCAATTGCTTCCAAAGTTTCATTTGAAAAAACGTCTTCTTCTTTTGAAGCAATTACAAAAAGGATATTATCATTCTTTGTGTAAACATTTTGAATTTCTTCAAACGCCTGTAACTGAGGATTTTCCTCGCTGAAAAATACGCGGTAGTCGGTGTCAAATTTTAGAAATCTTGCACCGCTTGCTATTAAAAAGGTAACCACTAAAGAAGCAATTACCACTAGCCATCTATTTCGAATTATCCAATCAACGTAATTGGATAGGAAATTATCGAACTTACCTAGATTTTTGTTTTGACTCATAAATACACGTCCCTATTTTATTTTAATTGAAAAAAACTTAATAATTTCGTAACAAGAGTTGTTACAAATACACTCAAAATTTTTTATTTATTTATTGAGATTTCACCAGATGAAATCATTTGATCAAGTTGATCTGGAGAACAGCCTGTATTCATAGCTTGCACAAACATTTCTTCTATTTGAGCAGGTGTATAACCCATATCCAAATATTTTTGTATTCCTGACCTTCTCATAGTATCTTTCATAACTTCTTCAAGGCTGATATTTTCAAGATAATCAATAACAACATTTGTCAATGGTTTTAGAATAGACGACAAAGTGTCTTGAATATTTCCTCCGATTGGACAAAAATCACTAGGCTTTTTATAATGATAATGAAAAATTATTTCTTCATGCTCCACGGCCTTATAAATATCTGCTAAATTAATCTCAGAAGGCAGTTTTTTTAATTTGGAGCCCCCGTTTGGTCCCGACTTAGATACTATTAAATTTGATTTTGCTAATAACCCCAAAATTCTACGTATTACTACAGGGTTGGTATTTACGCTTTGTGCCATATGCTCCGAACTTTCTGTGTAATCACTACTGTAATAAGTCCATCTGGCTGCCAAACCTGTCATAATATGTGTTGCAACTACAAATTTACTACTTGAATTCATCGCTCTCTCAATAATCTGTAACAAATATAATTACAAATTAATGAGATGTCAAGTATTTTTTTAATGCCAATAATTGCAAAACTTGAACATGCCACTTTTTATAGATCGAATGAGTAAATCGAAGAGGGACAATGGAAGAGAATTAATTATCTAAGTACCTCAAATTTCTTTTTGTTAAATTCATTAAAAAAATTGAGGTTTTTGTGTCGTTTGAAATAATAGCTGCATTTACGATAGCAATGATAATTTTATCGGCCTCACCAGGGCCTGGGGTTTTTTCAACAATTGCTGAAGCAATGTCCAACGGTTTTGTTTCTTCACTCTATTTTTTAACAGGGCTTGTAATTGGCGATATAATTTTTCTTTTGATGGCTATTTTCGGCATGTCCGCTGTCTCTCTAATTTTAGGAGAATTCTTTTTTATAGTAAAAATTGTTGGTGGCTTGTATTTAATTTTTCTCGGCATTCAAATGTGGCGGAACAACAAAAGTGAATTTACTTCGAAGAGTACTCAAAAAAATAAGAGTGGGATGAAATCATTACTCGGCGGATTATTTATAACATTGGGTAACCCCAAGGCGATTATTTTTTATGCAAGTTTGCTTCCCACAATAATTGATTTAAATAAATTGAAATTCAGCGAAGGATTTGCTATAGTACTAATTGTAGCAATAGTTTCTTACATGGTAATTGGTACGTATAGCTATCTAGCGGTCAAAGCTAAATTTTTTTTGAAAAATGAAAAATCGATTCGAATTGTTAATAAAACAGCAGGATCGATTATGATTGGTTCAGGTGCTTATATCTTAACAAAATAATTTTTCTTCCTCAAAAAAGAACTGTTGACGTAGTATTTTTTTATAAATTATGTAATGCTTAAAAATATTTTAAATAAACAGACTTTGTATAATGAAAAGCGAAAACATAGTTCCGGTTATTGATGACCTTCCGTTATGGTCTGCCCCTTTTGGATTAAAGCTATTAGACACAATAAAGTACAAACAAAATATAAAGGTGCTTGATGTAGGAAGCGGAATGGGTTTCCCTTTAATTGAACTAGCAGGGAGATTGGGAAATACTTGCGAAGTTGTTGGTATCGATCCGTGGCAGGAAGGCATTGAGAGAATTAATGCAAAAATTGATGCATGGGAAATGACCAATGTTACAATAGTAGAAGGGCAGGCAGAAGAGATACCTTTTGAAGATGGCCATTTTGATTTAATTACTTCAAATAACGGGATAAACAATGTTCATGATGACCGAAAAGTTTTGAGTGAAATAAATAGAACCGCAAAAGCCGGATGCCAGCTCGTAGTTACAGTAAATTTGCCGGATACAATGATAGAGTTTTACAATACTTATGAAAGCGTGTTAATTAAAAATGGTAAGATAGAAGAAATAATGTATTTAAAAGATCACATTTTTCATAAAAGAAAACCGCTTGAGTACACAAAAAATCTGATTGAACAGGGTGGTTTTAAGATCAACTCTGTTTTTGAAGATTCATTTAACTTGAGATTCAACAATGGTACTGCAATGTTTAAACACCCGCTTATTGAACTTGCTTTTATTGATGAATGGAAAAAAATTCTTGATAAAAATGATAGAGATTCTATATTCAAAGAATTAGAAAACGAATTGAACAATCTGCCATCACAATCAAACGGACTGTTATTAACAGTTCCCTGGGTCTGCATTGATGCAGTTAAAATATGAGTGAAAAATTTGAAAATACAGTAGCCCAAAGTTTGGAAGTCAGCAAAGATATGCTTTCTCTTTTGCCGGGGTTGCTAAAAGGTGTGTGGGATCTGGGTTCAAGTATTAACAATGCAGTTGAGCTATTTTCAATTGCCAATCTCGGCAGCGATTCAAAGGTGCTGGATTTAGGCTGCGGCAAGGGTGCCGTCTTAATTACACTTGCAGAAAAATTTGGTTTTAGTGGCGTGGGTATTGACGGCATGAGTGCTTTTATTGATGAGGCAAAACATATTACAGTGCAAAAAGGGTTAAGTGATTTACTCAAATTCCGGCAAGGTGATATTTTCAAAGTTGTAGATTTTTACACTGATTTCGATTTGTTGATATTTGCATCAATCGGGCCGTTATTTGGCAATTATAAAAAGACAATCCAAAATTTGAGAAAGACAATTCGAAATGGTGGTTATATAATTTTTGATGATGGATTTTTGAAAGAAGCTAAACTAAAAGAAAAAAAAGGATACGAAGAATATTTGACAGACGAAGAAATAGTCAATGAATTGATTTCCTTCGGCGACACAATTGTTAAAGAGGTTATTGTTCCAAGTGAAGAAATGATTGCAATGAATGAACGGTATATAAAGATTATTGAAAACAACTCTATCGAATTGAAGTCGAGATTCCGCAATAGATCATTGGAAATTGAAGAATACGTTGAAAACCAAAAGGAAGAGTGCGAATTTTTAAACACATCATTTACTTGTGCCACCTGGCTCATTCAAAAATCAGAGTAAAGTGAAAAGTTTTTGAACCAAAAACTTTTTTAATCAAATTAAATGAAAGGAAAATATTATGAAGCAGAACTGGAGCAAATTTGTTAAAAGAATTCCGGTAAAAGCTGATACCCAAAAGTTGTATGAATCCTGGGCAAGTCAATCCGGACTTGAAAAATGGTTCCTAAGAAAAGCTGAGTTTACCACTTCTGATAAAAAAGTACTCAACCGCGAAGATTTGGTTAGTATGAATGATACTTATGAGTGGCTGTGGCATGGCTGGTCCGATGATGTGGTTGAAAGAGGCACTATACTTGAAGCTAACGGAAAAGATTATCTCAAATTCAGTTTTGGAAAACCTGGTATTGTGAGTGTTTCCATCAAAGAAGAAGAAAACGAAAATATAGTTGAGTTAATTCAGGAAGAAATACCAACAGACGAAGAATCCATGATAAACTTCTTTGTTGGCTGCTCGGAAGGCTGGACATTTTATTTAACAAACTTAAAGTCAATTTTAGAAGGCGGGATCGACTTACGGAATAAGAATGTTAAGCTTGAAAAAGTTATAAATTCATAATTATTTTATGATTTAAAAGAACATGCAGCATCATATAACATTCATGAAGTTAATTATAAGATTGAAGGTAAATGAGTTTATTGGTTTTAGCATATCCGAAATTGAATGAAATAGACTACAATTGGATACAGGAATTTCGTAAAGAAAATGATAAGTTATATTTCAATGTATCCGAACCGCACTTTACTATCGTTTTTCCAGTATTCGATAAAAATAAAGACGAGTTTATTGAAGAAGTAAAAAAACAGAGTAGAGGTATAAGCAAATTTGATTTTGAAATTAATGTTGCCCAGGTAAACAAAGATTCCTTTCAAGATTACTGGCATGTTTTTCTTGCCCCCGAAAAGGGTTACAGCAAAATTGTAAAGCTTCACGATAAAATGTATTCAGGCAAACTTTTTTCAAATCTCCGTCTTGATATTGACTTTATTCCCCATGTTGGAATTGGCAATTCTAAAGATATGACGGAATGCAAAAAGCTTGTAGATGAATTAAACAAAAGTGAGTTGAGTATTAGCGGCTCTATTGAAAAACTTGATGTTGTGCTTTACCAAAACAATAAAATTGAAACACTCGAAGTAATAGAATTAAATTAGTTTTCTAAAACAATGAGCTATGATAAAACTTATAAAGAAGTAAAAGACGTTTTCGGAAATGAGCCGGAAGAGATTCTTGTTAATTATTTTGAACAAATTAATAGAGCTAAACCGGTTCTTGACATTGGCTCAGGTCAGGGAAGAAACTCGATTTTTCTTGCAGAGAAAGGATACCAGGTGGATGCAATTGATACTTCAATAGTTGCCGTTGATACTTTGAACAAAATAGCGCGTGAAAAAGGATTGCAAATCAAAGCCCATCAAAATGGTTTTGAAAATTTTCTCCCCCAAACTGATTTCTATTCAGGCATAATGGTTTTGGGATTAATACAAATTTTATCAAATGATGATTTTTCAAAATTAAAAGAAAAGTTAAATAGCTGGACAGTAAAAGGAAGTTTGCTTTTTATTACTGCATTCGGCACAGCAGACCCTTCTTATGAAAGATATGCAGCGAATTGGGTAAGCGTGTCAAAAAATATTTTTGCGGATAATAAAGGTAATTACAGGCGGTTTCTTGAACCGGATGAGATTTTGTTAATCTTCAAAGATTATGAAGTTGTACATCATTGGGAAGGGCTTGGAAAAGAGCATCATCACGGGGATGGAATACTTGAGCAGCATTTCATGATTGAAGCTGCATTTAGGAAATTGCGTTAGGTTTGAGCCATAAAAAAGGTGTCCCGGTAATATTTCTATCATTATAAAAAATGTACAATTTTATCGAAATAGAATATTCTATTCGCTTTTGCTGATTTCTTTAACCGATAGTTTCACATCAATTGTTTCAGTATTTGTTTGATTATACTCTGTGATTTCTTTACTTATTCGTTTAGGGGTAAAAAGAACAATTTCTGCATCAGGATTTTTACTCTTTTTAATATTTGCCAAAGTCTTAATAATTAACATAATTTCCTGTAATAATTTCCCGATTTCTTTATCTCCCAATCCAAATAATTCTGCTAATTCATCTTTATCGAATTTTATACCTGTTATGTTAATTTTATCATCGTTTATCATTTTTGTTAAATCATTTATAACACGGTTTAAAAAGTCGTGAATATTCTCTTTCTCAACTCTCTTGTTTAATGATTTTATTTCTAGATTGGAAGAGTAGGAGGAAAAATCTATCTTATACTTTTTGGTTGTTTTCTGTTCACCCTCATAAAATTCTTTATCAATTATGAAGTTTAGATTTAAGGAAAGGTCTTTTTCTTTTGACGAATAGAATCCGCTCACCAAAACATTTCGGAATTTGTTTTCATTGAAAGTGAAATCAAAAGAAAAACTGCTTCCCACTTCAATAAAATTTAAACCGGGTAGATTAATCGGCAAACTTGTTAACGAATTTGCAGCTTGGGTTAGTTCAGCTTCATCGCTTTTTGCCCCTGATGCAATTTGAGGAGCAGCTGAAATATTTTCATTCTTGTTATAAAAGGGATTAAAATACCTTTTCTTATCAACTGTAACATGCATAATCCACCCCCGTGTGATTTACTCCAATACTATCGAAAAACTATCATAAAAATTAAGTGGGAGTTGATACCTGTTTTCCCTTTTCCGTAACTTGTCCCGCCCACGGGAAGGAGCAAATTAATTATCTCTTATTCGTTTTAATTCATTCTGAAATCTCATATCTTGTATCTCACATCTCAATACTATGGTACCAAATAAATGAACGACTACAAATACAAACTCGACTTCAAAGTTCGTGATTACGAATGCGATATACAGGGTGTTGTAAACAACTCCGTTTACCAAAATTATCTCGAGCATACAAGACACGAGTATTTACTCGATATCGGTATTGATTTTGCCGAACTGGCAAAGCAAAAAATAAATTTAGTTGTTGTCCGGGCTGAACTCGATTATAAATTTCCTCTGCAAAGTGGCGACGAATTCTGGGTGGGACTGAATTTCGAAAGAATTTCCCCGATACGTTTTGGCTTTCTACAGGACATTTACCGAAAACCGGATGATAAACTTGTTGTTAAAGGAAAAATAATTGGAACCGCATTAAACGAAAGAGGCAGGCCGTTTCTTCCAAAAATAATTGAAGATGTTTTAGGTAATCCGTAATTATAAAATGAACAGAAGTATACTAATCGAATACGATGACATATTAATTAGGTCAACTGAAATTGCTGATCTCGATTATGTAATATCAACTGAATCAAATAAAGATAATTCAGTTTATGTTGCAATCTGGACAAAGCAGCAGCACATTGATGCGATTAATAATTACGACATTGCGCACTTGATTATTGAAGAAAAAGAAACAGGCAAAAAAGTCGGGTACATTTTAATTTTTGGGTTAACCAATCAACATCATTCAATAGAATTTAAAAGATTGGTAATCTCGGAAAAAGGAAAAGGATTCGGCAGGCAGACAATTCGTGCAATCAAAAAAGCAGCTTTCGAAAAACTTAATGCTCACCGGTTGTGGCTAGATGTTTTTACATTCAACGAACGTGCTTATCAACTTTATCTCTCCGAAGGATTCAAAGAAGAAGGCAGGTTACGAGATTGTATCTTTAAAGACGGTGAATACTATACACTGATTGTGATGTCGTTTTTGGAGGATGAATACATAAGTGAGAAGTAAGCATCTAAAAATTTAACGTCAACAAGCAGACTAGAAACTGTAGGGCACAAATAGAAAACCACAAACCGAAAAGCAAAAATGATTTTAAGCTGATTTGGTAATCACAGTACCAATAGTGCACGACCTAAGTAGATTCTCAAATCTCATATCTTGCATCTCACCAATCCGTTTTGGCTTTTGCATGACATCTACAGAAAACCGGATGACAAACTTATTGTAAAAGGAAAGATAATCGGAACGGCATTAACGAAAGGGGAAGGCCGTTTCTTCCAAAAGTAATTGAAGAACTTTTAGGGAAATAGTTTTTACCGTGACGATAAAATAGAGATTAACAGTATTTTTTACTTTTTGTCATTCCCACGAAAGTGGGAATCTATTTAATTATAGTAATTTTTAGATTCCCGTTCCCCGCGTCCGTGAGGACAGGTTTCATGGGAATGACTGCTTAGATGTTGAAATAATTCGCCGTGGCGAACAGAATGACTGGTATCTTAAGTTCCCGTCTGGTTCCCGGTTTTACGCAAATAAGGGCTTAGATTCTGAATTCTTTATTCTAAATTCTACCGAGTAAGTTTCTTGTATTTAATTCTATGCGGAATGTCGGCGTCTTTACCGAGGCGCTCTCTTTTGTTTTCCTCGTAATCTGAGAAGTTTCCTTCGAACCAGACAACTTTGC
>CAJHYN010000404.1_pt1 | contig 25089 bp, 21 predicted proteins | sample 9198641 | NCBI WGS metagenome assembly CAJHYN01 (sample SAMEA7708370, study PRJEB35096) | sediment metagenome | biome: marine neritic benthic zone biome [ENVO:01000025]; feature: sediment [ENVO:00002007]; material: shallow marine sediment [ENVO:03000034] sea grass bed [ENVO_01000059] ... | reverse complement strand
CTGCAGACCCTTTGTGCTCAAAGTTAAAAGCAATTGTTTGATTCAATAATGAACGATCAATACTAAAGCTTTTTCTAAACCAGCCGTAACCTTCCCAGTCCTCGTTTAAATCAAAATCGGCAATTTCGTTAGGATATCCTTCATCCCAATCTTTATCATTGTATGTATGCGAAGAAAATTCCGGGATATCATTGTATGAAAACTTCCACGTACCGGACATATGAATGGGTTTATTAATTTTTAGTAATCTGTCCTGGGATAGATAGAACTCTTTCTTGGGAGCATTTCCGGCAAACGAATTAATGAATAAAAGAATGTAAGTTAAAGCAATATAAATTTTCTTTTGCATCCCGCTTAGAAGTTATTATTAACTCTTTATAGATAGAAAAAAAAACTTTATTTATCTACAATTTCTTCAAGGTTTCCATGCACTTCCAAACCACCATGTTTCCCTGTATCATTAAAAATGATTTTGTTTTCTGTCTTTGAAAATAATTCAACATGGATCTCGGAATCCATACTTTCGGAAATCCTTTCAAGCATATTATTTTGATAAGGAGCATTCAAACTACCGCCAGTTGTTCTATTAGCATTGATAGTGATTTTGTAATTCTTATCCTCTGCCTGGTATTTAATAAATTCATTGTTGACAAATAGATAATTAAGCTTTGCACCTGTATATGTCGCAAATTTGTATAACCGGCTTTCAATCAATAATCCAATTATAAATCCCCTAAAAAAGCTGAAAAGCCAAGGAATGTTAGCAACAGAACCCGTATATGAGACGTTTTTATTAGTGAAATGGTTTGTTTGAGTCCAAACATAACTGCTTGGGAATGATTTTCCCCAATCTTTTTCAATATATCCTTTACCGCCCGAAAAATCTATTACATCCCCGTTTATTTTCAATTGTCCCTTTAACGAATGAACCAAGCTTAGTACCCCGTGATTGCATTCCATAAAGGGAACGAACGAATACCAACCCATGATGCCGGGTGAAAAGAGTTCTACAGGCCATGGCTTGGTGCCTTCAAGAAATATTTCTCCAAAGATTTTAGTTTGTCCTTGTTCAATATCTAACGAAAGTTCGTCCAGAGAAAAAGAGGAATTACCAATTTCAATCGAGAATACCCTGTTATTATATTTGAATTCCTCAAAACCGTATTTGATAAAAGAAGAATCAGTTGTTTTGCCGTTCAATATTTGAATAAATGATTGACGATCAGCTTCATTTTTACTAATGAATACACCGGGGATTATTGCGAGGATATTTTCTTCATCTTTGTCGACTATCTTATAATACCAACCTTCAAAGAAGTTATCTTTTTTGTATTTTCCGTGGTAATTTTCAGGATTATATAAGTTTTTCAAAAAGTATTTCATGTTTTTCAACTTAGCCTTTTTTTATTTAAAAAAAGACACAAAAAAGGATCAATCAACTTCTTTAGTTTTATATGATTATTAACAAATAATTAATTTTCGATAAGCTCTATTATTTTAATTAGATCAGCAAATTTTCAAGTCCTGAAGTGGGCTAGGATTCATCTTAAGCAAAGAGTTTCTATAGAAAAACTACGGTAAGATTTGGACAGAAAGTGAATTCGGAAAAGGAGCAACATTTATTTTCACAATACCTCTAAAAAATTAACTGCCTGCCTTCCACCCGAAAGCCAGGCAGTTTCAACTCTTTAAGAATTTTGATTTTGCGTGTACTGGTTATAAAGTTTTGCACAAATTTTTCTAACTCTTTCGCTATCGTCAAATTTAGCAGCTCTTTTTACGGCGAAAATTCCTCTTGGATTGCCCAATTTATAAAGTGAAAGTGCAGCAGAAATTCTAACGCTTTCGTTGTTATCATCTTTTAAAGCTTTCAATAATGGAATAATGGATTTTTGTGAGTCGTAATTACCTAACTGGATTGTTGCACTTGCTTTAAGTCCCAAGTTTTCGGATTCAACCCCTTTTAACAAGTTTGCTACAATAAGATCGGAGTTAACATTTTTTGATTTTGTGTCATTAATGTTTGCGGAAACAGCCACAACAAGTAATAAAAATAATGCTAATAGATTCTTCATTTTATCCCCCCGGATAATTAGTTAATAAAAATACTTGAAAATTAAGACGGCAAATCTTTTGATTGGTTTCATATTGCCGGATTAAGTAATTGTTAATGCCGAAGAATCTACGATGCTGAGTTATTATTTAAGCGACGGGACTGTAAAAATAAATTTACTTCCAAGGTTGATTTTGCTTTCAACCCAAATTTTACCACCGTTCTGTTCAATAAATTCTTTACAGAGCAGAAGGCCAAGACCGCTACCTCTCTCGTTTTTTGTTCCTTCTTTGGAAAACACTTTATCTTCTCTAAATAGCTTTTTTATTTCATCTTCACTCAATCCAGTGCCGGTATCAGAAATAGAAATTTTTGTACTATGAGAGTTTTCGACTGCGTTTATTTCAATTTTACTGTTTTCATAAGAAAATTTTATTGCGTTCGAAATTAAATTACGAGCAACAACATTAATCATATTTGCATCTGCAAATATTTCTGTATTTTTATCAAAATTTAATTGAATCTCTATTCCTTTTTTGGAAGCTGCATGGTTATACAGTTGTTTTACTTCTATGAACATTTCGTAAATGTTGAATAGATCGGGACTAACTTCAATAATTTTTGATTGTAATCTTGCCCATTGGAGAAGATTTTCAACCAGGTTGTAAATATTATTCGAGGAACTATTAATTCTTGCCGAAATTTCTTTTATTTCTTCCTTGCTCAAAAAATCAATATCTTCCGAGAGCATCTTTGAAAATTGAAGCAGAGCTTGAAAAGGCGAACGAATATCATGGGAGATAATCGAAAATAATTTGTCTTTATTCTGAGCTTTTCTTTTTAGCTCGTCATGCTTTTGAGAAAGAAGATTGTTGATAGTCAGCAGTTCCTGTGTGGATTTTTCAATAGATGCAAACTCGTTGTTAAATAATGAAAGTTGATCAAAATTCGAATTATTATGATCCAAAAGAACCAATTCATTTTTCTTAATCTTTTCTTTTAATTTCTTGTATTTTTTTTTGTAATTCTCTAATTCTGAAACTTTATTCAGTAAGGTTTCTATTTTTTGTGTTAAAGAATTGATTAATAACTCTTTCATCAAAAAAAAACAGATTTATTTTTTCACGTCAGAAATAAATTTAATAATTTCCTAACTTAAAAGAATTATTTTTGTCACTTAAATTTACTTTCTTTTCTGTTGATCAAAAAGAGGTTTATATGGAATTTACAAAAGTTGTTGAAAAAAGGGTAAGCGTACGAAAATTCAGTTCTGAAGAAATAAATATTGAAGATGTTAAAGAAATTATAAGATTGGCCGGTAAAGCTCCAAGCCCAAATAACTCGCAGCCATGGAAATTTTTAATAATCAAAAACAATAAGAAAATTAATGATATTGCTGATTTGGTACACAAAAAAATTGATTCCCTTTTTACTAAAGATGTTGAAAACGTAAAATCAATAGTAGAACGATTTTCTACATTTTTTACTGATGCTCCAATTTTAGTAGCCGTTTTAAGTACCGACTATTCAGCTATTGTGGATAAGATTTTACCGCAAAATGAAATTACCCACGAAGAATTAAATGCGATGCGAAACTATCCTGATATTCAATCTATTGGTGCAGCAATTCAAACTTTTCTGCTTGCTGCTGTTGATAAAGGATTGGGTGCTTGCTGGTTATCCGGTTTGTTGGTTGCCAAAAAAGAAATTGAAGATTATTTAAATATTGAAAAAGGTTCCCAGTTAACTGCCTGCATTGCGCTTGGTAAACCAGAAGGTGAAGCTAAGCAGAATGAGAAAAAGGATATAAAGGAAATTTTAGAAATAGTTGAGTAGGTTAATAAGATCTTTTGAATAAGGAAACGTAACCTGACTTCCTGATGATCTCTTGTCCTTTGGTACTCATTACCCAGTCAATAAATTTTCTTACATTGCCTGAAGGTGATCTAGTTGTGAAGAAATGCAAGTATCTTGAAATAGGATAAGTGTCATTAAGTACATTTTCTTCCGAAGGGTAAACGTTATTAATTTTTAAGTGTTTCACATTCCCGGAATAACCTAAGCCACCAAAACCTATTGCATTTTTATTTTCAGCTATAGTTTTAATTATATCATCAATTGATGACTTAACAATTAGTTTCTCACAAAATTCTTCTCCACTCATCACATGTTCTTTAAAATAATAATGAGTGCCTGAATTTGGTGTTCTGATTATAACATCAATTTTTGCGTCATTACCTCCTAATTGTTTCCAGTTTGTAATTTGGCATTTATAAATTTTTCTTAGTTGTTCAATTGAAACACTGGTAACAGGATTATTTAAATTAGCATAAACACTCAAGCCATCCTTTGCTACAAGAAAATACATTCCAACAGATTGGTAATAATTCGAAAGTAACTTTTGTTCATCAGCCTTTAGAGGCCTGGAAGCAGTACAGATTTCAACTTCGCCTTTTATTAGAGATTCTATTCCGTTGGTTGTTCCACCACCTATTACATGAATCGAAATGTTGTTATTAAATAACATGAACTCCCTGGCAAGATTCTCTGTAAGCGGACGCATTGTATCAGAACCTTTTATTTTAATTATATCTGGTTCATGTCTGATAGCTGAACAGCCGTAGAAAATTATGAACAATATGATAAGCATTTTTTTCAATTATCTTTTCTCTGCTCTGGACCTTAATCTTTCGTTAATATAAGGTGAATCATCTTTCCATTCTGGTTTATCTTCAGAGTTAGCAATATTAATTATAAACCTTGTTAAAAATTCTACATGCTGTAAAGCTGCATCATAGTTGATTTTCAGGCTTAAGTCATCAAATGGTGTGTGATAAATATTCTGCTGGTAAGTAATAATTTTATTTATGGCTTCTTCGGTTGAAATAGATTTGTAATCGGGTGCGTCCAAAATTAGAATTGAAGGTATTCCGGCTTTAGCAAAAGCAATTTGATCAGATCTATTAAACGCTTCGGTAGATTCAAAAATTGACGGGATTTCGTCAACTTCTAAACCGCTTTCTTCTGCTGTTTTCTCTAAATAATCATTCAATGTTGAGTATTTTTGTCCTATGCCTATTATGCTATTAAATTCATCAAATGATGCTAGTCCGTCGATATTAATATTTGCTACTGTTTTGTATAAAGGAACAACAGGCCTGTCTATGTAATAAGTTGAACCTAACAACCCGTATTCTTCTCCTGTGCTGAGGAAAAACAAAATTGATCTCTTAGGCTTTACTGTAAAAGAAGAAATGGCTCCGCTTATTTCCAAAAGCGCCGCACAGCCTGCTGCATTATCAAAAACACCATTGTAGATTGAATCGCCGTTTACTGCCGGACCTATTCCCAAATGATCATAATGTGCCGATACAATAATATATTCATCTTTTAATTCGGAGTCTGATCCTTCAAGGATACCTAATACATTATTTGCAATAAAGTCTCTTTTTTTGAAACTTCCGTTGAATGAGAGTTTGGTTGTCAAGGGAAAGCTTTTTATTCTACCGTTTAAATCCATGTTTAAGACATCATCAAAAGAGAATTGGGAATTTTCGAAAATTACTTTTGCTGATACCGGATTGATTATCACACCCAATATGCTTGAAACAAAATAGGCAAGCGATATATCGTCAAAATCAAATTGCTTTTTGATGTTTTCCCATTTGAAGTACTCATCTTTTAACGGATTGGGAATTATAATAATTCCTCTTGCACCTCTTGAAAATGCTATCCTGATTTTTGATTCGTGATAACTATAAACCGTATTAAAATTGGCATCAAAAAAGTTTGGATCTTCGGATATAGGTTCTCCATCCAACACAACAGCAATTTTATTTTCAATATCCAATTCTGTATAATCATTATAATCATACTCCGGTGCAATAATTCCGTAGCCAACAAATATCATCTCAAGTGGGGTAGGGATGAAAGTCTGATCACCGGTTTTAAATAAAACATATTCATTAAATAATTCTAGTTTATGATCCTCGTTTTCCTTATAAAGAATTAGTTCCGATTCTTTGAGTGGTTTATTGGAATGCATTGGGACAAGCTGAAAATAGGAATTGTTATCACCGATTTTTTTGAGTCCGTAATTATTAAACTGCTTTGCAAGATAATTTGCAGCTAAACTTCCTCCTCTTTGCCCTGTTCCCCTTCCCTCAAATTCGTCGCTACCTAAAATCTCTATGTGTTTTTTTATTGAATCTTTGGATAAGTATTCAAAGTAATTTTCTTGAGAATAGATAAATGAAACAAATAAAATGATTAATATGTAATAATTGAAATTCATTTACGGTATTTAAAGCATTTTATAAAGTTAAACAAACAATTATTGAGAATGTTTTGGGCTACAAAAATTTTTAATCATAACACAGATTTCAAATCTGTGTTATGATTTTATTTCAAGATAAATATTGGATTTAGAGACAATACCTTGATGCTAAAATTGAAATTCACTTCCGGTATTAGTTTCAATAGCTTTTTGATAAACATGGTGCGCTGTAGAAATATCTTGAATTGCAAGCCCAACACTCTTAAATAAAGTTATTTCTTGATCATTTTCTCTTGAAGCAATTTTACCTGTTATTACATCTCCAAGAGAACCATGAACTTTATCCCAACTCCATTGACCCTTTTCAACCGGTATGATAAAATCACCAGCCTCTGCTTTACATGCTTCAACCAGATCACACACTACTTTAGATTTTGCAACTGTAGCTGAATCAATCTCTCTCATTGCAGGAGCATGAGCGCCAACTCCGTTAATGTGAGCACCCGGCGGTATCCATTTAAAGTCGATTATCGGATCCTTCGCCGTAGTAATTAATGTAATAATATTGGATTCTTTAAGAGCACTCAAAGGGTTTTCTATGATTTCAATTTCGGAAGAAATTTCTTTTTGCAATTCTGCTTTAAAGCTTTTCTTCTTTTCAATTGGATCCAGAGAAACAAGATTAAGCTTTTTAATATCTCTAACTGCATCGACAGCAAGAACGTGTGTTTTTGACATCCCGCCAATACCGAATAAAGTATGTATTTCTGAGTTTTTTCTTGCAAGATATTTTGTTGCCAAACCAGCTACAGCTCCTGTTCTCATTGCTGTTAAAAATCCGCCGTCCATAATTGCTTTCGGCGCACCGGTTTTTTCATCCAAAATAAGTATAGTGCCCATAACATTCGGTAGTTCGTATTTTGCGGGATTATCCTTGTAAACCGTCACAACTTTAGTCCCTAAAGCTCCCATTCCTTTTAAATATGCCGGCATAAATAAAGCTAACCCGTTATGATCGGGTGCGACTATAGGAGTTCTCTGAGGCATATTCACTTTTCCTTCAGATAAATCTACAAACGCTTTTTCAAGTATGTCAATAGTGTCCTCAATTGAAAGGACTTTCATTACATCATTTTTCGATAATAATTTTGTCATGTTTAATACCTTATTTTGAATAGAATAACTCGAAAAAATACAGATATATCCCCTTTGTTTCAAATATAAAAACAAAAGCAGAAATGTTGAAAATGGTATAAAAATTATATACTTTTTGCTATAATGAAATTTGAATTTGATAAAGACAAAAGTATATCTAATAAAGAAAAGCACGGGATTGATTTTAATCAAGCAAAAGAAATTTGGGAAGATCCAGATAGGATAATAATCCCTGCAAAAAATATTGATGAGCTAAGATATTTAATAATCGGTAAAATTGAAGAAAAATATTGGTCTGCAATTTATACCATTAGAGAAGGTAATATTAGAAAAATTTCCGTTAGGAGGTCAAGAGAAAATGAAAAAGAAATATATGAAAGCTGAAGAGTTTGATAAAAAATTTGATAACGGTGATGATATAATTGGAAATCTTGATATTGATAAATCACTTAGGCCAGGGCACGAGGTTAAAAGAATTAACGTAGATTTCCCGGTTTGGATGGTTTCTTCATTAGATAGAGAAGCAAGAAAATTAGGCATTACAAGACAGGCCGTAATCAAGTTTTGGATTGCGGAAAAATTAGGTGTTTAATAATCTTTTATTCATTTTTATATAACTTGTTCATTTCTTTCATTGCAGAAGGATCCCCAATTACTGTTAACCTATCTCCGGCTTCAAGTACAGTATTTCCCTTCGGTATGATTGATTGGTCTTCTCTTCTCAGCAAGGCAACAAGACACCCTTGTGGAATAGTAATTTCGCGTATTGCTTTCCCAATCATAACTTCGCTTGTTCCACCTTTATCGATTGTGAGGGTCATAAATCTTTCATCGTGAAGCAGAGCTTCTTTTAATTCGTGTTCGTTTTCTGCATTAATCCATTCTTCGGTAAAACTTTCTTCATCAACACGTCCTGCAATTCTTGCCAGTATTCTTAAGTGCTGCGCAGGGTTATTTTCTGGACTTACAAGGAAGAAAATTGCGTTGACTATAGTCTCATCCTCTTCTTCTTGTGTTAGGGGATTATAAATCTGGATCTTGATTCCCTCAATTGAACGAACTAAAACCATATAAGCATGCAGAATACCTTCGATTCTAAAGTGCGGCAAGGCAACTCCATGTGTAACAGGGGTGGCACCGACTCTTGTACCGTCCATAATTTGTTTAATGATTTCGTCTTTGCTTAGGGGTATCATTCCGGAAATACTGTCTGCAGCATCTTTCACTACTGATTCGAAATTAGATGATTCCTTTAAATCAATTACCACGCTTCTTGTAACAATTTCATCAAAAGGATCTTCTTCGCGTAATCCTTTTTCTTTTAATATTCCTCTAAGTTCGGAATCCAATCCATCATATCGCTGGTGTCCCAATCTCTCAAAGACATGATAAATCGCACCACTGCGCGAGACTTTGTTTTGAGCATAGTAATAATACCATAATAAGGCGATTATTATCAAAACAATAGAAAATAAGGAAGGTATCCAACCCATCTGGAAAATCAAATAAAGAGAAGAAAAAATTCCAAAAATCTGGAGCCAAGGGTAAAAAGGAGATTTATAACCGGGATCGTATGATTCAATTAAACTTTCGCGCATAACGATTACTGCCAGGCAGACCAGAGCAAACATAAGTAATTGAAATGCGCTCGCAAGTTTTGCTATTCCCGCGGGATTAAGAAACAACAAAATAAAAATGATTATTAAAACCGTTATCAAAATTGAATATAGTGGTGTACCTGTTTTAGAAAGTCTTACAAACAGCCTCGGCATAATATGATCTCTTCCCATTGCAAGCGGGTAGCGGGAGGCACTCATTATCCCAGCATTTGAAACCGATGTAAATGCTAGTAGTGCAGCGATAGTTATAAACAGTGATCCTACTTTTCCAAAAACCATTTCCGCTGTTGTTGCAGCGGGTGTAAGATTTCCAGATAAACCTTCAGGAGATAACACACCAACCATTACGGATATGCCAACTACATATATCAAAACTGTAGCTGAAAGCGCAATTATTACACCCTTGGGTAAATTCTTTTCAGGGTTTTCAACTTCCTCCGAAAGGCTTGCTACCTTTGTAATGCCCACGTAACTAATGTAAACTAAACCAGCTGTTGATAAAATATTTTCAAAGCCGGATCCAAAGAAGTTGTTAAAATTAGCGAAATCAATTTCCGGTATTCCACCTGACACAAAAATTATTACCAAAATTATTAAACCGGCGACCAGAAAAACTTGAAACTTCCCGCTGCTTTTAGTGCCCAAGGCATTTATTATACCTAATAGAACGGCAAGAATTATTGCTATAGGTGTAATAGACAGTTCAGGAAAATATAAACTAATGTAAGCGCCCATTCCAACAAGTGCAAAAGCGACCTTTAAAATTAGAGCAAGCCAGGTCCCTATTCCCCCAATAGTACCAAACTGTGGGCCAAGAGTCCTGTCTAGAAAATAATATACCCCACCTGCTCGGGGCATAGCTGTAGCAAGTTCTATAACACTGAACATCGAGGGAATTAATGGAATAGCTGCAATAACGTAGGCTATGACTAATGCTGGACCAGATTGAGCAACAGCTATCCCGGGTAATAAGAAAAAGCCTGCACTTAAAGTGGTACCTGCAGCAATAGCAAATACGTCAATTAATTTTAATTCCTTTTTTAACCGCTTTTTTGTAGAAAGCTCTGCCATAAATTGTATTGTTTATTAAGTCACGGAAAATAACAAAAAAGAATTAATTTACTAATTGAAAATTGAAATGGCATTCGCTTAGCAGAAGAACCGTTTCCAGTAATATTTTAGTGTAATCAAAAACTATAGTTCACTCTTAAGTTAATATTTCTTCCGAGATCATCGGCAAAATATCTTTGTCTGTTAAGATAGTCTCGGTAAGATTTATCAAGTAAGTTTTCAACAATTAGTGAGAACTTTAGAATAGATTGATTGAATGAAAAATTTGTTCCGAGCTCGAGTCCCAAAATTAAATAACCATTCGGAGGAGGTAGAAAGTCTTGTTCTTCAAAAAGATTGTTCTGTTTGAAGACATACCTGCTATTAATAGTAAGATGATTATTTTTGAATGATCCAAAATTATCAAGCGAATAAGTAAGCGAAGCAGATAAATTATTGGAAGGCATATTCACAAGAGGAATATCATTTGTACTGTCGTTCCCTTTTACAAAAGCATATTTTGATACAAGCTTTATTCTATTAATTGGTTCATAAGTTAAAAATAAGTCTGTACCATATATCTCTGCATCTGTTTGTTCGTAAATAAAAACCGGGAATGCACCTCTAATTGTTAAGCGGAATTCCTGCTGCGGTTGCAGAAATATATAGTCATTTATATTTTGATAATAGCCAAGCGCTTGAAAAAATAAGTTGCTCCTCACATCCCAGTCGGCTGATAAAATGAACTTTAGCGACTTTTCGTTATTTAAATCAAGTGTTCCTTCTTCAATTCCGCTCACACCTTGGTGTAGACCAAAACTGTGTAATTCGTTTACTTCCGGTGATCTTAAAACATAACCGCCATTTAGATTAACTTTGAGTAAGTTCGATATTTTATAATTAGCACCAGCCGAGATACTGTAATTTTGGAAATTATGATTAAACCGTTCTATTGTTCGGGGTGTAGTTCTAGAAATAGCAACAACATCAATTTCTTTTAAATCAAACCTTCCGCCAAGTTCGTAGGATAATTTCTCATTTTTATTTTGGAAGATTGCAAACGCTGAGTATTGGTATGATTCATAATCAGGTATAAGAGGTAAAATTCCTGTCTCGGGATTATTTTCATTATCAACAAAATTAAACTGTAATCCTGTTTTGAGAAAATGATTCTCTGAAAACGAGTTTTTATAAGAGCCTTCAAAAAAGTGACTATATTGTTTCAAGCTTAATGCAGGTATATCCGAGCGTCCGCTTCTTCTTATATCAAATTCTTTCCTGTTATTTATTTGACCACCATATGTGAAGTTGATGGTCTGGTTTTTATTGAAAAAATGGGTTGACTCAAACTTCAGCAAGTGATGTTGTACTTCTTGCTTTGGAGCTTGAATGTCATGCGAAAATTCGTCATTGGTAAAGAAAGGTTCATTCCTGCCTATTGCTTGTTCAAGATCCGTCAAGTTCCCAATATGTGAACCACGAAGTATTCCAATCTCAGTATCAAATAAGCTGTAGTATAAACTTGCATTCCACTTTTTTGAAATATTTTTATCCAATTGAACAGCTAGGTTATTCTCTTTTTTTCCTGAGTTGGTTAAAAAGTAATCCGGTGTTTCTGTGTGACCTATAGCTTTGAATGTACCTGATATTCGCCATGCAGCCCAGTTGTCGTTTTTTTCCATCTTAGCATTTAAAGTGTGACCTAACCCGTTTGTTTGAAAAATATAATTCAACTCGCCGTGTAAAAACGGATCATCTTTTATTCTATCAATTTCAACCAATACAGCTCCGCCCAAAGAATTTCCACCGAACTCTAATGCACTCACTCCTTTTATAACCGAAAGGTTGTTAGCCGCGAAAGGATCAATTTCAGGGGAGTGGTCGTTTCCCCATTGCTGACCGCTTTGTGCAATGCCGTTATTGAGAATTATTATACGGTTACCGTACAAGCCGTGGATGATCGGTTTTGAAATTCCGCTTCCGGTCTTTAAGACACTCACGCCGGTAATATTTTGCAAAACGTCTGATAGATTTTTATTTGCTTCGGAAGAAATTTTTGATTTGCTAACAGATTTTTTTATTTGAATGTTATCGTCTTCTTTTTCGCTTTCAATTACCACTTCATCAATAACTTTAGAATCTTTACTTAAGAAGATAGCTCGATATTCATCTTTATAAAGATGAATTTTTATCTGTTTCGTTTCATAGCCAACATGACTGATCTTAATTATATAATTTCCGTGACATAGGTTTACAAATTCAAATAAGCCTTTTTCATTTGTAACTGCACCAACACCTTCTTCCATTATGTAAATGTTTGTGAAAGGAATTGGAATACCCTCGTTTTCATCCAGTATATGTCCACCGAACTTTAAATCGCAGTGTTGGCCAAATGAAAACAAGGGCATTAAAATAAATACTGCCCAAATAACGAGAGCTTTATTGAATCGTAACATTAAATTGAACTTCAATATCAGTTTCTCCTCCTGCATTTGTAATGTCGCCGTTTGACACACCGTTTGCAGATTTATCAGGCTCATGCCTCAAAGTTACCGTTAAATTCCCTGTAGAAGCATCTCCGGTAGTAATAGTTGTTGCCAAGCCGAGAGGATTTCCATTTTCATCAGCATCTGAATAATCAACTGTTAGATTTAGTCCATCTGATACAGCAAAGAAAAACTGATGCTCCTCGTCTTCTCTCCGTACTTCTTCTGTGATATTCTCAGCAGGGTTTTCTGTTTCGTTTAATAGTACAATTGAAGCGTTGTAAGTAGTGTTAGCAGTTAAAGTACCGCCGGTAATTACCGGGTTATTTCCACCGTCACCGTCTAAATCCTGGAATGAAAGTTCAACAACAGTGCCTCCACCAACTGGAGTTAAAGTATATGTCAGTGTTGTAATTAATTCTTCTTCGTTAGGAATAACAGGGTTACTGTCATCGTCATCACTACATGAAGCAAAAAAGATTGCAGTTAACAAAATCATGACTCTTAATAGAGTCACATTTATTCTATTGAACATAATAAGCTCCCTTAAATTTGATTATTAATGGAAAAAATAATTATGAATACTTAGTTCTGTGGAATATTACTTATTAGAGAAATGAAGGAGGTGCCCTTAACTGTTTGTCGTTAAAAGCATAGTTTTTTTCAATAGAATAATTTTCTAAACTTAATATGATTTCTTCTTTTGTAACACTTATTGACTTCTCTACGTTTTTTGTATCGGTAATTTTTAACGAAGAAAAGTTTGTTATAAGACACTTGGAATGATCGTGTACTTTTGCTGAATTATTTTGGTTGAAATCGGAATATTTTTTTTCAGAAGTTGTCTCAATTAATAACTTATGGTGGTGAACAGCAGTTACTGAAACTAAAAGTAAGTAACTGAGTAAAAGGAAAAAATTAATTGATCTATTTTCTCTAAAAAAGCTCATTATCTAAAATATTAAATATATGTTTTCAAAATCAAGTCAAAAGGTATTATTTACATGCAGTTAGATACTGTATTCTGTAAAAAGTTTCAAAAAAAGTTAAAAATTTTTTAATACAAACTTTATAAAAAAATTGCAATATTCGCACTTAGATGAAATATTAGTTCTTTTTTCACGTCTAAAAAGGACTGCACCATCCATTGAAGAGCTGAAAAAATTTTTCATGAAATAAATTGGGTGAAATATGGAAACTGCGAAAGTAGATCATAATGAGTTATACCGATTGCCATGGACGCTGCCGGATAACGCAATATCATGGCTTGAACCAACGGCTCAGTGCAACCTTGCATGTGACGGCTGCTACCGTGATAATGAAAAGGACTCACACAAATCTTTTGAAGAAGTAAAACATGATCTTGACATTTTTCAAAAATACCGCAAGTCGGATTGCATTTCTATTGCAGGAGGTGATCCGCTGCTTTATCCGAACATCGTTGAATTAATTGCCGAAATTAAATCACGCAAAATTAAACCTATCATTAATACCAACGGTGTTGCATTAACTATGGACTTGCTTCGTGAATTAAAGAAAGCTGGTGTTTACGGTTTTACTTTTCATGTTGACAGCAAGCAAGGCAGAGCAGGGGAGTGGAAAGGAAAAAGCGAAATCGAATTGAACGTGTTGAGATATCAATATGCACGCATGCTTAAAGAAGCAGGCAACATAGCATGCTCATTTAATTCAACTGTTTACGAAGACACCATACAATACGTTCCGGATTTGATTGAGTGGGCTGGAAAAAACATCGACATAGTTCAAACAATGGTTTTTATAGCTTTTAGGCACGTTGTTCCTAAAATGCCTTTTGATTGGTATGCCGGTGGTGATAAAGTAGATTGGCAGACAATTATGTATCACTCTGATTCCGAGAGGAAAATTGATATACTTTCAACTCACGTTCTTGCAGAAGTTAGAAAGAAATATCCTGACTTTACACCTGCTGCTTACTTGAACGGAACAGAAAAAGCAGATTCGTTTAAATGGTTGTTGACACAAAGAGTTGGATCGAAAGGAAAAATTTACGGCTATCTCGGGCCGAAATTTATGGAACTCATTATGGCAGGCAATCACCTTTTGAATGGTACTTACTTATCGTATGCTTCTCCAAAAACTACAAGAATGGGAAGAACTTCTATGTTAGCTCTTTGGCCTTTTGACAAAGGGGTGAGAAGAGTTTTGGGAAGAATGCTTGCAAACCCGTTTAGATTTTTAAGAAGAGCACACATGCAGACAGTCCTGTTTATCCAGCCGGTGGATTTTATGCAGGACGGCAGACAGAGCATGTGTGACGGATGCCCTGACATGACGGTTTATAATGATGAATTAGTTTGGTCTTGCAGAATGGAAGAACCAAAACAGTTTGGTACATTCCTAAGATCAGTTCCGAAAAATTAATCATAAAAAAACTTACACATTATTACGTAACACAGAATTTAATTCTGTGTTACGATTCAACAATTCATTTTATATATTCTTTTCATTTGAAACTAATATTTAGGTAATTGAGTTATAAAGAAAAATTTTAGGATTATCATTGGACTCACTAACACAAATTACTTTGGGTGCTGCAGTAGGAGAGGCAGTCGCAGGAAAAAAAGCTGGAAATAAAGCTATCCTTTGGGGAGCTGTTGCCGGAACTATACCTGATCTGGATGTACTCTTTAATCCTTTATTTGATTCGATTGATCAATTGTCCGTTCATAGAGGTTTTTCGCATTCTATTTTATTTTCAATTATTTTTTCGCCTTTGTTGGCTTATCTAATTAGCAAAATTCATAAAAACTCGGAAGCTAAATTGTGGGATTGGACTAAGCTTGTATTTTGGTCTGTAATCACTCACATAGCACTGGATTGTTTTACTACTTACGGTACACAGGTATTTTATCCGTTTAGCAATTTCCAGGTTTCGTTTAGTACAATATTTGTAATAGATCCGTTATATACCTTACCTTTATTAGCCGGGGTAATTGTTGTCCTCTTTTTCAAAAGAAATTCTAAAAAGAGACGAATAATAAATTACATTGGAATAGGAGTTAGTTCTGCTTATATAGTTTTTACTATGGTTAATAAGCTGTATGTTAATTCAATTTTTGTTGATTCGATAAATAAGCAAGGGATTAATTACACTAAGTTTGTAAGTGCTCCGGCACCGTTTACAAATATTCTTTGGCGGGCCTTATTTGTAACCAAGAACGGTTATGTTGAAGGTTATTACTCTCTTTTGGATGACGGAAAAGAAATAATTTTTAGGCCAATTGGAAAGAACGATAATCTTATTACAGAAATTAAAGAAAGCAGAGCAATTGAAAAATTGGACTGGTTTTCAGAAGGTTATTACACTATTACGGAAAAGGATAATTTTAAATACTTCAACGACTTGCGTTTTGGCTCTTTAAATGGCTGGAGCACATCAAACAGTGATTTCGTGTTTTCATTCAAACTTATTGAGAATGTAGACGAGATTACCTTTCAGAGAGAATTTCCCGAATTCAAAATAAGCGGTGAAATATGGGAAAGCTTTGTAAAAAGAATTTTGGGGAGATAGCAACAATTTTGACTATGTAGATGATTGCTATTATTCAAATTTTCGAATAACAAAGTCACACGTGTCATTCCGGTGATTTTTTGAGCCGGAATCTCAATTCCTTCAATAGATTCCCGCTTAAAACTTGCTGGAATGACAGAATATTCAAAGTCTTCAAATTATTAACAACATCTAAAATTGCATCTTTAGTTGTTAATTAATAAGTTAACAACCGTTCATATTTGCTAAGTTATAAATTCAATTGAAAAACACTAAACAGAAAATATTGGATATCTCCCTTAATCTCTTTTCAGAAAAAGGTTTTGCCGATTCTTCAATAAGGCAAATAGCACGGGAAGTTGGAATTAGGGAAAGCGCAATCTATAATCATTTTAAATCGAAGAATGATATTCTAAAAGAGCTAATTGAAATCAGGAGCTCAAAATCAATCGGTACGGTAATCTTAAACGATGAATTGCTCAATGAGCTTGGCAGTCCGCATTTATTTTTTAACAAGTTTGCAAAAAAGTTAATTGACTTTTGGAATACGGAAGAGGAAATAAAATTTTATAGAATGATAACCATGGAGCAATTTAGAAAAGTAGATGGTGATAATATTATTAGTGACAAGTATACTTCAGATATTAGATCGATTCTTGAAACAATCTTTGATGAAATGATTAAACACGAGGTTATAAAGAAATTGGAATTAAATCTGCTTGTTGAAGAGTTTTTATCATTTTTGTATTTAATTAGACTAGAATTCGTATCAGGCAAAGAATCTTTCCGGACAAAGAAGATAACAAGAAAGATAGAAAGTCATGTAGACTTCTTTTGGGAATCAATAAAACTATCCGCAAATTAATTCTGACAAGAATGAATACAATACCCACTAAAACCGACATCATTGAATGCCATAAAAAAATTTCAAGTTTTATAAACAGAACTCCCGTTTTAACTTCGTCATCTTTAAATGAAATTTTCGGATGTGAGTTATTCTTTAAATGTGAAAACTTTCAAAAAGTTGGGGCGTTTAAATATAGAGGTGCGACCAACGCAGTTTTATCTTTGAGTAATGAAGAACTTGCTAAAGGAATAGCTACACACTCATCGGGGAACCATGCACAGGCAATAGCTCTTTCGGCTAAGACAAATAATGCAAAAGCGTACATAGTGATGCCTGAAAATGCACCAGAAATAAAAAAGAATGCAGTCATTGATTACGGCGCGGAAGTAACTTTTTGCGAGCCAACACAAGAAGCACGAGAAAAGACGCTCGCAAAAATAGTTGAAGAAACCGGAGCTACATTTATTCATCCTTACAATGATTATAGAATTATTTGCGGGCAAGCAACCTGTGCAAAAGAGTTAATTGAAGATACCGATGATCTTGATTTTATAATTGCTCCCGTCAGCGGCGGTGGATTATTAAGCGGTACTTCTCTTTCAGCACATTACTTTGGTGAAAACACTAAAGTTATTGCTGCTGAACCCAAAGGTGCTGATGATGCTTTCCGTTCTTTTAGAGACAATAAAATTTATCCTTCCATAAATCCGCAAACAATAGCAGACGGTTTGAGAACATCTCTTTGTCCCAAAACATTTGAGATAGTTAAAAAACATGTTTCAAAAATATTAACGGTAGAAGAAGAGACAATTGTTGAAGCAATGAGATTAATCTGGGAAAGAATGAAAATTATTGTTGAACCTTCCGGTGCAGTTCCGTTAGCCTCTATTATTGAAAACAAAGAAAAGTTTATCGGTAAAAAAGTTGGAGTTATAAATTCCGGTGGAAATGTTGATCTTGACAAAGTGCCATTCAGTGTGTGTAAATTGAAGCAGTAATTTTTTAAATGGCTATAGCCTTTCTAATTGGGCGTTTTACTATTTTAATCAAGTTTCAACATATTTTCAAATGGTGCTATTCTTTTATTTGTCAGGTCAATATATTCTTGAATTATTTCAAATCCAACAAATTTTCTATCACTTTTTAATGCTGCAATTCCCGTTGTTCCACTACCCATAAATGGGTCTAAGATTATATCAGTCTTGAATGAATATAATTGGATTAGTCTGTATGGTAAATCAATTGGAAATGGTGCAGGATGACCAACTCTCCTTGCCGATTCTGCATTGAAAGTCCAAATAGATTTAGTCCACTCCATAAAATTTTCTTTTGAAATAGAGTTTTGCTTTGTTTCTTTCTCGTCTCTTTTTCGTTCTCTTTTGTAATCTCCTTTTGAAAAAACCAATATATATTCGTGAATATCTCTTAAAATTGGATTTGAAGCAGACATCCAACTTCCCCAAGCAGTAGAAGGGCTTGCACTTGCAGCCTTATTCCAAATAATTTCTCCGCGCATATTAAATCCAATTTGGATCATCATTTGAGAAATGTAATCAGAAAGTGGTATGTATGGTTTTCTGCCAAGATTTGCAACATTTATACAGGCACGTCCACCATTTACTAATACTCGATATGTTTCTGTGAAAACCTTTTTTAGCATATCCAAATATTCTTTCAATGACAGGTCTTCATCATATTCTTTTGATACATTGTAAGGTGGTGAAGTAACCATCAGATGCAAAGAATTATCAGGTATCATTGACATATCTTCTGCTGATCCTAAAATTGTTTTGTTCAATATTGTTTCAGGAAAAGCATTTGTTTCTTTGTTGATTTTTTGTTTTGTATCTAACTCTTTATATAATTTAGAATCATAAAATTTTGAAGAATCGTGATTTATTCTCCCATTTGTCCCAAATGAACTTGATTCTGTACCTTCTCTATTGCTATATGTTGTTTTCATTTTCTCAAACATTAATCACCTATTAAACTCAAAAATTTCTCTGCCATTGAAATATCATCTTTTTCTTTTGCAGAAAGAATTATAATTTGACCCAACTTTCTTTTTGGTAACATTGAAGAAAAGAAATTCATATCAGAATTAACAACTTCTATGATATAATTTGACAAATTTCCATAATCAGAAAAAGTTTGAAAACCTTTACGTTCTGTATTTGCTATGAAGTTATCTGTTGGATTTGGATACAAAGAAATAAAACTCTGTATAATTCCCGCTTTTTTCAAAAAATCTACCTTTTTAAAATAATTCTTTGTAATTGGGCTATTACCTAAAATAATAATTGGAATTTTTGATGATTCTTTCCCGGAAACTCGAATGTTGATTGATTTCCCGATTGCTTTAAGCATTGAGTCAGAACGTAGGATAGATGGATTACCTTTATGAGTCTTGTAATCTCCAACAAAGTTTACTTGGCTATTATCTAATTGATAATTGTTTACAATACTCATTTTAATTTCAAAAAGCAGCTTTATGTTATACGCCTTTTGTTGAGTTTCATTGGTTGTGCAAAATGCTAAATCAGCGTCGCTCTGAGTAGTTAGTCCAAGATCAGAGCAGACGACACTATTAACTGCAAATAATCCTAATTTTTCAGCAATTGGTGTTAAAAAATCTTTGCTCCATTTTTCAGTAAACTGTCCAATTAAAGAATTTCTACTTTGCAAAGTCTGTCCTTCCGTGCTTTTCCCCTTTGGAACATAAGCAAAATAACCATCTCTTAAGTTGTAAAACAATTGCTCTGGTGAAGCAAAACTTTTCATTGCTTCTTCAAAAAATTTCTTTTCTATATCTCTATTCCAAAATATCATAATCAATAATTATTATTAAAATACAAAGGTACTCATTAAAATGGTGGTTTCTAAATCTATTTTGTGGTTTCCTCAAATGTCCTAAAACGTCTATCAATACACGCATTGCGTGTATCACGGATATTTTAGCCTATTATAGGAAGAAATAATATTAATATATTCCAATAAAACCTATCAAAAATTGTAATCTAAATCAATAAAAGATTTAAGAATTTTGAGTTGTAGTGATCCCTTGAAGTTTGTAAGGCCTTTAAAGGATCAAGGCACATTTCGTTCTTTAGGAAATGTTGACCTTGAGAAACTACTATTCCATAATGTGTAGATAAAATTGAAGTAATAATCTTTTAAGTGTCTGTAACGGATGGGGTAATGCGTTCGTTTTTTTATTGATCGTATTTACTTAAAAATAAAATATGTTCAGGAGTCATGTCAATCAGTTCTTTATCGCTGATTTGGGGGTTGTTGATCTTGAAGGATTCGATAATACTAAAGCCAATGGAATAACCACTCCCGGTTGGAATTTCTTTTGTGCCAGACATTATTTTGTCATTTAATCCTGAATTTCGAACATGCATTTCAGGTTTTATGATGTTCCAAATCCAGTTCTCTTGTTCTTTACTAAGAGCTTTTAGGAAAGGATGATGGTTGTCTGGAAAATATTCCATGGCAAATGCATCAGCCCTTCCCTCTATGATGATATACTCTAAGGGTGTAAGATCAGGCCTTTCAAAGTTTCTCGAGATCCAAACGCTATGATGATATTCGTGTATTAAAGCAAAAGGTAAAAGTTGTTGCCAATTCTCAATGGTCGGATTTATCGAAACAATTATTCTTCCCGCACCAGGCGTAATGGCATGAAGTCCAACCCTAAAAGACTCTAATATTTTTTTGTGTGCAGGGTTTGAAGGGATGAATAGAATCTTCGTTTTAGGACCAGGCAGTTCTTTTACGACACTCTGAAAGGTAGATTCTACAATTTGCCCGAAATCAATGCTTCTTAGAATCTCAATTTCTTCTTCAAGCTTTCTATCAGGTTTAATTTCTGTTTTTAAAGTCTCCAGAAGGAAGGGAAATTCAGCGTTATTTTTAAACTCATCCTCAATTTTCCGGTAAACAGTAATTGAATAATTCGACTTACTTGAAATAAAGTTGTCGATAATTTTGTTTGCAGTGAGAATCTCAAATTTCTGATTGTTAATAGTTAAAACGGTTCTCTCAAAATCAGAGTCCTGCCTTGAACATGATATTGATGCAATTGTAATTAAAATGTAGATTATTTTATCCATAGAAGGTTTTCTAAAATGACACCACAACGGCGAGTATAAGAAAAGCAGCCAAATTTAAATCACCTACCAATCAATATGCACTGAGCCAAATCTTTTGTTTTGATTACTAAATTAAGTTTTATTGTTTGTCGAACCAAAAGCTTCGGCGGTGTTAATTAGGTTCACAAACCATTACATTCTAAATGTCCGGCAATTATTCTTATACAATGTTACCACACGTTTTTTGCATTAAACCAATCACCTATTCTTTGTTATGATTTCCTCTATTATCTTATATAGATATAGGCGAAACCAAAACATACCCATATTGTTTAAAAAAAATGTTTTCAAACAAAAAAATTTCACTACCCTTGAATCTGATGTGGAATATGTCTTCCAGGTCAGGGGCCAACACAAACTATCTATTTTTCCTCCTTGATAGTTAATTTCATAACAAATTCTGCTCTTGAAACCTTCTCTTTTGTTGAAATTGCAAGCTTCTTACCCCTTTCTTGAAGACCTCCTTTATCCACACTACCTGGATCTCCTGGTGCAGTTAGAATATTATTATCGACTTTAGTTTCAAATATAATTGGTTCAATAATTTCGGCTATAAGACTTGTTTTGTTTGGTTCAAATTCAAATGTATTCGCTGAGATTTGATTAATTAAATTATCTGCGTGTAAAAATGAAGTGATAATTTTAGGGGAATTCGTTTCGATATTATCAGTTATGGTAAAAGTGGTTGGATTATTAAATTCGAACTTACGAGTAAATTTTTTAACACCTACTTCAGGTTCGTATGCCAATGTAGCATCAGCTAAAATGGTAACGCGTTCCGCATCCATTGATACATCAACTATTCTAATTTTGTTGATTCTTTCGTAAGGAATACCGTAAAAAACATCATGTCCTTCACCTTCATGATTCTGTCCTTTTCCATCAAATACAAGAGTGTTATGACTTTGGGTCATTGCCAGCCCCTCGTAGCCCGAATCCCCAGTTAGATATTTGCCGTTTGCCCAAATGATAAAACTTCCTGCATCCGGATGCGCATGTCCACTCGACAACCGCCATTCTGGAAATTTAATCTGCTTTTGCAATGCTGCATGACCTTCCGACGGCCCACATTTAAACGAAAAAGCCGTAGCATCGTCATTCCAACTTGAGCGCCAATAAACAACATCGTGGTCTGGGAAATAATGCCACGTTTCCTGTTCTTCAATCGGTATAGGTTTTAATGATGGATTATACCAAATAAACGTCCACATCTCTTCGGCACTAACTTGACCTTTCGCTTTTAGCCAGTCGGCTACACCTTGTGCTTCGCCGCTTTGATACTTATTGGCAAGATGATAAATAATATTATAACTACTCTGAAAATGCCCATTGATACGTTCACGATCATAATCTTCGCTTATTCTTGCTCTTGTATGATTCCCAGTGTAAGTATCACCATAATCGAAATGAAATTCACCTCCAGGTAAAGTTGCGTGTGAGATATATTTGTGCATTAATTTAAATCCTGGTACAGTTTCATATAAGTCTTCACCTGTTGCATGCAATTGTGCATCCATATAATGTATTAGCCATGGAGTGGAAAAAATCCAATATTCTACTCCCTCGTAGTAATATCCGTCCTCAGAATAAGTTGCCAAAACTCCTTCAAAAATCGCTCTTGGCAAAGCCGCCCATTCCTTTGCTTCGGGCGTTTCACCAGCAAGTGCATATGCAGTGACTGCCAAACCTGCCATTGGAATAAATGTATGATTTTGACTGTAAGCATATGTTTTACCAGTCATAGGCTTATAAAAATCAAACAGTATTTTCGCTTGTCTGATTAATTTTGCTTTATATTTTTCACGTTCTTCTAACGTTAAATCGTGGTAAAGCAAATCGTAACCCCAACCTAAACCGTATAGTAGGTGTCCTGCTGCTAAATCAACATCGGGCTTGTTATATGCATAGCCCCAAATCTCATAGGAAACTGCCGCATCCATATATTTTTTAGCCGCATTCAAATATTTTTTGTCGCCTGTTATTTTATATGCTAAACCTGCTTCAGGGATACCTAAACCAACTGGGTTTTGCACCCGTCTTGCTTGTGCTGGGGCTGGAGTAGGTTCAATACTCATTGCTCTAACTCTAGAAAGTGCAGTTTGCCATAATTCTTTTTGTGTTATAGTTTTATCTTTCAATGCATCAATTTCTGTCTTTGTTAGAAAAACTCGTGGATGAATACCTTCAAGCTCTTTTTTCAATGAAGAATTTCTCGTTTTCATTAAATTAATAAGGGGATGTTCGCCTTTTAGATTTTTATTTATAGCCCGCTCGGCTTCGAGTTCTTGCTTGTCCTGAGCGAATGTAACGCTCGTCAACAAAAGAGTTATGAGTATTGTAGAAATTGATATTTTCTTACATATAATATTCATTATTACAAAATAATAAATGAAAGCTAAAGATCCCAACTATCCAAAAGATTAAAAAATCAAAATCCCGGCATTCGGTATTTTGATATCGACAAACCTCATAATGTATTTTGTGAGTTCTGGTGGGTTTAAAATAATTCATATTAAGTTAATAATTAATCCGGGATTTTATTTAATGTGTGGTAACGGTCCATGGTAAGAGCAGATGCTGTCGGAAACAGGAACTGTTTGAACGCCGGGCCGTTATTTCTTATAATTATAAAGATCATTTTAAATGATTCAGCTGGTATTTGCATTTACCACTTGTGCGGGTACTTTACTCTTTAAGTATTATAATGTATTTAAAAAGCAGGAGCAATGTTTTTATTTGGGCAATAGAGATAAAAACATTTTCACCAATTAAGAGTGGATGCTAATTGGATAATTTTCCACCCTTCACAATTAGTATTATTTGAAAACAGAATAAATCCCAATTTCTTATCAGGATGAATTTGCATGATAGTGTTGAATCCAATACCGCCGCCAGCATGTTGTAACATCAATCCATCATCGTCTTTATATATTTGCCAGCCAATTCCTTGCCTAATGAAATAGGGTTTAGGATCATCAATTTTCTTAATATGGCTTTCATAAGTCATAATATCCACAGATTCTTCAGAAAGAATACGTATGTTATCTAGAATACCATAGTTTAAATAAGCCCTTGCCAGACGTGCAGCATCCATGGTAGATCCAATTAATCCACTGGGTGGAGTTTGATCTGTGTAAACACGTTCAAGCCAAATTTGATTACTGCTGATTTCACGTATATATGATCCTGCAATAAATGGAACTAGCGGCGTCCATAAATCAAAGAGTGGATGAGAACCTGCTGCCTCAAATGGTTTCATTTCCTCAGTATATACAAAATCGGTCTGTTTCATTCCAAGTGGTTTTAAAATATTCAACCGAATATAGTTTTCATATGACTGATTTGTAATCTTCTCAATTATTGCTCCCAAAATCATGTAGCCGATATTAGTATAGGCAGTATTCTCTCCCGGTTCAAATTCAAGTGTTGAAAAATCAGTAAGAATATTTTCTACCATCGAGGTCTGGTTTAAATGAGGTTCACCTTCGTGGTGAATCCAACTCATTATTTTAAATCCTGCATCAGGTATCCCTGAACTGTGATTAAGAAGATTTCTTATTGTTACGTTCTTGCTAGTTTCGGATGGGTTTCTAACTTTAAAGAAGGGTAAATACGTTGATACTGTATCATCCAGATCTAATTTTCCCTGTTCTTGAAGTTGAAGAATTGCGATTGCAGTTACTATTTTTGTAATAGACCACCAATGATATACGGTTTCAGGAGAAGCATGAATTTTTCGTGGCTTGTCGGCCCAGCCAAATCCTTTTTTGTATATAATGCTATCATTTTTAAACACCACAAGTGACATTCCTGGAGGAGTGCCAAAATCAATAAGTTCTTCAAGGTATAATTCAAGATCGCCAATATTCTTAACGCTATCAGGGCTTTGAGGAGCATTTGGCCAGAAAAGAATAAGT
>CAJHYN010000331.1_pt1 | contig 25166 bp, 25 predicted proteins | sample 9198641 | NCBI WGS metagenome assembly CAJHYN01 (sample SAMEA7708370, study PRJEB35096) | sediment metagenome | biome: marine neritic benthic zone biome [ENVO:01000025]; feature: sediment [ENVO:00002007]; material: shallow marine sediment [ENVO:03000034] sea grass bed [ENVO_01000059] ... | reverse complement strand
TCTTCATCTAAAACTTCTACAAAATAATTTTCTGCCTTACCTGCATTCCAATATGCTGTCCAAAACTCTTGTCGCATTATGTTGGTCCGGGCAAGAAAGGCATAAGCTGCACCGATATAGAATTTTGATTCAATTGTTTCTTCAGTATTCTCTCCAATTTTAATTGCTTTCCATGCATGATGCTGAACCAGCATTATTGTTGAATCTCTGCTTATAGCGTTGGTTGAAAACATCCGATTGTAAAAATAATTGTATGCTTTCATAAAGTGGTATTTAGGATGGTTAACATTGTTCTTTAGTTGAATAACTATTATTGAATCGGCACTTACCCAATTTCCTCTAAACATATTTTCAATAATTTGTTTGTCGGTTGATGTAAATTTTATAGACTGCGAATTACTGGTTGTGAAAAAAGAAATGAAAATTATTAATAATAATTTTTGCATTCTGTCCTCCGTAAAATTTTACCCCGCTTAACAATTAACAGGCACTTCCCCTGTTAGCCCGTCACTAAAGACGATGATTAATTTTTGAGGTTTCACATTTGGAACGAATTAGGATGAAAATGGAACGAAATAGAATTATACGGGTGTGAAAATAATAAAGGTTGTGAGTTATGTTAAAACCCTATCCAGACTTTTTCTGTAACTGCCTCCGGATGTGAACTGTTCTGCATTTTTCAATTTGAATAAATATTCGTTTTTATACCAATGCTGTATTTCCTGAATTTGATCAATGTTTATTATTGTTGATCTGTGAATACGCAAAAATAATTCAGGGTTAAGTTTTGATTCAATGTCATTCATAGTTTGCCGGATTACATGTTCTTTATCATTGGTGAGAATTTCTAAATATTTACCGGCTGCTTTTATCCGGATTATATCTTTTGTCTTTACAAAATAAATACGCCCGGATGATTTTACAACAATTCTCTCCAAATATTTTTGAGGTTCTTTATTTTTATCTGATATAAGATTTATCAGTTTCTGTGTGAAAGAAGTACTCTCATTACTCTTTAACTGTTCTTTTGCAAACTCAAGAGAAGAATAAAATCTTTCATCTTCGAACGGCTTTAAAAGGTAATCAACTGCATGTACTTCAAATGCTTTTAGGGCATATTGATCGTAAGCAGTAACAAAAATAATAATCGGCAAACAATCTGTTTCGAGTTGTTCTAGCACTTCGAATCCATTCAGTTCAGGCATTTGCACATCTAGAAAAACCAGGTCGGGTTTTAAATTGGTTAATTTTTCAACTGCTTCCAATCCGTTTGAAGCTTCACCAACTATAACTATTTCTTTATCATTTTCAACAAGCCTTTTAATGCGCATCCTTGCAAGAGATTCGTCGTCCACAATTATTGTGTGAATTTTATTCATTGTTTTCTGAGCCGATATTATTTTCTTTGTATTCTTTAAAAGGAATTGAAATAATCACCTCAAATCCGTTTCCTTCGTCAGTATTGATTTCCATTGAAAAATTATTACCATAATGCTGGTGAAGCCTTTCTTTTGTAGTCTTTAATCCCACTCCTTCCTTAAAACTTCCATTGGTGTTTCCTTTCCCGTTGTCACTTACTTTCAACAAGAGTCTACTTTCTATTGCCTGTGAGGCAATTTCAATTATTCCGCCTTCGGCATAAGGAGCAATACCATGCTTGACGGCATTTTCAACAAGAGGCTGTAAAATCAAATTCGGCACACTTGCGTTTAGAGTTTGAGGAACAATTTTATAATTTATTTTTAACCTGTCCTGAAAACGTGTCTGTTCAATTTCGAGATAACTTTTTAAGAACTCAATCTCTTGATTTAACGGAACCTCTTCCACACCAATATTATCAAGAGTTAGTCTCAGCAGGCTGCTGAGTTTAGCTATCATTCTTCTAGCGGTTTTTACGTCCTCTTCCATTAGAGTAGAAATTGCGTGCATTGTATTAAAAAGGAAATGCGGATGAAGCTGCATTTTGAGTGCGCGAATTTGGGCATGAGCTAATTGGCTCTCGAGTTCAGCGGCTTTTATTTTATGTTCGCGGTATTGGCTGTAATAATCTAATCCGTAATATGCTCCGAGAATGAACCAATATGTCACAAAGCTATCAAAAGCACCGTTTAGCATTTTTGCAGACAAAACCAGATGCATTTTATCAGGTACAAAAATAATAAGGTATAAAAACCAGGCAGTTATTCTATGAGAAAAAGCAAATATCAATCCAAATATTAAATGAATTAATAGATTCTTTTTCCATAAATCTCTTTCAACCCTATATCTATTTGCTACAGGAATAATAATAAAGAAGAGTGATGCCCAGGTATAATAATAAATTAGTTGGTATCCTAAGTCCTCAATAAAATCAAATTTTTTATCAAAACTATAAGACAAAAAATATTGTTGACCAACAAAGAAGAATGCAATTATTGTACTTACTGCAAGGGCTAAAATTATTTTTGAACGTGTATTTGTAATAGAAAAATTCATTTATAATAAATGTTTTTTCGTTAGACGTACTAAACTTAAAATTATATTTATGGAAAATTTTATTTAAAACAAAAAATCCTCTGCACATTGCAGAGGATTAAAAAGTTGATATTCTATTAAATTTTAGTTAATCACTTTTACTTCAGATGCCTGAAGGCCTTTTGGACCTTGGGTAATAGTGAATTCAACTTTATCATTTTCGTCTAAAGATTTGTAACCGTCGCCAACTATTGATTGGAAATGTACAAATACATCTTCACCATTTTCTTGTTGAATAAAACCAAAACCTTTAGTACTGTTGAACCATTTTACTGATCCTTCTTTGCGCTCTGCCATAACAGATGCTCCTTATTAATTTATTGATTGTTTATTTTGACAGGGCTTTAAAGTCAATAGGGAAGTTATGAATTGTTTCTACATCTACTTCTACAACTGCCTCGCTATGCGGGGTTTACTTCTAAAGTTACTGCCTTATAAATACAAACATATGTTATTTAAGATTGAAAACCTAATTATTTTTTCAAAGATCAAATTATACTGCCATACTGTGATATAAAGTTAAGAGCTTTTCTTCCAAAACTTCCAGATCTTCTGCAATTTTTTTACGAACATTTTCAGCCTCTTCAAAAATTTCCGGTAGAGTATTTTTATAATAGTCTATTCCTTCTGTTAGGTTATCATAAAAAGTACTTAAAAATGCATCAGTAACTGAAGAGCCCGGGATTATTTTTTCTTCCATCTTTTTTTGGAAATAATCTACATAAAGTTTAAGCTCTTTAATAAACATGTTCGGACGGTTATGGTCGGTTATTAAATTAATCTTTCCATAAATGTGATCTACCATCTCTTTTAAGTTAACTATTTTGGAAAAGTAAGCAATATTAGGTCCGGGACAAACCGAACTAGCCGGACTTTGTTTACCTATATCGATATTATTAACAGTAAGCGCAGATGCAGTTAAACCTTCGCATAAACATGATTTATTAACAGTTTTATCAAATTTTTCGTTGTATTCGCTTTCTTCTAAATTATTTTCATCCAATTCTTTTAATTTTTTCTTAATATAATTAATAGAGGCAGTGCAAATAGGTTTCCCGGGGAAATCGCTATTTAACGATAGAAATTTTTTTATGCATGGACTGCCCGGTTTGCCGTCTTTTACTTTTTGCATTTTTTCTGCATCTTTTTCATTGTCTCTAAGATTATTAAAGGGAACACCCAGAGGTGAAACAGAACTGAGGTAAAGATCGTTTTCACCGGCAGAGCTTAGTTTACTTAAAGTATAGTCATTTACATTCATCACTTCGGGTACTAGCAGAAAAGGACTTCCCCAACCCACTGAATCAACTTCATAATACCGGCGCAAAAATTCCTGCTCAGAATATTTGCCCACTCCGCCTTGCACTGTAACGCCAAATTTAAGATTACTATAATTTGTTTCAATGTTCTTTTTAGCAAGTGCATTAAAATAAATTTCGTATTGAGTGCTAAACAATTCGTCCCTCCTTCTACGAAACTCTTCTAAAATTGGGCCTAATAGGAAACCATCATTTACAAAAGCATGACCACCGCAGTTTAATCCCGATTCTATTCGATATTCCGAAACCCAGAGTCCTTTTTTAGCGAGGAATTTGCCTTGAACAAGAGCTGATCGGAAATCGCTTACTTTAATTATAATCTTTTTCTTAAATGATCCGTTTAATGAAGGAAAAAAATCTTTAAATTTTTCCATGTAACCGTAAAGCCTGGGATTTATTCCTGCGGATAATATTAACGAGCTTTCAAGATTGCTATTGGCAAATCCCCTTAATGCTGAATGAGCATCATTATATTCATACGGGAGAGGTTCGCCTTTAGAATTATAATTGGTTTTATCAACTTTAGTCATAATATTTACATCAATCGAACCGGGTTTAATATTATCTCTAAGCCAGACCTGTAATTTTGTTTTTAAGCCGGTGTCGGTCGAATTTATCATTTCATAGTATTTCATTTTCAATTTTGAAAAGTCGGGCAGCAATTCAAAATACTTGTCCAGTGTGCTTCCCTCCGAAAATTCGGAAGACTTAAGCGCAGTGAATTGTTCCTTTACCATTTTATTTATCAAGTTCAAATATGCTGTAATACGTTTTGCTCTTGAATCTTCATCTTTTACAGTAATTGGCTTATACGGCATTTTATTCTTGTTGAGATAATGCTCACGTAGCTTTTCCAATAATGTATCATCTATTATTGACATCACTGATGATATGCCGAACTTAGCTACTTTGAGCGGTGTGTCTACGGAGTAACCAACTCCTAAAACTGGTATATGAAAATTATGAACTGATTGATCGGACATCGCATTCCTTTCTAAGGCGAGCATTTGCTGAAGCAACATGCAGGTTATAATTTTATTATGCTGAACTTAATATAACTCTTTTATGTATAACAACAAATTTTGTTGTTATATTAATTGAAAATAGTATTTAATAATTTTTATAAGTCTAAATTAGTTAATGCTTGTGATGGGGGCGAAAATTCTGTTTGTATAAAAAGACGAATACCTCTATTTTTGCTATTGAAATTGACCATTTTATTAACGAATACAGATGAGGTAATTATGCCGACTACAACAGAAAACTTAAAAGAAGCATTTGCAGGAGAAAGTCAAGCTAATCAAAAGTATACAGCATTCGCTAAAGTTGCTGAGAAAGAAGGATTCCCGAACATTGCGAAGTTATTTAAAACTGCTGCAGAAGCAGAATTGATTCACGCAGAAGGACACTTGAAAGCTTTAGACGGATTAGGCGACACGGTTAAAAACTTGGAAGCTGCTATTGGCGGCGAAACTTACGAATTTGAAAAAATGTACCCACCAATGTTAGAGCAAGCGCAAGCAGAGGGTCACAAAGCTAAAACAATGTTTGGATTTGCAGTTAAGGCTGAAGAAGTACACGCAAAATTATATAGCATAGCTTTGCAAGCGGCAAAAGAAGGTAAAGACCTTGACGTAGGTGAAATTTATTTATGCCCTGTTTGCGGACACATTGAATTTGAAAAGGCTCCGGATAACTGTCCAATCTGTAATGCCCCTGCAGCAAGATTTGTTAATATTTAGTTTTACTTTTGCAGAGTTACTGATAATAGTAGTAGCAAGGTGAAAAAAGCCGCCGTTTATCGGTGGCTGTATTTTAACCCCCATTTTTATTTATGATTCTGTTAAATTTAATTGGTTTTTTATCAATAATCGGTTTAGTATAATGATCTTATCCCGCGAAGTATTAATAATAATTTTTCTACTAATAATATTATTCCTTCCAATTGAAGCTCAAAAAAAAGTTAAATACGACGGGTTTATTGAACTTGGAATCAGGGCTGTTTACAATGAGTTACATGTTAATAGTTATGTGCGTTCAAAGCTTGAAGTGAAACTGGAACTAAACAAAAGAACTGAAATTGAAATAGACATAAGAGCTTTTTCGGACGATGAAGAAATAGAGCTAAGGGAGGCGTCGCTAGACTATGAGCTCTCAAATTCAGTTGAAATAGAACTGGGGCAGCTTAAAAAAGATTATGGCCGTGAAGAAAGTAAGTCACGTGAAAAGTTAACCACTATTAATAGAAGCCTTGTTAACAGATTCCTTTCTCCATTTGGATATGTAAGTAGAGATCCCGGAATAAGTGTTGTTTGGGAGACTGATCATCATGAGTTCACTTCGGGATTATTTTACAACAACACTCAAGATTTAACTTTAATGTCAAGATATCTAAAAGATGATCTAATTGGATTTGACAAAATTGGGGCAAGTTTAAGATGGATAAAGCATTTCAAACGCGAAGGCCTTAATACTTCATACGCAGCCGGTTTAGAATTCTTGAAAAAGTTTGGTACTTGGGATAATGAACTTGAACTGTTTTACGGGATCGATCCGCTCGCCACAGGGTTTAACAATATTATCGGGCTGGATAATAACGTGAATTTCTTTGCAGCGAAATTTCAATCAGCTTACAAATTTAAATTTGATAATGTGATATTAACCGGAATCGAACCAGTTATTATAACTGCTTTAGTAGTTCCCGATGCCAACGAATTTGATGTGAACCAATATCAGATTTTGGCCGGATTAAACATTTATATTGACGAAGATATTAGGCTGATGATAAATGGCGATTTAATTTTATCCAATAATCAGTTGAACAAGTCGGATCGATCAATCCAAGGCAGTAATGTAATTGCACAATTTCAGGTGAGATGGTGAAAAAGAAATTATATCTATCAATTGTGACTTTGCTGATTGTTATTACGTCATGCGGTGATATAGTTGATCCACCGGAATTGAAAGGATTTGGTGTACCGTTTTACAGCATCAAAATGGATGCCGAGGAGTATTCAAAATTTTCTGCTCATGTATTTACGAATTATGCAGCTAATGCTACTCTTGAGACGGCAGGCCAAAACTATGAAATAAAAATTGAGCATCAGGGTTTTACTTCAAGAGAACTTTTCAAGTTATCATATGAAATTAATTTCAGAGACCTATATTAGGTCGTAAGAAAATTGTGCTAAGCTCTCAAGCATTAGATGGAAGCATGTTGAGATCACTTATATCGATAGAAGCCTTTAAAGCAGTTGGTCTTATGACTATAAAAGCCGAACCAGTCTTTTTGTATATCAACAGCGAAGCCCAAGGACTTTATTTATTGATAGAAGTAATAACGGAGGAATTTTTTTCATCCCGTAATTTCCCTGTAAAAGAACTGTTTGAAGCAGTTAACACTTCAGCAAAATTTACATTCAAAGATGGACTTAATATACTCGATGGTTTTGAAAAGGTAATTCCTGATGATGAGAATTATAATTCATTAGAATCGCTCATTCTTTTACTTGATACCGAACCAATTCAAAGTTTGCCCGGCAGACTAGAGAAAAAATTGAATGTAGAATCTTATTTGAAGTATTCTGCTGTAACCGAGTTGATAGGTAACTGGGACGGCATTGTACATAATTTCCATCTTGCTTCATCAACTAACGAGGAAGTTTTTAATTTTGTACCATGGGATTTTGACGGGACTTTTTGGAGTTACAAAAGTCAGAAGTTTAACCAGGATTTAAACAAATTATTTAATAAAGTTATATCCGTCCCCAAATATGATTCCTTGTATGCTTCCATCTTGCATGAACTAATAAATAATCAGTTCACACTTGATGATGCATTAAAAAGTATTGACAAACATAAAACTAAGATTCGGGAGGCATATAATAAAGATCCATTGTTTGCCGGTAAAAATTCAAACCTGGAAATTGAAGTGAACAGGTTAAAGAATTTCTTGAAAAATCATCCTTTGCATGAAAATAGAAAGGATTTGTAATAATAATATTGTACTGTTATGAATTCGTTCTTTGCAGTTTTGTGCCGCTTTTTTACCGGTTAATTTTTATCCAATCGTGTTGGTTTTTAATTTATTATTGATATCTTATCAAATAGATTCGAAATTTATCCGACCAAATTTTCACATGAATTTTATTTATAAAAAAATTAGTAAGGGAAATAAAATGAGGTTATTTTTATTGGTGATCATAGTTTCAATTTCAATGTTAACAGCACAAGACAGACCAACGGGAAAAAATTTTGCTACACGCTCTGAAGTAATTGCTCAAAACGGGATGGCGTGTACAAGTCAGCCTTTGGCAACTCAGGCTGCACTGGACATATTAAAACAGGGCGGCAATGCTGTTGATGCAGCTATCGCAGCAAATGCTGTTAATACTGTTGTTGAACCTATGAGTTGTGGTATTGGAGGAGACCTTTTTGCAATTGTCTGGATGGAAAACTCGAAAAAACTATACGGATTAAATGCAAGCGGGAGGTCTCCAAAAGGTTTAACTCTTGAGATGCTGAAAGACAAAGGGCTGGAAAAAATACCTATCCGCGGACCTTTGCCTGTATCGGTTCCTGGTTGTGTTGACGGGTGGTTTGAGCTTCATAAAAAGTTTGGAAGTTTACCAATGGAAAAAATTTTAGCGCCAGCTATTCACTATGCAAACGAAGGATTTCCTGTAACTGAAGTCATTGCTTATTACTGGGCTAACGGTGCAAAAGCATTAAAGGATCAACCTGGTTTTGCAGAGATTTTTCTACCCAACGGCAAAGCACCTCAAAAAGGGGAGGTGTTTAAGAATCAAGCATTAGCAAATACTTTTAGGTTGATTGCAGAAAAAGGAAGGGATGAGTTTTATAATGGATCTGTCGCTAAGAAAATAGAATCATTTTTAAGGGAACATGGAGGTTATTTAAGTAAAGCAGATATAGCAGACCATTCTTCAGAATGGATAGAGCCGGTTTCAACAAATTACCGCGGGTATGATGTTTGGGAATTACCGCCAAATGGGCAAGGCATTGCAGCCCTGCAAATGTTAAATATTCTTGAAAATTATAACATCTCAGAAATGGGTTTCGGAAGTAAAGAGTATTTACATCTTCTAATAGAAGCTAAAAAATTGGCTTACGAAGATCGAGCAAAATATTATGCTGACCCGGATTTCAACAAAATACCTGTAGACAAATTAATTTCAAAAGAATATGCTGCTGAAAGAAAAAAACTTATAGATTTAAACAATGCAGCAGAGACATATGACCCCGGCGATCTTGAAGATGGTGATACAATTTACTTAACAGTCGCTGATCAAGACGGTAACATGATAAGTTTAATTCAAAGTTTATACTGGGGTTTTGGTTCTGGCTTGGTTCATCCCGAATTAGGATTTCCACTGCAGAATAGAGGAGAACTATTCACTTTTGAAGAAGGACACTTTAACCAATATGAACCTGGCAAGAGACCTTTCCACACAATAATTCCGGCATTTGTCACAAAGGATAATAAACCTTACTTGAGTTTTGGTGTAATGGGTGGTTCTATGCAGCCACAAGGTCATGTGCAGGTACTCGTAAACATAATAGATTTTGGAATGAATTTACAGGAAGCAGGAGACGCCCCGAGAATCAGACACGGTGGATCTTCACAGCCTACGGGTAATAATATGAATACAGGAGGATACATAAATTTTGAATCCGGGTTTTCGCCAGAGGTTATTCGTGAATTAACCCAAATCGGTCACAAAATAAGAAAGGCAGTTGGCGGATTTGGCGGCTACCAGGCAATAATGTTTGATAAAAGAAATAATGTTTACTACGGAGCATCAGAATCAAGAAAAGACGGGCAAGCTGCAGGCTATTGAATTTACTATTTAATAATTTGTTTTACATAATGAAACGCTTCACTTTACTTGTATGATAAAACCAAAAAAAATACGTCTTGAAACATCATCAGCGTGTCAACTGAAATGTCCATCTTGTCCAACAACACAAAAATTAATACACCCGGCTATTGGAACCGGGTTTCTAAAGTTTGAAGACTTTAAAAAACTCATTAATGAAAACCCATGGATTAAAGAAATTGAACTTGCTAATTATGGCGAAATATTTTTGAATCCGGATATTTTAGAGATAATGAAATATGCTTTTGAGCACAATGTTAATCTAACCGCTAATGTTGGTGCAAATCTAAATAATGTCAAAGAAGAAGTACTAGAGGGCTTAGTAAAATATAAATTTCTAAGTATGCATTGTTCGCTTGACGGGGCAAGCAATGAAACCTATGGACAGTACCGGGTAAGGGGAAATTTTGATGTTGTAATTGAAAATATTAAAAAAATAAATTTCTATAAGAGAAAGTATCAATCGGATTACCCCTTTTTAACCTGGCAGTTTTTGATTTTTGGGCATAACGAACATGAAATTGATGCTGCAAAAAAAATGGCTTCCGAACTTAACATGTACTTTTACTTGAAATTGTCGTGGGATTCAGAATTTTCTCCAGTTAGTAATCCCCAGAAGATAAGAAAAAAACTCGGTGTGGCTTCCCGGGAAGAATATAGAATAAAGCATGGTGTAGATTATATGCAGAGTATATGCCATCAACTTTGGGATGAACCTGTGATAAATTGGGACGGCAAAGTACTTGGCTGTTGCCGAAATTTTTGGAGTGATTTTGACAACAATGCTTTTTCAGACGGATTATTAAAAAGTGTCAATAATGAAAAAATTAATTACGCAAGAAAAATGCTTTTAGGAAAAATCAAGGAGCGAAGCGATATTCCGTGCACAACTTGTGATATCTATATAGATATGAAAAAAGAACAGAAATGGTTAAAAAGAAAATTAAAGAAAATATTAACAGCGTTTAAATTTACCCTTCCTCCTAAAATCGAATATAAGATAAAACAATTATTGTTATTTAATTAGCACTATCAGTTGCTAGCAGTTATATATCATTCCTTGACTAGACAATTTTTAATTTGTACATTTCATTTGTACAATTGAAGAGGTGTCCAAAATGCAATCTATTGCAGTTAGTGAATTAAGAGCAAACTTGATGATAGTATTAAAGAAAATTGAAAAAGGGTCAACTATCAATATTACCTCAAGAGGTAAAATCGTGGCTAAACTTGTTCCTCCCGACGATTCAAAAAAACTTGCTAAAGATATTTTATCGCATGTTAGAAAAAATGCAAAATTGCGTGACGTTATTTCTCCGGTTTCCGAAAAATGGAATGCCGAAAATTAATGGTTATTGCGGATACACATATAATAGTTTGGGATGCTTTGCAGCCGGGCAAGCTCAGCAAAAAAGCTCGTAAAGAATTCGATAAAGCGGATAACTCTGACGGTATTGTTTTTTGCGATATTTCTTTTTGGGAAATTTCTATGTTGATGGTAAAAAAAAGAATTGAAATAGATGTAACATTTATAGATTTCATCAGTTTGATATTAAAGACAAGGAACTATGTTATTCAATCAATTACTCCAGAAATAGCCGACATATCAACTAACTTAATCGCGAAAAAGATAACTGACCCGGCAGACCGAATTATTTCTGCCACTTCAATTTTTTCAGAAGTACCACTTATTACCGCTGATAAAAATATTCGTGCTTCTAAAGATGTTAAAACTATTTGGTGAAGTTTTGATTTTTTATCACTGCTTTCTTCTAAAGTATTTTAGCAGGTAGTATGACACAACTGTATCACAAAGTTTTTTCCCGATCAATTTTCATTGCAAAAACGTCTATACTATAAACAGGCGAATTTTTGATTCAATTTGTAATTTAGTCAATGCAGAACTTTTTATCACTAAACTGGAATCGATGCCTGGGAATCACTAAGTATGAAAGAAGAGCAGAAACTCATAACCAAAGCAAAAGCAGGTGACATTAATTCCTTTCACCAATTATTTGCTGAATTTCAACAACAATTAAAATCTTATTTATACCGCTTGACAGCTAATCGTAATGATGCAGATGATCTTACTCACGATACTTTTGTGCGGTCATTCGATAAGTTATTTTCGTTTAAAGGCGAATCGAATCTTAAGACATGGGTATTTAGAATAGGCACTAACCTTGCTTTTGATTTATTAAGAAAAAGGAAACTGTGGCCGGTTGACGCCCAGGATCAATCCCGAGCTGTTTCGAAGAGTTCACCGGAAGTTCAGAAAGCTTATAAATACATTAATGAAAACTCACCGGAAGGAGCTTACGAGATACTTGAGCATATTGACTTTTGTTTTACATGTATCTCGAAAACTTTGCCTGCAGAACAGCAAGTTGGTCTAATCTTAAAAGATGTTTATAGTTTCAAGCAAAAAGAGATAGCCGAAATTTTAGATACTACAATTAGCCGTGTTAAACATATGCTCCATTCTGCCCGGGAAACAATGACGGGAATATTTGATAACCGCTGTTCATTGATAAACAAAAGCGGAGCTTGTTATCAATGCACAGAATTAAACGGGCTATTTAATCCCAAGCAAAATGAGCAAGAGCAGCTGGTAAATATTGAAATGGTAAATTCGCATGAAGTTGAAGACAGCAAAGTGTTATTTGAAATGAGAACCAAGCTAGTCAGCAGTATTGATCCTCTGAATGCTAAAGGTACAGAACTGCATGACTTCATTATGCAGCGAGTTAGAACTGTTATTGGCGATGCAGGTAAATTAGAATAAGCAATCCAAAAAAATAGAGAAATTATAACAACAATCTAAAAGGAGTAATTATGAGCAGTACGATTTTATATGAAGATTCATGGGGTGAAATCATAGACCGGGCCGAAGAAAACTTCGTCGAAATACGCTGGTACGATACTACTGAAACAATGACGGGAGATGATTTTAATAACTTTCTCGTAGAATTTGCCTGTCACGTTGAACAAAAAAAACGGGCAGGAGCGCTTGTTGACGGTATTAAATTTCGCATGCCGCCGGAACGTATGAATATGGGCTGGCGCGATGAAAACATAATACCGCGTTATAATGCGGCAGGAATAAAAAAATTTGCTTTTATCATGCCAACAGGTATGCCTGCAATTGGTAAAGAACCTCAAAAAGAAGGACCGGCACAATTTCCTACCGGGTATTTCGGCAGCCGCGAATCTGCTGTCGAATGGTTATCTAAAAGCTAAATTGCCAACATTGATTTTAGCTGTCATGGAGTGGTGAAGGTGTCTCAAAACTCAAATTTGTTACTCTGAACTTGTTTCAGAGTCTCAATTTTAGAGTGTTTTCCCAATTAAAGATTCTGAAATAATTCGCCGCGGCGAACAGAATGACATTTATGAGACACCTTCGTACTCCATGACAGCTAAGTGATTTATAAAACTTACCAGAATTCACCGCATCTAAAATTAGACTCTAGTAAGAAATAAATTTTTATCACAAAAATGAAAGTTATCAATGAAAAAAATAAAATATATATTAATAATTTTTTTAGTCTCTACCCAGATGGCATTGGGACAAATTCAAAGAGATGAAGTAAAAATTACTAGTACAGCCGGATTTAAGCTTACCGGCTACTACTATTCGTCAGGAAAACCCGGACCGGGGATTCTGCTGTTGCATCAATGTAACTTGAAAACTTCTATAACAGGTTATGAAGATATTGCTCCCTTGCTGGCAAAGGAGGGATTGCATGTGCTTTTACTTGATTCACGAGGATTTGGTAAAAGTAGGGATGATAAATACAAAGACTACCGTACACAGATGGATCTTATTGATACTAAGGTGCCGGATGATGTTGAAGCTGCATATCAATTCCTTGTTTCGCAGGGTAATGTAGATAAAAATAAAATTGGAGTTATTGGTGCTAGCTGTGGTAGTTATCAGGCAATTTCACTTGCAAAGGATCATCCTGAGATACTCACATTGGTATTTATTTCAGGGTCATACTTGGACCTGGAAAATGTTGTACAAGATTATGAAGAAATTAATGACCGCCCGATTCTTGCAATATATAGCGAGCAGGATAGATATAGAACTCCGGAGTCAATGCGTGCAGCTTTTGCAAAGTCGCGCAACAAAGACAGCAAGCTTATAACTTATAAAGGTGATGTACACGGTACCCCTTTGTTAAAACATGACGCTAACTTACAAAACGAAATAGTTATTTGGTTTAAAGCACATTTGTAATTTTTATATAGTGATGAGATTTTATTACTATCACAATTTATAAGTTTGTTCGAATATAATTATTCTATTGGTAAGGTTCGGAATGAAAATACTCGGACCAACTCATGTTTCATAGCACTTTTGGGAAATTATAAACTATTATTAAAAAACCTCTTGTCTTATTTTTAGTTTGACAAACCTGAAAACATTGTATAACTTCAATATGATCTTTTGGTATGAAGCTTTCCCGATGATCCTTTATTACTAAACTCAATTATTGATATTATACCTCGGCTTATCTAACAATATGAGCTAAAAAGATAGACATTTTTATATTAAAATTGATTATCAAAGGAATTTTATTTTGATCAAAATTTACGTTTTGTCACTCATTTAACAGTAACGAATATGTAAAATTATGTAAGATTGACATGAGCCATTAGTCTCAGAACATAGCAATAATATTATATCAATTAAAAAGAAGGAGTCATATATGTCACATAAAGGAAATATTCAACTAACTATACATATCACATCCACACCGGATTTAGTAGAAGAGGGCGATCGTATATTTGCATCTCATGCTGCGTGGATGGCTGAATCACATTATCGTGATGGTGACAAAGCACTTTTGCTTTACAATATTGTAAAAGGACCGGAGTTATCAAATCCATTAGACCCTTCATCCGAACCGACCGGGAATACAATATTTGTCCTGACTGAAGTTTATGAAAGTCAAGCAGGTTTAGACGACCATTGGAAACAGGGTGCTGAGAATTGGGGTGATTTTTCTGCTTTTGGCGCATGGGCCAGCAAATGCAAAGTTGCAACATTACACGGTTCCCCAGTTGTTCAATCGCTATGGTAATTTTATTTTTTAGTTAAAATTAAAATGGCAGTTTATGACAAAAACTGTTTTAACGAAATTAGGCTGTCGAGAAACAAGAGGCTGTCTCAAAACTCAAATTTGTCACTCTGAACTTGTTTCAGAGTCTCGATTTTAGAGTGTTTTCCCAATTAAAGATTCTGAAATAATTCGCCGCGGCGAACAGAATGACACTTATGAGACACCTTCAACAATCTCGACAGCTGGAAAAACTAAAGTTCCTCAATGATATCATTGTTTTTATGTAACCTTAATTTAAGAATCCCGCTCTAATAAACTAAACCTTTGATTAAATCTTTCTTTCAAGGAGTTAATTGTGGGATTAGCCAAAAGCCCTTCAATAAATAAAATATTTGTAAACGAAAATGAACACAGGCTAAGATCAGGTTGGCGAATAGCAATATTTATGTTTGTATTCATGGGATTTTCAAGTATGATATTAATTACTATGCGAAAAGCTATGGGTGTTTCGCCTGAACCCGGTATCTTACGTGATTTTTTCGCAATATCAATTGCTGCCTTTTCTGCAAGCATTATCATACCTTTAGCTAGGCGTTACCTCGATAAAAAATCACTCCTCTCGCTAGGTTTAATTACAAACTCAAAGGCAATCAAGGACGTTTTGTTCGGATTCTTTCTGAGTGGAGTAATGGCAGGATCAGTTTTTTTGATCATGGTGTTTACAGGTTTGATTGAAGTAACCGGAATAAATTGGGGATCATCAAATCAGTTTGATTCAATTACTTCTTATTTATCAATGATGAGTATTGGATCATTACTTGTACTTTTGCTGATGGACATAATAATCAGTTGGTGGGAAGAATTGGTATTTCGTGGTTATCTTCTTCAAAATATGATTGAGGGAATGGGATTAAAAATAGCAGTTGTTATTTCGTGTATAATTTATGGAATTGTTCATTCCTTTAATCCAAATGCAACTATGCTTTCAACAGGGATTATAGTATTATTTGGTTTTCTCAGGATCTACGGCTACCTTGCTACAAAATTATTATGGCTGTCCATCGGAATGCATGCTGGCTGGAATTTCTTTCAGGGTCCAATCTTTGGCTATGCTGCCAGTGGGCATAAAACTGCAACACTCATTGCACATTCCCCTGTTGGGGTAGATTGGTTAACCGGTGGAAAATTTGGACCTGAGGGAAGTGTATTGATAATACCGATAATAGGAATTGCAATTTATGTAATGTATTTATGGGCTAATAGAAAGAGTGGAAATCTGAAGTAATTACGTTTTGATCATTTATCAAATTTATTAAGTACAATTCTTTGAAAAGCATTAATGATTATATTTGTAAAAAGGAAAAAACATGCATGGCGAAATAAATTTAGAGAAACTTATTTCGGAAATGAAGCCCACACTTAATGAAGGTGAATATGTTTTTACAACTGTTCAAAGTGCTGGGACCATAGCGAGAGAAGATATTGTTTGTGAGTTTAAAGAGAAAGAAGGTATAACATTAATCTTAGAAAGATCAAAAGCGGATAAATATAAATTAGCTTATAAGTTTATTTCTTCATGGATTACCCTTAATATCCACTCATCTTTGGAAGCAGTCGGATTAACAGCTGCCTTTTCAAGTGAACTGGCAAAACACAAGATTAACTGCAATGTTATTGCCGGGTATTATCATGATCATATTTTTGTTGATAAAAAAAATGCACAAAAGGCATTAAGAGTATTGAATGAATTATCAAAGAAATTTTCCGATACAAAATTAAAGAATATGAGGTCATAAAAGGCTGCAACGCAATGCAGGTTTCTTGACAGCTTAGCGTGATATTAGACATGATTGCTATCCCATCCAATTGTAAAATTAAATAAGAATTACTACATAAGTTTTTGAGCAACTATAAATCATAAATTATAATTAACCAATAATTACTTGAAATTAAATGGATTATCTCATATTATAATATTGATCGCGGCTAAATAAGAGGTCTGCTATGAAATCAGAAAATAAAAATCGTGATGAAAACAAAATTTCGAAAAAGAATTCTCAGCCTTCATCAAAACTGAAGTGGATAACAACAAAAATTCTTGATGATGTTTTTACCGACGAAGTAAGTCTTTTCAAACCCCGTTTTGATGTTGATTACGACGCATACTTGCAAAGATTATGGGAGGCAAACACTGAAATCTATGAAATACTAAAAAATTCAAACAAGCTGGAAAAGGCTCGTGATGCTTTATATAATTATTTAGATCAAGCTGAAAGAAAGGTTTTTACGATTGAAAACGATCTTCACATACTTGAAAAATCAACTGTGAGGGAGTGCATTCGAGTTTTTAGAAGTATATTAGGACCCATTAATGAATTCCGCACAGAATTCTCAGCACTAGAAAGCCTTTGGAAACTTGCGAGAAATAAAAAGGAAGAACTACCAAGCAAAATATCGGTCGGATTTATTCTTGAATTTATAAATCTTTTCCGAGGGGTAATAGGTAAATCAAATATTTATCTTGAAGATGTTCAGGTTAAAAAAGGTATTCCGGAATTCTTCAAAAAGAAAGGTAGAGAAGCTGCTTTGTTGAGAATGAATATTCTTGATGATTTAGGTTCAAATGTGCAAAAATATTTTAAGAAATATCCTTCCGGCCTAGAGGAAGAAGTGGTGAACTGGCGCTCGGAAAACAAAGCAAAAATCTTACGCTACTTTAACGCAACCAAGGACGATTGGAATGATTACAGGTGGCATCTAAAAAATGTTATTAAGGATACGAAGCCGCTTATAGACCTTATAGAACTTACAAACGAACAAAAAGAAGCGGTGGAGAAAGCTGTTAAAAATAAAATAGCTTTTGGAATAACGCCCTACTACTTGAGTTTAATGGATTCTAAACTTTCAATTGGTTACGATCATGCAGTAAGAGCCCAGGTTATTCCTCCAAAAGAATATGTAGAAAAGATGGTGGAACATAATGCCGACCGCGAAATTACTTTTGATTTTATGTGTGAACATGATACCTCACCAGTTGATCTTATCACACGTAGATATCCTATAATTTCAATCCTGAAACCGTTTAACTCCTGTGCACAGATTTGTGTTTATTGCCAACGTAACTGGGAAATTGAAAGAGTACTTGAACCAAAAGCTCTTGCATCACACGATAAAGTTGATGAAGCTCTTAAGTGGTTCGATGAACACAAAAGTGTTGGCGATGTTTTAATTACTGGAGGCGATCCTCTAATAATGAACGATACACAAATACAAAAAATATTGGAAGCCCTCGCAGCTAAGAAACATATTTATAGAATAAGGATAGGTACTAGAACTCTTGTCGTATTGCCCATGCGCTTTACAGATAGCCTTATAAACTTACTTTCTCAGTATCACAAGCCGCCTGAACTTGAAATTGCTTTGGTTACTCATTTTGAACACTCATACGAGATTACACCGGAAGCAATGAATGCGGTTCAAAAGCTTCGTAAATTAGGTATCGGCGTTTATAACCAGCAGGTTTACACAGTTGAAAATTCCAGGAGATTTGAATCGGCAAAATTAAGGAAAGATTTGAAGTCAATCGGAATTGACCCGTACTATATTTTTAATATGAAAGGCAAGGAAGAAACCAGCAGGTATATGGTTCCGATAGCGAGAATCTTGCAGGAAAGAAAAGAGGAAGCAAGGCTTCTTCCTGGACTCGACCGCACTGATGAACCGGTATTCAATGTACCTCGGCTTGGTAAAAATCATTTGTACGCAGGGCAGGATCACCGGTTGGTTATGATTTTACCCGATGGCTCACGTGTTTATGAATTTCATCCGTGGGAAAAGAACATTACCGCTGTTCCGCCTTATAATTATGTTGATGCTCCAATTTATGATTACCTTGAAGAGCTTGCCTCTCGCGGAGAAAATATACGTGATTACAGAACCATTTGGTTTTATTACTAAAATAAAATGCAATTTAAGAGGTTTTCAAACAATCATAAAAACTTATTCATGATTTAGCTTACCTAATTTCTCAAATAAAGTTAAAATTCCTATTTGACTTTATAGGTTAAAAAATAGCAAATTAGTCATCAACAATGACGTTTATTTGTCATAGTTCTTTGGGATTCCTGCGATGGCTACCAGCGTTGCAGCAGTAATTAATAAACATATAATTTTATCTACTTATTTGGGAGTTTAAATGAATAAGTTAAAGACACCCCTATATCTACTAATAATATTTGTGTTTTCAAACTTAACAAGTGCTCAAATAGATAAATCAACTTTAGAGTCAATACTGTTCTCAGACTTAAAAATTGATATGCAATGGTTTTTGTCATACCAGAACGGCGATAACAAAGGTAAAGCATTCAACGAATTTGCACTCAAGCGTGGCTATGTTAATATAAAAAAGAAAATTAACGATACTTTTTCCGGGAGAATTACAACCGATATTACAGTTGATAAAGAAGGTGACGGGGAAGGCGACGTTGAACTAAGGTTGAAATATCTTTACCTGAAATACCAATTGCCTACATTTGCCTTCCTCAATAAAGCTTATTTTGAAATTGGATTAGTTCACCGTCCCTGGCTTGATTTTGAGCAACATATTAACCGCTATCGTGTACAGGGAAAGATGTTTCTAGAGAGGATCCGGATTGTAAATTCCGCAGACTTTGGTGTGGTTTTTATGTCCCTTCTTGGTGGTGAAATGGACGAAAAGTATAAAAAAAATGTTAACAAAAGTTTCGCTGGAAAATACGGCAGTATTGCGTTAGGAATTTTTAACGGAGGCGGTTATCATGAGCTCGAAAAGAACAAGAATAAATCTCTGGAAGGTCGTGTAACATTACGTCCGTTTCACAAAATAATCCCGGGGCTTCAGTTTACTTTTCACGGTGCTATTGGTAAAGGCAATATTGTTGAGTCACCTGATTGGAATTATAATTCATTATATGTATCCTATGAGTTACCAAATCTTGTGCTGACAGGTGAATATTATAATGGAAAAGGAAATTATGAAGCAAGCGCCATTTATGATCTTGTTTCGTTTGAATCAGCAGATCAGAACGGTTATTCAATTTTTGGTGAATTGAAGATTTTAGATTCTAAAGTGAGTCTTTTCGGGCGGTATGATATGTTTACCCAGGAACTTCAAAACGGTGATCTTGATTCGCGAAGATTAATTACCGGCTTAGCTTTTCACTTTGTTAAGAATAGCAAAATAATTTTAGATTACGATAGAATAAATTATTCCAATAATACAAAAAAAGATTCAAATATATTTGAGTTGGCAATAGAATTAAGATATTAAGAATTCTTTTGCAAATAATAGTTTTTTAACTTTTCAAAAGAAAGTTTTTGTAAAAGCTATTTCGGATTTTTAAGACATTTATCACGAGATGAGAATAAACTTGCACTATCGGTCAAATCGTTTTTTCTCTATGACGAGCAGATGTTAAAGAGGTCGAATCAATTAAAATACATATACTGATTTGGTCAAAAGATCAGGGGATTAATCTGTCCACGTGGTAATAGTCTATAAACTCCATAAACTTTTATCTAATTCCCCCACTTTTATTGGTTAATGCTTCAGGTATTCTACAGAACTAACCACATACAAAAATAACCTGACTGAAAATTGCCAAAGAATTAATTAAATTTTAATTTGTTATCAAAAAAGTAGATGTAATTATTAGGAGAAAAAATGAAAATATATTCTAAGGAAGACTTGAACAACAATTCGCTTTCGTTGACATACGATGATATTAGTTTAATTCCGCTGGAAATATCAAAGGTAAAAAGCAGGGTAGAATGTAACACTACATGCAGTTTTTTAGGTGAAGAATTCCAGTTACCCGTATTATCAAGCCCAATGGATTCTGTTACAGGTATAAGAATGGCAAAAGAGTTAACCGACCTAGGATGCCTCGGAATTGTCAATAGATTTGATTCTTCTTTGGATGAAATTCCTAAAAGCGGTGAAGAAACAAAAATAAAAGCCGTCTCGATTGGTCTTCATGAAAAAGAGGAAGTAATTGAAAAGCTGGCAGCTAAAGGGTTCATAATTTGTATTGATACGGCTAATGCGAATAATTCTTCCGTCCTTAAAAAATGTGAAAAGATTAAAAAACAATATCCGGTAAAAGTAATTGTCGGCAACATTGCTCATGGTTCAACATTAAAGCAATTGGTTGACGCTGGTGCAGACGCTGTCAGGGTAGGTATCGGGGGTGGGAGCGTTTGTACAACCTCCATTCAAACCGGTATTGGTATTGGACAGGTTTCATCTTTGTTGAACGCCTATTTTGCAAGAGAAAAAGGAAAATTAAAAATTGACTTAATTGCAGACGGTGGAATTAAGAGTTCAGGGGATATAGCCAAAGCTGTTGCACTTGGCGCAGATGCGGTAATGCTGGGTAGAATGCTTGCCGGTACAAAAGAAGCACCCGGCGAAGTTATAAAATATAACGATCAGCTTTGGAAAAAATATAGAGGCTCTGCTTCTTTCGGTGTTAAAATGAAAGGTGAGTTTATTGAAGGTGAAGAAACCATGATTTCTTACAAAGGAGCTGTAAAGAATATTATAAATAATATTTCCGACGGATTGAAAAGCTCAATGAGTTATATGAACAGAATCAGTATAGATGAATTTAGAAAAATTGACTCATTTGCGGTACTTAGCAACAGCTCTTTCTTAGAAAGATTGCCTAAAAAATAAGTATTGCGTTAAATATTACATTTTTTATAAAAAGCGCGAATATTTGTGCCGGAGCTAAACGACATTGCAGGCACAGTGAGTATTGGTTTTAACAAGCCCAATGTGGCAAGTGGGGATAAAATATTTTTCATCATGTCACTTCATCAACATGAAAAATTTCTTTTCTTACAAGCTAATCTATAACTTCATAGCCTGCTTCTTTAATTGCCTCAATTATTTCGTTTTCTTCAACTATTGTTTCTTCATATGTAATTTTTGCAAGCCCGATTTCTACATCGTAAGAGTTTAATTTCAAATTTGACAATTCGTTATTAACAGCCTTAACACAGTGTTCACAGGACATTCCGCTTATTTTGAAACTTTTTTCAGTCATATAAATCCTTAATGTTTTGAGAAATTATATAAAAATAAATTGTAAAAGTTCCACTTAAAAATGGACAATTTTCGACGATAATTTGATGGTGAATTATTCAGAGAAACTTTTATTACTTTAAAAATTTTTTTTTATTATTTTTATTTTCGGTTTATATTTAAAAATAATTAAATCCTGAGTCAAATGAGCTTCATAAAAAATTTATTCTCAAGTAATGATTTAAAAAGCCGCTATAACAAAGCCGCTAAATTATATAAAGAGAAAAAATTTTCCGAAGCTTATGAAATGTACTCCAAGATAATTGATAATGCCAATGATATCAAGGCTTATTACAGCAGGGCATTGTGTTCATATTATTCGAACAATTATGACGATGCCCAAACAGATTTTATTGAAGTAAGAAAGACCGATCCCGACTACTCGCCTAATATATATTATTTTTTAAGCAGGATAGAATACGCAAAAGATAATTACAGCGAAGCGCTTGATTATGCCGACGAATTTCTAAACCGCACAAACACGAAGGCTGAGGGGCTTTACATTAGAGGCAAAGTCTACGAAGCAATGGGCAGGATTGACGAAGCCACTAATGATTTTGTTCAAACAATCGAATTGAAGCCTGATAAGGTCGATGCCATTATAATGCTTGGTGTTATTAAATATGAAAAGGGTGATTTAAATAAGGCTCTTATTGATTTTGATAAAGCCATCGAAATTAACCCGAATTCTTCAAATGCACATAATTATAGAGGAATGACTTACTATAAACTTGGCAAAATAGATGATGCATTGAGGGATATAAATATATCAATTGAGCTCAATCCCAACTATGCTGATGCGTTATATAATGCTGCAGTAATTCATAATAAAAAAGATGATAAAAATAAAGCAATTGAACTTCTTGAAGAATTATTCTCGTTAAACAGTGAATTTGTTGATGCCTATTCATTAATGGGAGAAATCAAAATATCCCTTGATGATCCTGACGGAGCTTTAGAAACATACAATAAACTTATTGAAATTGATAATTCTAATAGCGAAGTCTACAAAAAAAGAGCACAGCTTAAGAGAACACTGTTCGATTTTGAAGGTGCGATTGAAGATTTAATGCAGTCCAAAAATATAAACGAGAAAGATCCTGAAATCTTTTTTTTGCTTGGGATGATTGAGTTTGAAAGAAAAAAATGCTCCCAAAGTATTGAATATATTACTAAGGCTTTGGAACTGAGTAATGATAACAATGACTATTTATTTCAAAGAGGATTAGTATACTTAAAGTGCAAAGAACATCAAAAAGCAAATTTTGATTTTACAAAAGTAATTGAAGCAAAAAAAGATGCCTATCAATCATATTATTATAGAGCACTTATAAAAGAAAAGTTAGCCGATACTCAGGGCGCAATAACAGATTATACAAAAGCTCTGGGAGACCCTGATTTCTTTGATGCTTATATTGGAAGGGGTAAACTTAAGTATAAAGGTGAAGATTATAACGGTGCCTCAATTGATTTTTCGAAAGCTGTAAAATTAAAACCCAAAAGTTCCAGAGCATTTTTCCTTAGGGGAAGTGCTTATAGGAAAATGAACAAGACAAATGAAGCACTTGACGATCTTACTAAATCTCTTGAATTAAACCCAAGTTATGCAGACGCACATTGCTTAAGGGGGTTTGTGAATTTTTCTATCCGTAAATTCAGAGAAGCATTAAATGATTGGGAAGCAGCAATAATGCTTGATGAAAGTTTTGATAAAGTTTTAAAAGACTACATTGAAAAAACCAAAGCTAAACTCTAATTCCCTTTTGTTTTATCGTTTTTTTTATTTGCATCCAGTGTATAAAGATCATCTTTAGAATCATCATATTTATCTAGAATATTGTCACCAAGTGAACTTAGCTTTTCATCTTTAGCAATTGGTTCAGATTTTTTGAATTCTTTTTGTGCTGTTATATTCGGTCTATTGCTTTCGGGTCCTAAATTATTCAATACTTCAATTCTTTTTAGCGGTTTAGAGCGTTCTTCTTTTGGGGAATTGTTTTTGAGATAATGCTTTTTTCTGTGGCCTTGTTTAGATACTTTGGTTGTTTTTTTTTTATCGTGGATATAGTTAATCTTCGTTTTATACATTGTTGGTTTATCGCCAATAAATTTCTTATCATCTAGTATTTGGCTTCTTATCGCGGGTTCCTGATCTTCTGCTTTTCTTGACTGTTTAATTTTGTAGGAAACATAAGAGAAAACAATTGTGACGACTGTTAAAACAGCAAAGATTGCAAGACTCAAATAAATAATGGGTAATAGTTCCATATTGATAAAAATAATAAAAAAAAATAACGGCTACAATTGAGTAACCGTTATTCATTATCGAAATAAACAAAATTTTGTTAATCTATCCCTGAGCATAATACTTGTATAAACTTGATTCGTCGTAAAACGTATTTTTGATGGAAACTTTTACAGGTTCTTCTTCCAGGTTAGACAATCTTCTGACCACTTGTACTCTCGGTCTACTTTGTATGGTTTGGTAATCCTTTTCATCAATGTGTCTCTTAGAATGACTAGTTTTGGGAGCTATCCTTGTGGAGTTATAAACATTGTGAATATCCCTTTTATAATTTTGATGATTATTCATTTGATAAGTTTGAGCGTCGTTTATGTTATAAATCGGTACATGTGCTAATCTTTTTTTAAGCATCAATTTATTGTTGTCAGTAATTCTATGATGTTGAGCAGAATTATTTTTCTTAGCTGATCTAAACTTATAGGTAATATAGGATATAATTAATATTGTGATAAATGTTCCAAAAAAAATAGCAAGACACGTATAAATTATAGGCAATAGTGACATTTTCTATAGTCCTTTACATTTTCAAATAAAATAGCCAATTAATGTGCCAATTAGTTTTTGCTCTGTTTTCATTGAAAATTTAGCCCGCCCGATTTTTGTTTTGAGAGTGAGTATCAAATTGAGACAGAGAGAGTTGCTTATGGTAAATCTGTAACCTTTTGTATTATAACTAATTAGCTGAATATTTTATTTGATTTTTGAATAAATTTTGATATATTTATCGGCTCTGTAAAATTTTATAAAAAAATAATAGGTGTTAAAATGACCAAAGCTGATATAGTTGAAAAAGTTGCTGCTGGTACGGGTTTAACAAAACTTGAAACAGAAGCCATAATTGAGGGCTTTTTGAATACCGTTATTCAATCCCTAAGAGATGGTAATGGTATTGAAATAAGAGGCTTTGGCAGTTATAAAGTTAAAAAGAAAAAC